>QWCW01000567.1_pt1 | contig 12025 bp, 19 predicted proteins | sample 1972691 | NCBI WGS metagenome assembly QWCW01 (sample SAMN09866698, study PRJNA288562) | Human oral metagenome isolate pre2_saliva, whole genome shotgun sequencing... | reverse complement strand
ATGATATATAGTAAAAAATCAACCTTCCTAGCGCTTATGGTGGAATTGGCAGACACGCTGGATTTAGGTTCCAGTACCCGTGAGGGTGTCCGAGTTCGACTCTCGGTGGGCGCACTAGGCATGCGCCGAGCATCTTACTGTTTCTTTGCTTGTGTATGCCTTACATCCCTCCCCAATGGTTGCTTATGGGCGACTCTTGGGGTGGGGCTATCTTTTATAGAGAACCTTGAGAGGGGGTGGTGTCACAAATATTGACACCACCCCCTCTTATTCTTATGCCCCTATTAGACGACAAATCCCTGTTATTCGGTTGGCACAAAAAACACGAGATACCAGTCAGTCGGCTCGGTGCCGTCACCATAGCAGGAGCTCTCGCATTGAGACGCCTCCAAAACAATTTTCTGATCAGAAGCCAATGAAACACTAAGAACCGGTGCCCCATGCGTCAAAGGATCGTACCCGTCCTTCTGGTTCCAGTAGGCTCCTGGTATCCACACCTCCATGACTGCACGGACAATGTTCTTAGCTGCTTCACCACGGGAACCAAGCTGAACCTCCACAGGGTATTCAACGATATTTGGCAGCCCTTCACCTTGGTATGTTATGATCGGTTCGCCAGCGATGGTTACTTGGATCCCATATTCTTTCTCTATAACTCGGTCAACTACTTCCCTGAATTTTTTTTGGTCATTCCAGTCCGCACGGAGAGTCAAGTATACTTCTTCAATCGGTTTTATTTTTACTTTACCCACGAGATGATCCTCTTTTCCTTGTTACTTACAACGGGTTTGCTGGTGTTTATAACACGCCCCACCCACTTTATGGTGCGGCAACTGTTATAGTGAAGAAGGAACAATGAACACTCATAGAAGAGGGAAGTAAGCACATGAGCAGCATAGTACTGAACGTCCACGTTGGAACACCTAAACGCATGACGCAGAGAGCTCAAATCATCCTCCAAGACCACGGGGGCACCCCAGAATCCGCCATGAAAGCCACCACAGAATACCTAGTTTGGGTAGAATGGGACGCCCTGCAGGGGGAAGAGAACATGACGCGCGCAACCAACAACGCGCTACTGGGGGGCGTTCGTCAACAGGTTCCTCTACGAAATCACTGCTGACACCCCGGAGCCAGCACAGGAAACATGCACTTACGGCGGCGTGGACGGAGAAAACGATTACCCGTCCTTCGAGTACGCTGACCGGAACCTAGGTGAAAGCTTCGGCAGGTTATGCTCTCTGCCCGATCAATACAGGTTCCACCCAGAAGATGGGGTGATCAGTTTTGTGAACACTAACAGCAGGTGGGAGCAGGCTAGCGGAGCCGCCGATTATACTACTGACTTGAATATCGTTTTTGATGAGCACGGCAACCTTGATTTTGAGGCGTCGAATGTTTTCGGGGGGGTAGGCTTCCGTAACTGTATGCCACAGAACGTTGTTCGGGGCGTTTCGTACCTACACGACTACCGCACGGGTTGGAGGTGTATCTTCGTGAGGAGGTGGAGGATAGGCAGTACCGGTATGGTGGTGAGGATTATGAGGAGCATCATGTGGACATGAAGCTTTGCTACGTCTGTGACGGCTGTTATGAGAGGTTGAGTAGCCTAATCCCTGGATTCCCCGATCATGTCCATGAAGAAATCGAGCTCACCGCTGAAGAGGAACAGAGGCTACCTCATGAGATAGAAGAATATGGGGAGGCTATCACTCTAACCACCAAATATCAGGAAGTATCTGAGAGAATGTCGAATGAGCTCTTGCAAAAGGCTGGTTTGACGGATGATGAGGTCACATTCGTTCCTGTGTTGGCTTGGTAATCCGCACGGGTGGGGTATCATGTTTCATGAGGCTGGGGAGCTAAACCCAACCCATTAAACCTGCTAAACAAAGGGGGAAAACTTGGACAAAAAATTCATTAGAAACATTAAACGAATAACCTTCTGGACTGTAATGTTTAGCCTCGTAACCCACGCCGTATTATACGGCATATCATTCATTGACATGGTGACAAACGAAGGGCTGGGGCTTGACTGGGTTGCGGTGAAAAGTAGCGGCTGGAACATTGTTTTGTCCCCATTCTTTGCGGTGATCAACGATCAGGTGGTGATCCCTCTAATCCTGTTTGTTATCACCACAGGTTTGGTACTCATGTACTCGGGACTAACACGGACAGGGTATTTCACCTACCTGCGTGGACAAAAACGGAATACTGTAGTCAAGTGTATTTGGTTTACTAGTGCCGCACTAATGGGAATTATCTATGGGGTTACTATCCTGCAGACCATGATACCTCGCCTACACTATTCAGGATTCGCCCTAACTATTGGTCTAATGTCCATACCCACTCTCATGATGCTCGCAATACATGATGCTAATTTCATTGAGGTTTATATGCGGCGCAGGAAAAAGGTGAAACAGGATATCCACGGGGTACAGGAAGATAACTAGTGAAGCGCCTGTAAATTCATCCTAAGATTAGGGAGAAGAAGGGAATATTGATAAGTGGTGTTACAGATCTTATATTGTTAGGCTCTGTAACACCACTTATTTTTTATTTAATAATGTTTAGTCAGTAAGATCAAGCGTGCTGTATTTTTGTGGAAGGTTTATCTGTTTTACAAGAAAAATAATATGCTAAAAAGATTATAAAACTCTAAAGGGAGAAATTAAAGTTAAATGCTGTATAGCCACAGTAAAGTATAAACTATTTCCCGAAGGAGAGAAATATTGCGAATAACTAGACGCAATACCCTAAAAATAATACCAACACTAGCACTAGCAACACATATACAAACCACCAATGCACACGCCACAACCCCGACAACCATATACCACTCACTAGACTACTGTGCACCCAATAACTTGTACACTAAAAACACAAGCATCAAAGAAGCCCAAGAAGACATACTAAATACCCTAGCCACCCGAAAAATTGGAACCCTAAATGTTATGTCAGTAAACAGCCGGAATAACCATCTAGGAGTCAGGCTAACTATAGGATCAGGGGCAAGATATATTGATGGAAACAACCAAAAATTAGGTTACAGTTGGGGGAAACAGTCAATAACACTTGATCTGAAAACTCGTATTGGTGAAAATCTGAAACTATTCACCACTACAGCAACAGACGCCGTTACAGGAGAAACTGTAGAAGCTGCATGGGCTGGTGTTCTTATAGATAATCAGGTGGTTTACCTAATTAAAACTAACGCTAAAGGCATCTTGGACACATTCAAAATGCAAGATAAATTAATATATGAAGACTTCTGGCAAGATCCTGATAGAGTTATACAACCACACCAATGGTATACCTTCTATGGTGATGATTTTGGTGTGATAGAGTATTGGCAATAGAATTGGTGGCATGTAAATCTTCGTGAGAACATGCCACCCTTATTTTAGTTTTTGAGCCTATCTTACCTATATGCATATCTTGAAGAACTCACATTATTTTACGTATGGCATATACTATATTTTCGTATAACCAACTGGAATCTGTGAAATATACCTAAATGGAAGTTGTAGAATAATTTCATCATTTTCAACATAATGGTGAACCTTTTTGGCAGAAGTATCAATTTTTATAGTAGTATTAGGTTCCACAGGCGTACTATAATGCGGTGAAGCAAAAACATAGAAATATTTATTTGATCCCTCACTAAACCTCACCTCAGTAAGCATAATAGGTGAGTTTAACCCAGGTTCAATAGGGCGAGTATACCCCTCCACCTTATCAGCTCTGAATGTTAACCAAACAGGATACCCACTATTCATCCGGTTTCGTAGTCTCCGATAACTGTCAACATAACCGAAATGTGGTATGAGTATGAGCTGCCCACTGAACATTTCATCATATTCTTTAATCGAAGCTTTGGTGCGTATTTCGTTGGTTATGTATCTCATTGGTATCTTTCGTTAGAGGACATGTTGCCTATGATGGTTGAATGTAAGTAATATCAGTTTGAAAAGTAACCCCTAAGGCTAATGCATAACATCTGAGATCTGATAAGAGTATTTCGCCATCACCATTTTCAAATCTATCAATCGCATCTACTGGGATATTGGATAGTTCACTGAACTCTTCATCTGAAACGTTCATTTCTTTTCGCTTGGATTTTAGATCGTCCATGAGTTCATTATGGTTTTCCGACATGATTGATGCTTGAATTAGAAGATCCCATAATTCACTTATTTCAGGTGGTGCTGACATTGTTGTTGATTCAGGCATTATTGTTTTTCCTTACTGTTTTTATGTGGTCCTGGTTTTATTTTATCATTTTGTGGTTGGTGTAGTGGTGGTGGGGGCTGATATTTTATGGATTGAGTGACTTTTTCTTAGGTGTGGTTAGGGTGTCCTGAGTTGTGTTTGGTGTACCGAATGGGTATATACTTGACAATGAAACTATTCGTTATCGACTAAAAAGAAAAACAAAATACACCAATGTTCAGCACAACTCAACAAATCTTCGGTCAACTATTCCCCACAATAGCAAGCAACGTTTTCCAAATACCAGACAGTAAACTCAGAACACTAGAAAAAGAACTCACCAAACAAAACATTCGTATACCTGCACGCCTCACAAACACCACACCATCATTTGTAGCGTTCAGACTATTCATTATCCTGACCCTCAAAAACGATCTGAACCTGCTACCCAACCTTCAACTACTAATATGGCAGTTAGCGGACAGAGAAGAACTATGTTGCAGCACAGAAGAAGCAGCAGTAACCCTAACCCTTATTATAGAGAACCGGATCAAAAAGATAATGGGTAAACCCACCCGAAACATGAGAGAAACCTTAGGAAACCCAGAAACATACAACAAAATCCTAAACAAATACAAGGCACACCTCAAACTATGGGACGGTCACCCATCACAAAACCGAGCAGTAACAGAATTCAAGGAAAGATTCACGTTACGGGATGTAACATTGTAGAAATATTCTGGGGAAACATATATATTGGGTATAGAACATTGAGAAAGGATAATACTGATGTTTACACACCAAATAAACATAAAGGGAGAAAAACAAGCCGCCGCACGTAAAGAGGCAGAAGAACTATTAGAAACAGTATCCCCTCTTTCAGAAGCAAAGTTGAAGCTTGGTGAACAAGAAGTAGGAGAAAAACTCACTGAACTTTTCCTGCAGATCGCACATCTACTAGCCGAAGATTGTGCACTAGAGATTGACGGTCTACCTCAACAATTAGACTGGTCTGTAGCTAAAGCCCTGATTTCACGGGTTAGACCTAATGTCACAAGGGTTGATATTATCAAATGGTCTAAAGCAGGAAAACTAACAAGGATCGAAGACTCTAACCCACGTAGTGTTATTGTGTCTAGGGATAGTGTAGAAAAGCTTATTAGTGAGTTGGTGGAAGAGAAGAGGAAGAACCTACATGCTCTATGGGATTTTGAACATGAGCATGGGCTAAACAAAGTACTAGACGAATAATAGGGCATAAGAAGATATAGAATTATCTGAGCAAATAAGCTAACCTAGATGTCAGATATAGTTAGGAGGAGAATTAGCATGTCAATATACCTATTCGATATTAACCGAGATAAACAGAAGAAAGCATCTCAGGAGGCGAAACAACTCAAAGAGGAAGTCCCTCTACTACCTGCCGCTAAACTAAAACTAGGTGGGCATGAGGTAGGGGAAGAACTAACCGAGTTGTTTACTTCGGTTGTTGATCTTCTAGCGGATAACTGTTCTCTCAAGATTGAGGGAATACCTGAAACTGTGTCTTCACATGTAGCTACTAATATTCTTAGAGATGTAAAACCTAATATTAACCGAATTGATATTCTAAATTGGGTTAAATTAGGTGACCTTGAAAAGGTTGAGGTTCCAGGTGCCAACCGCCCAGGGCAGCTTTTTGTTACACGTGATAGTGTAGAGCAACTTTCTGATAAGCTTCGTAGAGAAGCGTTAGAGAGGTTAATGGAAGTATGGGACATTGAATATAAGCTTGGCATAAGGGAATAACCTTATTTTGATAAGGCGGGGCAGGAAACCTATTCAAGGTTCTCTGCCCCGTCTCTTTTTGTTGTTAAGAGTAGAGTCCTATCTTATGTTTTTTCAAGACTTTAATGATTGAGTCTGTAAAATCTCTAGCATGTTTTCTGGGTACACTAGCGAACTTGTCTAAAGGTATATGAGGGTGAAGGGATGGTACCCGCCTGGTTGGGGTGTTGAGGCTGTTGGATACTACTAGCCCCGTGTCCTGGATGGTTGTTACATCGCTAGCATCAAGTACATCGAAGGTACCTTCATGGGTGAATATTGTTTCTACGCCAGCTACTATACCGCCCTGTTTTTCAACATATTCTCGTACATGCTGTATCCCGCCGCCTGTTGCTATGTCGTCGTCTAGGAGAACGTACTTCCTGTTTGGGTTTATAGAAGGTTGGGTGCCGTCATAGGTGTACCCGATTTTTGTGTGTTCATGGTTGAATACTCTATGAATATTATAGGTTTGCCCTAAAGGTATATGAGTGTCTAAGGATATATACTCTACGTTCTCCACGTGCTGGTATTTCTGTTGCACCATGTTTGTGAATAATCTGATTTGTCTCCCATAATCATAGATTTTCACCTGGTACCCGTATGAGGTGAAAGCATCCTGCAGAACGGACAGAAGCTCCTCTGCGAAGTTTTTATCACTGGTGTAGTATGACAGGTCGTTTTTAATGAACATGACGGGTTTATGGAGGGTATACCGTTCCTCAAAGGAACGAATCATACTAGATGACAACCCAGCATATTCCCGAGACTCAGAATAAACAAAAACATTATTCTCAGGGTCATGCCTAACACTATTATCTGTATCGTCACGATCCACAATAATAGACCCAAAACGTACAGGATCATATGTTTTCACAACCTCAGCGAAAGCCCCGTTATCCCCACCCAGAACATTGAAAACTGTAGGGTAAACACCCAGCGAACCCCAAAACTGTGACACGTATAAGAGTGTACTAGTGAAATTTGGGCAACCATCATACCTTACACATGCAAGATCAGGAGAATACCCATAAGCCATAATATTGTTTATGCGTTCACCATCCGTACTGTACCCCATAGGGCGTTTAGATCGAGCATACGAAATATTATCTGGCACAACATGGGTGTAAATAATACTGTAGCCTTGTTGCTCAACAATACTATGCGCAATACGTAGAGCCTCATCATGCCCAGCATGGAACGGATCTAACGCACCAGTCATAACTAGTACAGCTGGATTAGAAACAGTCTGGTATACACTAATTTCCTCAGGAGTGAGGATAATGTTCGTACCCCAATCATAGGAGTGAACATTATCCTCATAAAACCCGTACTCAACAAGTGAAGCATCAGGGTTATCCTTTTGGAAAGCAGCATACATGGGATCTAACATGTTGATCATGCTTTACCCTATGCGCATACTTTTCGGGTGGACTTCCAGACGTTATAGTTCCATCCTCCATCCAGTTTATAAACCTGTGGTTTCACATCCAAATGAACAGCTGGGGAGCAGCCCAAATATTTGTGTTTATTGTAGGTGTGCAGAGCCTCAATATTTTTGACGATCTTCCCCCATAGCTCAGTATCCGGTGCAGGTACCGCACCAGCTCGTACAGCATAGAAAAGTTCGATAGCGTCATAGGTGCAACCAAAAATCTGTTCATCAACAGCACCATGATACATGGCCCCTTGGGGGATGCTTCGTGTAATGTCTTCGGGTACATCAAGATATTCTGCTACCTGGTACACCTCAGACTTGTGGATGTCACTAATAAGCTGCAGATCAACCATGCAGTCACTAGCTTTACCAATATACCCAATATATGCGCCCTCATCGAGGTTGGTGGTGCCAACAAGTAGGTTGCGTTCACCTTTAGCCCACAGTGAGGTCACATAACTGTAAGCTAACGAGGTTCGGAAATATGATACGGTCTGCCCGATACCCCAATCTGATTCTAGACCGCATAGGCGTGCACCCTCAGCAACAATCTTATCTAATGGCAGGATCGTTAGTCCCGAGCCTAGCGAATCAGCGAGAATATGGGCTAAACGTACTGTATCATCCTGTCTCACAACACCCTTATTATCGGTTTCAGGGATAGTAACAAGATGTAGCTTCTTACCGTATTCTTGGGTGAACCTGTTACAGATAGCAGCCACAACAGCACTATCAACACCACCAGAAATGAGTACGGTAAGAGAATCAATATTATAGGTTTCAAAATATTGGGCTAACCTGTAGGTTTTATCCTCAAGATACTTTTTAACCGAGAAAAAGTGGCTATTACGGTACTGGTCTAAAAGCTCATTCTCAGTATCGTTGAGTTCTAGAATATCTTTAACGTCGATTCTCATGAATATACTCCCTCACTAGGTTCTTAACAAACATTAGTGGCGCATCAAAAACACCACCAAGGGTCGTTATCTTGGATATGGTCGATAGTTCTGTGCAGGCTAATACGATTGACTTATCAGTTTCCTTATTAACATCGAGCACTATTTGACGTAGCAACCCAACAATATGGGGTTTCGCATAGTTTTTGATAATTCTGGTGCACTGAACATAAGTGTTTTTACTATCATGTGTCTTCTGGTTGGCGAGCTCTTGGCTACATAATAGGGCGGCACCATTAGGGAATTTAGTTTCAATAAAATCTAGGATAGTTTCACATTTAACCCTGTTAGACCCTAAACTCTCGCACGCCTGCTTCACAATATCGGATACTGTGACACATAGCGGCGCAACAATAATTTTTTCATACTGGGACAGCAGCAACTCAATTTGCGCCTGCAGAAAAGTTAGATCAATATTGTAGTCACCATGATACGGGTTATTCTCCATACTGGGTGTTGTTATGAGTAGACTGTCTGGAAAATCTGAATCTACGAAATAGTTACCTAACTGTTTCTCTATTTCATAGTGGAACCGGTCATACAAGTATGACCCTGAGCGGGGTCCCATGCCCCCAACAAAAACGTATATTAAACTTTTCATGTTTTGCTCCTGATCTCTTGTTTACCAGTATGATCCGTCACGGTAAACAAGTTTACGGTTATCACCTTGCAATAGTACGGTGCCTTCCCATTCCCAATCTGTGCGTACTGTCCCATCTGGGAAGAAGATCAGGTTACGTGCCGTGTCCTCAGTATTATGTTCCGTATATTTTGTGAGCGGTAGGGAGAACAACACACCCATACCATGAACATCGTACATTGTGCCGATACTGGTTAGTTCCCTTAGTTTATGCCCAATCTCGTTTAGGTATTCCCTGATTCGTTCTTTATCCTCAGGAGACATCTTATGCTCTTAAATCCAAGCATGCGCTGTTTCACGACGGTATTCTTCGTTCAACGGGCGTAATGTTACCTGCCCAACTTTGTTTTCTTTAGCGAATTTTAGGAAGTCGCTAATCTGTTCATTGGTTGACATCCATGCCTTGGTGCAAACGCATGCTAAACGAACAGTGAACCCAATATTACGGAGTTTAGCGATGAGTGCTGGTAGGTCGTAATAGGATTTTGAGAGGGGCATATAGTTTTGGCGTAGTATTTCGGGGTCGTTTGAGACTACACTGATCAGGATGGTTGTTAGCCCGAGTTCGTACCATTCTTTTAGGTGTTCGTCGTTTTTGCTTCCTGATAGTAGTACGCCGTTGGTTTGTAGTTCGATGAGGGGGAATTCTTTTCCAAGAATTTTTAGGTAGTCTGTGATCTGTTCAGGGAAATATGTTGGTTCGCCTCGCCCTGTGAGTACTACTGTATCGGTTTCGCCGTTGTGTGCGAGTTGGATTGCTTTTTTGAGGTTTCGGGTGTTGATTTTTGGTGCTTGGCGGTTGTCGTCTTGGGCGTATTGTCCTGAGACGCAGAATTGGCATCCTTGGGGGATGTGTTTTGTTTTTTCTGTTGGTTTGAATGGTACGGTGCATTTGCTGGTTCCGGTGACGACGCTGAGGATGGAGTATTTCATGTTTTCTCCTTCAAGTAGTAAAGGTTGTTTTGACTTTATGTAGTAATCGTAGCACACCCACCAACACAAAACCCCAACAACAACACACCAAAACCAAAAATATAACAAACAACACAAAAAATAATGGGTAGCAGAAGAAAAACTCCCACTACCCAAAAACAAGACAATAAACAACTACAAGGTAATGATCCCGCGAGAAACTCGACCCTTAGAAATAAAATAATCCAATATTCTATTCACAAGAGCACCAACAGCATAACCAAGAGCAGGATTATCAGCACACTCAATAACCTGTTCAGAAGCCCCGCTATCCGCCAACCTAAGCTCACGCTCCAAAACAACAAAATCATCAATAGTAAATATTGAGGAAAGAGAGAAAATAACCCTGAACTCCCGATCCTTAATATTCTTTAATCCATAAATAGGAACAATAATAGTATTACCTGAGTCAGCTACCTTAGCGATAAACTTACCATCCTCAACAGCATAATCACCAGAAGCGAACTTCGCAGCAATCCGATCAGAAGCATACCTATTTGCGCGTTCTCTTCTTGCGTTGCTGCTAAAATAACCAACATAAAATAGACCACAGAATGTAGAAATAATTATGATCATGATAAGAATTGCAGACAACGGTCTAAGTGGCGTATCAAATACGTTATATTCTCTTAGCACACTCTCAGCCCCAGACACTAAAACGAATGTTAATGTCAGAGTTGTGATAGCAATAAATATCAATGGTACATACCATTGAAATACAGAAAACCTAGACCGCCTAGACATCATCTTCTGGATCTCATCATTAGACTTGCCAAACATAAACAAAATCCTTCCTAAGATTTGACCTGCAGATACGGCTATACCCCCCCCGATCCGTATTATTAGGGTCTGGGGAGGGTATATAAGCTAAACATGATAGAAACCATGAATCTTCATATAATGATTCTATCAAAAGATACGGAGAGTAAAATCCAACTATTCAAACAAAGCGTTCCTATAAAAAATCGGTTCATCCCTACCATAAATATAGGAGTTCAAGAAGGGCTCATAGTAAAGGTTCTTGAACCTACACCCATAATCGACTATTTCATCATCTGTTAAATTAACAAATTGATACCGCCCAAAAAATGCTTGAAACTGTAGATCATTCAAGTTGAACATTGGTTTAGTGAAACAAATATGGTTATCATCCTCTGACACGCCCTCCACATCAAATATTAGATACTTAGCCTGTTGATAATTAACGCCAGACAATGATACAAAAATCTTCATATAACCATTCCCAAATATGAGCCTCTTCTTTGAAATCATGATGCATGTTCTAATCCAAACCATGAAGCCGAACATAAGCCCAAAGAAAAATAATATTGCTACTAGGCAAAATGGTATAGACAAAAATAGTAGCGAACCTACAGCATATGCTTCTCCGTTATCAAGTTGATTAAGTAATGCTCTACCCCAAAACGCTGAGTCAAAAAGCGAATAAATCAGAAGCGCCCATATCGTACATACTAGACCATATGCTAGGAGAAAGGACACACCTTTAATAATCCCAATATACATTCTTGGGTTTATATGTTGAGAAAATAATACTGTTTCAGCTGGGACTGCCTCAATTCTCACAGTCCCCTTGGTTGAGTTTGTGTTTACGTTTGTTGGTGTGTCCATTATCGGGTGCCTTCCAATATCTTTCTGCCATGTATACACACATGATTATAGGCATATCACTGGACTAGTTCAATATTTCATGAGGGTGGGGTGCTGTTATTATAATCAGATAAGTACACAACCTCTAGAAAAAGCAGTGTGGTGATGATGCAAGAAGAACATTTGGTTGGGCACTATGTTAGGTTCAATTTTGATGCCTACCCGAGGCGTATTGATTGGTGGGTGAATGATAATGGGTCTGCCCTATCTAGGATTTGGGAGGGGCAGAAAGTAACTACTGCTGGCAGTGTTGAAAGGCTTGAACTATCAGAATCCAGTAAACATGTTTGAAGCAGGCTTTATTGGTTCTCCAGCCACAAACTTCCTAAAGGG
>QWCW01001941.1_pt1 | contig 12031 bp, 7 predicted proteins | sample 1972691 | NCBI WGS metagenome assembly QWCW01 (sample SAMN09866698, study PRJNA288562) | Human oral metagenome isolate pre2_saliva, whole genome shotgun sequencing... | reverse complement strand
AGCCAAACGCAAGCAGGCACGCAAGAGATTACTTCGTGTGGCGAATGCACTGACGGGCGATTGCTTTGATGATGACACGCTGATTGTATCGACCAGTGGACGCTATGAGTTTAGAAATAAAGGCATAGATGTGTTTGTTGAGGCTATAAATCGGTTGCGTTTCTCCGAGAAACTCAATAAAAAGGTAGTTGCTTTCATTGAAGTGCCGGGGTGGGTAGGTGGTCCTCGTGAAGACTTGCAAGCCCGTTTGCGTCATGAAGAGACTTTCGACAGTCCGCTATCTCATCCTGTTTACACGCATTGGCTACACAATCAGGACAATGATAGCGTGTTAGGAATGATGAATTCGCTTGGAATGAACAATGAAAAAGATAGTCGTGTGAAGCTGATTTTCGTGCCGTGTTACCTCACTGGGAATGATGGCATCTTCGATTTATCCTATTATGATATCGTGTTGGGTAACGATTTGTGCGTTTATCCGTCTTATTATGAGCCGTGGGGCTATACTCCTTTGGAGGCCGTTGCTTTCAAAGTGCCTTGCATCACCACCGATTTGGCTGGGTTTGGACTATGGGCTAATCAGGTGAAAGGCAGTGATAGTGAGATTGAAGATGGTGTAAAAGTTGTTCATCGCACAGATTATAATTATGCCGATGTGGCCGAATCAATTCAGAAAACGATAGAAACCTTTGCCTCATTCTCGGCAAACGAGGTGAAGACTTGCCGTGCAAATGCCGAGAAACTCTCTCGAAAAGCTTTGTGGAGTAAGTTCATTGGCTACTATCATGAGGCCTATAATGCTGCCCTTAACAAGGCAGAAGCAAGAAAAACAAATAGTTATTGAGATTAATATAAATTGAGATTTATGAAAATTAAAGCTGATTACGTTAACACTCCTCAATGGAAGGAGTTGACAGTCAAATCTCGTCTGCCAGAACAATTGAAGTGTCTTGACGAACTGGCACATAATCTTTGGTGGGCATGGGATTATGAAGCACGAGACCTTTTCAAGAGCCTTGACGAGGCTTTATATGAAGAAGTGCAACACAATCCAGTCGTTTTACTTGAGCGTTTAAGCTATGAACGCAAAGAAGCCATAGTAAAAGACAAGTCACTCATGAAGAAAGTGAAAGACGTTTATGCCAAGTTCCGCGCTTATATGGATGTAAAGCCAAACAAGGAGCGTGCATCGGTGGCATACTTCTGTATGGAATTCGGTATAACTCAAGTGCTAAAGATCTATTCCGGAGGTCTCGGCATCCTCGCAGGAGACTATCTTAAGGAGGCATCTGATAGTAATGTTGACATGTGTGGCGTGGGATTCCTCTATCGTTACGGCTACTTCACACAGAGCCTGAGCATGGATGGTCAGCAGATTGCTAAGTATGAAGCTCAGAATTTCAATTCACTGCCAATCGAACGCGTATTGGATGAGAATGGAAATCCACTCGTTATAGATGTTCCTTACACCAATTATATGGTGCATGCATACGTTTGGCGTGCTAACGTTGGACGTATAAGTCTCTATCTTTTGGATACCGACAACGACTTGAACTCTGAATTTGACAAGCCTATCACCCACAGCTTGTATGGTGGTGACTGGGAAAACCGACTCAAACAAGAGATACTTCTCGGTATTGGTGGTATCTTAACATTGAAGCGTTTGGGTATAAAGAAAGATATTTATCATTGCAACGAGGGCCACGCTGCACTCTGTAATCTGCAACGTTTGAGTGATTATGTTGAGAGTGGACTAACATTTAATCAGGCAATGGAACTCGTTCGTGCCTCTTCTCTCTATACAGTTCATACGCCAGTTCCTGCTGGACACGACTACTTTGACGAGGCTCTCTTCGGCAAATATATGGGTGGTTATCCCGCAAGATTAGGCATTTCATGGGATGAACTCATTGGAATGGGCCGACAAAATCCCGATGATCATAACGAACGTTTCTGTATGAGTACCTTCGCATGCAATACATGTCAGGACGTGAACGGCGTTAGTAAGCTTCATGGTTGGGTAAGCCAGAAGATGTTCTCTCCATTGTGGAAGGGCTACTTCCCAGAGGAAAATCATGTTGGTTACGTAACAAATGGTGTGCACTTCCCTACATGGGCGGCTACCGAATGGCGTAAAATCTATGATAAGTACTTTGACAAGAACTTCATGAACGACCAGAGTAATGAAGAGATTTGGCACGCTATCAACAATGTTCCCGATGAAGAGGTTTGGTCAACTCGTATGGCTTTGAAGCAAAAGTTGGTTGATTATATCCGTGAAAAGTTCACCGAGAACTGGCTTCGCAACCAAGGTGACCCTGCACGTGTAGTCTCTTTGTTGCAGCGTATCAACCCCAATGCGTTGATGATTGGCTTCTGTCGTCGTTTCGCTACATACAAACGAGCTCACCTTCTCTTTACAGATATTGACCGTTTGGCTAAGATTGTCAACGACCCAGAGCATCCTGTCTTGTTCTTCTTCTCTGGTAAGGCCCATCCTGCAGACGGAGCAGGCCAAGGTTTGATTAAGAAGATCTACGAAATCAGTCAACGTCCGGAGTTCTTAGGTAAGATTATCTTCCTCGAAGACTACGACATGCAACTCGCTCGCCGTTTAGTTTCTGGCGTAGATATATGGATGAACACACCAACTCGCCCGCTTGAAGCTTCTGGAACATCAGGAGAGAAGGCCGAAATGAATGGTGTTGTCAACCTATCCGTACTCGATGGGATGGATGGTGGGTTGAGGGTTATCGTGAGGGCGCAGGTTGGGCACTTCCCGAGAAACGTACTTACGAAAACCAGGCTTATCAGGACCAACTCGACGCCGCAACTATCTATGGTTTGTTAGAGAACGACATCATACCAATGTATTATAACCGTAATAAGAAGGGCTATAGTGCCGATTGGGTGAAGGTCATTAAGAACTCTATTTCTACCATCGCACCTCATTACACGATGAAACGTCAGTTGGATGACTACTTCGATCGATTCTATAATCGTGAAGCTTTGCGTTTCAAGAAGCTCCAAGAGCATGATTATCGTCTTGCAAAGGACATCGCTTTGTGGAAAGAAACCGTTGCAGAGCGCTGGGATGAGATTCATGTTGTCAGCAAAGATACGTCATTGTTGGACACAGGTGGCGAGACTGGAAAGAAATATACGATGCGTTATGTCATCGATGAACAAGGACTTGACGACGCTGTTGGCTTGGAACTTGTGAGCCTAAAGAGCAATACTTCACAGGATGATCACGAAGTTTATAGCGTTCGTCCATTCAAAGTGAAGGGTCACGAAGGCAATCTCTATACGTTTGAAGCTGTAATCGAACCCGATGTTGCAGGCGCGTTTAGAAGTTGTGTGCGTATGTATCCGAAGAATGTCAACCTTCCTCACCGCCAGGACTTCTGCTATGTGAAGTGGCTTGACTAATAGATAACGATTTAATTCAAATAAATTCTAAAGGAAACTGACCTTGCGCCGGTTTCCTTTTTTTGTGTTTCTCGGTCGTGAAATGATGGGAATGAGTCGACGTTTCAAGTCATTTCATCCCATGTTTTCAGTCACTTTGCACGATGATTTGACGTGAATGAGAAAATAATTGTTCGAAAATACTCACGAAATTAAAGTTATTTAACGCAATATTGTGGCTTTGAAAAGAAAATAAAGTTAATTTCGCAGTATCAACCTTAGAGATTCTAAATACTTAGTTTGTTATTAAGTTGACCAACACTTACATACTATGTGAATTTCTTGTTGCTTGTAATCTATCTGTTAAAAAATACACATAATGGGATTTATGAGATGTAATCTTTTATTAGGCACAATGTTGTGTTTCTCTTTGATGGGGCATGCGCAGTCAAAAACTACGCTGAGTGCTGAAGTGTTTGGTTATCAACGTGACATGGTTTACTTTGATTGCGTGCAGTCACCCTTTATTGCTGCCGAGTTTCATACTAACCCGGGAGAGGAACATCACTATTCGTTTAAGACCTCACAGCTGCAATGTATGTTAATCAATGGGCAGACTAATGTTCTGCTTATGCCTGGAGACAGCGTGCATGTGGTTGTGAAATACGACGAGAAGCGCGTTTCTTCGGTTGCTTTTAGCGGTACGGAGAAGGCCGTAGAAGCTAATCGTTTGCTGAGAAAGATTGCTGATTTGCGTCGCCAAATGCGCTATAAGAGCCAGTTGTTGGCGTGTGCCGTTGTCGATATAAAGCCCAAACAACGCATTGACGACTCGCGTGTTTTGCTTACGAAAGTACAGGAATTGGTGAAAGAAAACAATAAAAAGCTTCAGCCAACAGCAGCAGAATATCTCCTAGCTGAAACCGAAGCAGCTGCCTATACCTCGTTCATGGAGTATCCACAAATGTATGCTGACATGCGAAAGACTCCCATTTCAGACCAAGAAATAGGTGATTATTGGAAGCTGATGGATGGCGTTTCACTGCGCAAAGGGCCTGGAGCTATGCGCTGCCCTGAATATATTAGTTTCTTGATGCGCTATTGTTTTTATGAAAATGAGAAGCAGGCGGTGAAACAAGGAAAGAAATATGAGGCGCCACAAACATTGGAAACCATGTTCCAAACCTTAGCCTCTTATTATAAAGGTGTGCAGCGTGACGCCGTGCTTTACCAGTTATTGGTGAACTTTATCCGTAATGGAAAGGAACTTGAACGCGTTAAACCTCTCTTGAATGCGTACAAATCTAAATACAATCTTGATAAAACCAACATTGAAACGCTTGAAAAACTGTTGCAATGATCAATCTCTCATGTGCTGAATAAGTTATTTTCGGTAGTTAATCTAATAGTCATTAAAGTCCATAAACACGTTAATTTTTATGGAGAAGCTAAAGTTTAGTATTCTATCCCCTAATGCATGGCTCACCTTGCTGTGCTTCCTTTTCTTGTGTCAACTTCCACTTCTTGCGCAAAGGTCAGCCGAAGACGAGTGGAAGGACACGCCCGTCACGTTGCGAATCAGTAATGAACCTCTCGGAGTTGTCATTGAAAAGGCTGTGAAACAAGCCGGAGCAACGTTAGAATTCCAAGATGTTACGCTGGTAGGAATAACAAATCCCACGTCGTTAAACGTGAAAGATCTCTCGTTGGATAAGGTGTTGGGTCGCCTTATCGGTGATCAGAACGTATGGATAAGGTATGAAAGCGGTCGGCATGTAGTCATTTCACCCCAGCGCAACGCTGCCCCTGCAAAGAATATGTACGCTGTTGAGGGTGTTGTTACTGATGCAAAGACGGGTGAAGCGCTTATCGGCGCAACGGTAGTTGTTACAGATGGCACCGCAAGTGGTGGCATCAATGGTTGTGTTACCGATGTAAATGGAAAGTTTTCTTTGCAGGTTCCGCCAAAGGCCTCTATCAAAGTAACCTATATGGGCTATGAAACCTACTCTATACAGATAACACGTAAGTCGGTAGACCTAAAGATAAAGCTTAAAGAAGACGGGCAAACCATCGACGAAGTTGTTGTAACTGGTTTGAGCAAACGCAAGAAATCGAGCTTTACGGGCAATTATGTTTCGGTGAAAGGAGCCGATTTGCGCAAGCTCAATCCTACCAATATTCTCAAGAGTTTGCAGTTCTATGACCCGAGTTTCAAGGTGTTAGAGAGCAACACTCAAGGCTCTGACCCCAATGCTCAGCCTGAATTTCTTATTCGAGGTGACCAGAATCTCGGCACAACTTCATCGCTTAACAGCATGGATTTGTTGTTGGATAATGTGTCAAGTCGCCCAAATACCCCCTTGTTTGTACTCGATGGCTTTATCGTTTCGATGAGTCGTGTGTTGCAACTCGACCCAGAACTCATTGAAAATGTAACGATATTGAAAGATGCAGCGGCTACAGCCATCTATGGTTCTCGTGCATCTAATGGCGTGGTTGTCATCGAAACGAAGGTTGCTCCCGATGGAGTGCTCTCCGTAAACTATAATGGTGGTCTCACGGTTCAAGTGCCCGACTTGACCGATTACAAGCTGATGAATGCCAAAGAGAAACTACAGATGGAGTGGGATGCAGGAGTTTATGACCCGACTTCAGCGCAAAGTATGAACGTTTACAATCGTTTGTTGCGCAATGTCTTGGCAGGTGTCGACACATATTGGCTTAGTAAGCCGCTACGTACAGCCATTGCACATCGTCATACGCTTACCGCTGCAGGTGGAACTGAGGTGTTCCGTTACAGCTTGAGCGTTAATGCAACCTCTACACCGGGTGTGATGAAGGGCTCAAGTCAAGGGTTGAAGAGTTTGAACTTCAGCATGTCTTACCGCAAAGAGGAACTCTCCGTAGGGGCAAACATTAATCTTGCCGGCAGCAATGGCTACAATTCACCTTATGGTTCGTTCTCCGAGTACACGCGTGTCAACCCATATTATCGCCCAACGAATGACTATGGAGAGTATCTTCGCCAGTTAGATAACCACACAGGTTCAGGCAGTGTACCTATCAGTAACCCCTTGTATAACGCGCATGTTGGTATAAAAGACTTCTCATCTAACACCAATATATCGGCTGGATTGAACTTAGAATATCGGTTGTGGAAGAACCTTCGCATGACAGGTAACTTCTCTTTTGTACGTGGAATGGCACGCACGGAACGATTCTTGCCAGCTGATCATACCTCGTTCTTAACCGAGTTAGACCCCACTTTGCGTGGAAGTTACTCGAAAAACACGGGTGATATGCAGTCGTGGTCAAGCAATATAGGCTTCAATTGGAATGGAACTTTCAAGAAACATCTGTTGAGTGTCTTCGGCAACTGGACCGTTTCAGAAGATAAAAGCAATTATGTTAACCTCTTTGCTGTAGGCTATCCAGACAATCATATGGATGATTTCATCTTTGGAAATAAGCTTACTACGACGCCAAGTGGTTCTGAAGCAATCTCCCGTTCAATGGGATTCATCACGCAGTTGTCTTATAGTTACGACAATAAATACTCGGTAGACTTCAATGTCAGCAGTGAAATCACATCACGTTATGCCGACCATCATCTCACTCCTTTCTGGAGTTTAGGTGCCCGTTGGAATGCACACCGCGAGAAATGGCTGGCAGGTCGCATCTCAAACTTAGTCTTCCGAGCTACTTATGGCATAACAGGCTCGCAGAATTCCAGCCAAGCTGATGCCATCGAATATTACACTTTCAGTCGCACAATGCGTCCTTACACCTCGTTCTCTACGCTGGGTGCTGTTCTGTCTCGCCTGAATAATCCAGATATTAAATGGACAAAGACCGACAATTTAGGCCTTGGTGTTGATGTCGGTGTATGGAAAAACCGAGTTAATTTGTCGTTCAACTATTACAATAATATTAGTCGTCAGCTGCTAACGAATTACGATTTAGCTCCTTCAACGGGCTTCGAGTCGCAGTATATTAACGCTGGAGAACTACAAAACAAGGGTTTCGATGCAACGTTAAGTGTTATTGCTTTGCAGAACATTCGAAAGCAATTCTATTGGACTGTGGCTGTAGGCATGAACCATAATCGCAATAAGATTCGCAAGATCTCAGACTACTTACGCAAGATGAACGAGGAACAATTGAAGTCAAAGTCGGCACCTTTGCCCATCTATCAAGAGGGAAAGTCTACTACAACGTATTATGCTGTGCGCTCTTTGGGTATAGATCCGATGACGGGTAGAGAGGTATTCTTGACCAAAGACGGTGAAAAGACCTTCGTTTGGAACCCTGCTGATAAGGTTCCTGTTGGCGAAACTACACCGAAAGTCAATGGAACCATTAGCTCATCTGTTAACTGGCGCGACTTCTCTTGTACGTTAGGATTCATCTTTAAGTGGGGAGGCATCGTGTATAATCAGACATTAGTCGACAAGATTGAAAACAGTAATATCGCTTATAACTTAGATCGTCGCGCAGCTTTTGACCGTTGGCACAAGCCAATGGATATCGCAAAATACAAGAGAATCGATATAAATGGCTCGGAAACTCCTGCTTCTGATCGCTTCATTATGAAAGATAACGAACTCAAACTGGCCAGTATCAACTTAGGTTATCGCTTCAAACAGACGCAATATAAATTGTTACGTCGCCTGAGTATTGATGTCTTTACGCTTAATTTCACTACAAACGACCTGTTAAGGCTCTCTACTGTGAAGATGGAACGTGGTCTTTCTTATCCTTTCTCACGTTCTTATACGATGTCGTTCTCTATCATCTTTAAATAAATTCAACGCTATGAAAAGACTAAAGTCTCAATATATCTTTCGCCATGTGCGTCGTGTTGCCGCAGGTCTCATAGGATGTTGTCTGCTCACGGCATGTTCTGATTGGTTTGATGTCGCACCAAAAACCGACCTAACCGCCGAAAAACTCTATTCCACGGAATCGGGATTTGAGAGTGCTTTGACTGGAATCTATCTGTCGATGGTTACCACTGAGGCCTACGGAGGTAACATGTCATTTGGCCTTCTCGACCAGTACTAAGTCAATCCCTTATCGCGTGGAAACCAATAAGGAAAAGATGCCATTATTACCCGCAAAAGACGTCATTGAGAAGGTGTTGAAGGACCTAACGCAGGCAAAAGAACTGCTCACGGCCGAGAAAACACTCCGTCTTGAGGATAGCAACAGACGGTTCCGCTTTAACTATCACGCGGTGAATGCCTTGTTGGCACGCGTCTATTGCTATGTAGGCGACGCCCCACATGCCATCGCTTGCGCACAGGATGTTATTGATCATTGCGGACTTCTTTTGAGTTCATCCAATCAAGACGACCCCATCTTGTTCTCAGAGTGCTTAGTTGCCTTGAACATGTACCACATGCAAGAGACTACTTCGCGCTTTTGGGCCGACGGAGCAATCTCACGAAAATATAACACGAATCCCCATGAGGCAGTGCCTCTAATCAGGCTTCCTGAGATGTATTTCATTCTTTGTGAGATGACAAACGATATGACGGCATCGGCAAAATACCTGAATCTCGTGCGCAACAAACGCGGATATTCCAAGTCGGTTAATGTCTCTTATACGAATGCTGAAGGACGTTTGACCGCGTTGAACAAGGAGTTCCGCAAGGAGTTTTATGCCGAAGGACAATATTGGTTCTTCTTAAAACGCCACGGAATCACCCAACTTCCTTATGCACAGAATGTGGAGTTGTCGAAAGAACGCTTTGTATTCCCATTGCCTGATGCCGAAAAAGAGTATGGCTGGACAGCCGCTTCTGAACAATAATGCAGGCACATCGAAGTTTCAATTCATTCAAAATGACAAGCATCATGATAAAAACTCAATATCAACTCATCATCGCCCTCTTCTTCGGCAGTCTGTTTTTGCAGTCGTGTTCGGAAGAAGTGGTGAAGACTTATTCGGCTGATGGCGATGGTGTTTATTTCAATTATGCCGACGAAGACGCACTAACGGCAACCGTGAACTTTGGAGATTCCATCCTAACCGAACCGAAAGAAATTGCTGTTCCGTTGCAGTTGAAGGTCATGGGACGGGCATCTGACGAGCCACGCAAGGTGATTTTGAAGGCGAAGGCCATGGAAGGACGCGGCGAAGCAAAGGTGGTGTTGCCCGAAGTCGTGTTCAGTCCTAAGGAAATCACAAAGACAGTGAAGGTTAAACTCCAGCGTCCCACGATGCGAGACTCCGTGTTTGGTGTCGAGGTTTATATCGATAGCGAGGATGCTGGCTCACAGATTGGCGCGGGAATAAAGGGCTTTCAGTCGTTCAAACTCTATGCAAAAGAAAGCTATACCAAGCCCGCGCAGTGGGATAATATGTCACTTATCTATCTCGGTCCATGGTCGGCAGACAAGCAAATCATGTTAGTGAAGCTCACAAAGCAAGATAAATTCTATGCCTCTTACGACTATTATGCGTTCGTTCGCTGGAATTTGGCCGCCATAGATAGCTTGAGAACCTATCAAAAGGCACATCCACAAGAGGCTGTTACGATAGATATTCCGTTTACAAACGACAATACTTACGAGAAGCCATGGTACTGGACACCGCTCCACGACCGCTATCTTGGAACCTATAACAGCAATGCTTTTGTTGGTCTTTGCAATGCTTTAGACATCACAACGGCTAATGAGCGCGCACAATTGACCGGAGATGAGGCCAAGATGAAAGCCTTGAATAAGAGTGCTGTAGAACAGATGATGACAAAATACAACACCTATTATTTAGACGGATGGCGTCCGGGATCTTCTTATAAGGATAATTTCTATGTGCCAATGCTATCGGATGTCGATTACAACGTAGTCAAACCGCAGGCATGGGATGACGAACAAGGAGGTAAAACCATGGTAGAGAAATACTATGGAAGCTATTCTCCCGAGAAATATCGACTGATGATAAAGGTTTGGATGGCTCATCAGGGCGAAAACTTTGTGCTCAACCAGATGTTCCCTGTTAAGAATGAGTGGGGCAATGTGTCATGGGATGAGTCAATAGGAGGGGAAGATGCCATCAAGCAATGCAACCAACTCTTCCGCGATGCGGTGGCTCACGGCAGCTATTCATTTAGTTTTCCCGTCGTGCCCTAAGCGGAGTTGAATTTCTCTTCATCGGAAAATATGATTCCATTCACATGAGTATGAGAAATGAAAGCACTCGTTTGGCGTTGCAATCTCAGTCGTTTCATGCACCGAAATGAATCAAAAGGCAGCGCAACGAGGCCGATTTCACAACACACATCGAAAAATAACGAAATATATGAACATACGAACGGTTTTATTAATGACAGGTATTGTGGCCTTATCTTCATGTTATGAGGACCAAGGTAACTATAGTTATCGTTTCGATAGCATGAATTCCATCGACACGTTAATCTTCACTCCAGGGACTGTCGAGGCGCTATCGGGCAAGTTAATTGAGTTTACTCAGCCACTGACTGCTGCCGAAACCCATAAGAAAATACAGGTAGAGGTGAAGCAATCCAAGCAAACTGGACTTGAAAAGTTAGACTTTACGTGGATTGAAGGCCATAAGAAGAATGGCAAAACGGTCTATGATACGCTGACCACGCGAGGCTACTTGGATGTTGATTTGCCATTAGGGCGCGACACAAGTTTTACAGTTTTGCTGCGTGTTCATGACCAATCGACAAAGCTTTCGCGTTATGCTAACTTCCAGGTTGCCACTCGTCCCATCTTCAAAAACAGCCTTTTCTTCCTCCACGGCAGTCAAGGTAATGTGCGTTTAGGTAATGTTGAGGTGGTGGGCGCATCGACAAAGGTCAGAAGTGACGCCTATAAGTTGGTACATCCCGATGCAGTTAATCCCTTCACAAAGGCCTATAAGCTGATGTTCCAATATGGTTTGGTTTCTGAAAGGCGTGATTTCGTGAAACGTTATAACCTTATTGCCTTCGAAACCGATGGCAAAGTGAAGACCTACGACCCCTTTGGCTTGAAGCCATGTTTTACGAATTATCGCGACTTTGTAGTCCCACAAAGTGATCAAGGCACTTTCTTGCCGTCGAAAATCGGTATGGTAGGCGACCCTTCTAACCAGTCAGACTTCTATTATATGCTTGGTCGCGATGGCCGATTTATCACAGCTCGCACAATTCCTTCATTCAAATTCCCTGCTACTGCCTCTTCGGTGACGAATTATAATGTGACCGCTGCAGCGATAACGGCAGCCGATTTTGTGTTCTGGGACAGTAGAAGTAATCGCTTCTTGCATGTGAATAAGGAGGATAGTTATGGCATTTGGGCCGAGCGACAGGCTTATGAGGCGCAACTGAACAACCCTGTTTTAGATGCACATGTAGACTTTTCGTCACTTGCAGCAGGGCTTTCTCCTGTTGGAAAGAAGGGCATTTATGGCTTCATTCAGTTCCGTGAGAACTATAACAAGGCTCAACCTTATTTCATTTTCAGTGATGCTGCCGGAACGAAGTATTATCTTTATCAGCTCACTTCCACAGCAACAGATGAGGACGGAGGCGGTAATGCCAATAGCAACGAGCCTGCTTATACGATTAAAGGCAAGCAGTTGACAGGCTTCACCCCGTCATCT
>QWCW01000693.1_pt1 | contig 12045 bp, 20 predicted proteins | sample 1972691 | NCBI WGS metagenome assembly QWCW01 (sample SAMN09866698, study PRJNA288562) | Human oral metagenome isolate pre2_saliva, whole genome shotgun sequencing... | reverse complement strand
AATTAACCTAGTCCCCCTGTATTGAGTAATGGTTTCAATGCAGATATATAAGAACTCGATTAGACGCAGGCGCCGGTTCGATGCCGGCTATGGACACAGATGAGCCATATAGTTTAGTTGGTAGAACGCAGACAGGAGAGTTTAATATATATGTTGGCACGGGATGTGTAATTAGTGAGTCCAACTCTCACTGCCAGCAAAAAAAATAAAAACACAAAAAAATGATATAAAGTATTGTAAAGCAACAAAAACATTGTCATGATTACTGACTCTAACTGTAATTCGGAAAGGCATAACCGTGGTAAATTAGTTCGGAGATGGTAGTTCGTTAGAATAAGAGTAGCCTGAACGTTCCTAAGAAAAATATTTGTTTTCACAGATATAATGTCATAAACTATGTACAATGAGTAAAAATTGTTGTATAATAATAAATGTAAGTGGTTCGGCTACGACATAGGATAAAAGATTAACTTAGGTTCTTATACCTTTCCTGGACAAATGTAGATACTGTAAAAAGAAACCGCCTTTGAGTTACAGGCGATGTGTCTTACCATTAAATATTAAATGTAAGTGGTTCGAGAGCATGTAAAAGAGTAAAATATATTCTTAGGTTGTAACACCTTCTCTATGAAACATGACTGCTAGAAAAAGATAGTGCTGGAGTGAGTTACTGGGGCTGTATCTTACCATTAAATAATGTCGGTGTCGTATAATGGCTATTATTACTGCCTTCCAAGCAGAAGATGGGCGTTCGATTCGCCTCACCGGCTCCATATGTGGGTATTGCATAATGGTAGTGTTCGTGTTTTGGGGACATGAGGCGAGTGTTCGATTCACTCTACCCGCACTAAAAACTGATATAAAATAAGTAAACACAAAAAGAAAAGGAGAAAACGTTATGTTATTAAATTCAAATCTTGAACAAATGAATATTACATCAACAAGACGAGATAATGTCGTAGCGTTTTGGTATTGCACGGAAGGAAGGCTCTGTATTAGGAGTTAATTAGTTAGTTAAGACTAAATTAAAATATCTTAATATGGGACAATTCTTAAATGTGTAATACACACGAATGGAGTTGTCCTTTGTTGCATATTTGGGGGATGGAGTTGCTTGGGGTGACTGTCTGTTTTGCAAACAGAATACCAGATGGGTTCGAATCCCATATCCTCCACTTAAAATACCCTTGTAGCCAAGAGGATAAGGCAACGTTCTTCTAAAGCGTTAATCGTGGGTTCGATTCCCACCAAGGGTGCTAAAAATATGAGTTTGAAATCTCATTGCCAAAATTCAAATTTGGTTGTATAGGAGAGTGGTTAATCCGCCGAGTTGTCGCCTCGGAGATTGGGGGTTCAATTCCCCCTACCTAAAATATTGGGGTAATACAGCGTAATTGGTAGCGTCCCTGACTGTAAATCAGGTGTCTTCGGGTGTTGGAAGTTCAAATCTTTCTTACCCCACCATATGCTCTCATCGAATAACGGTTCGTTCGCCACTCTTTCAAAGTGGAAATACCAGTTCAACTCTGGTTGGGAGTACCTAATGCTGACGTAAACCGAAACTGGTATCGAGGCAGTCTTGAAAACTGTTGGGCTGGTTAACAGCCGGCCCTGTGCGTTCGAATCGTACCGTCAGCGCCATTTGCGAGTATAGATTAACTGGTTAAATCGTACGACTGATAATCGTAAGAGTCCACGTTCAAGTCGTGGTATTCGCACTAGAGTTTCTAACATATTCTCTTCAAAAACATGTAGTCTATATGCGTAGATGCCATACGTCGTTAGCTCAGTTGGGAGAGCGCTTCTCTTACAAAGAAGAGGTCGACAGTTCGAGTCTGTCACGATGTACTAGAGTTAGAGAGTTCTCCTTAAAAACTCTGGTTCTTTAAAATTGAGGTATAAAATGGGAATTATATATTGTCATAGAAACAAAATTAATGGAAAGTGTTATGTAGGTCAAACATCAAAAGATTTGGCTTTTAGAGTTGGTGATAAACCTCAAAGTGCATATTCTAACAATAAAGATTTTGTGTTAGATATTGAAAATTTTGGGTGGCAGAATTTTGAGAGTTTAATTTTAGAAAATGTTGACAACGATATGCTTAATGAAAGAGAAACATTTTGGATAAACAAAATGAAACAGGAAGGTGTACAACTATATAACAAGTATTTAAAAGGAACATCTAACTTTCATAAAACAATTCTTGTGAATAACAGAGTAACAGAAGAAGATAAAGATGTTATTAGAAGATTATTTGATGAAGGAAAGTCTTTACGTGAAATCAGCGAATTAATTAGTCTATCACCACAGACAATAAAAAAGATTTTAATTAATTTTGGTTATGATATACCAACGGTTGGTAATTTAAGTAGTTTTGATAAATATCAAAAAGAGGAAGTGTTTAAGTTTGTAGAAAACCTAAGATGTCCAATATGTGGTAAAAATTTTTCAAGAGAACATGAGATTGGACACATGTTATGTGGTGTAAGTTGCAGACACAAATATTTAAAACTGCCTACAAGTGCTAGGAATAAGATAAAAGATATTCATGATTGCAATTTAAACAAATATCGTTCATTAAGAGAGAGGCTTAAAAAAGAGAAATTTGATTATTCTATTAAAAGAGTTGAAAAGCGAACGATAATAAAAGAAAAAAGAAAGAAAATTGTAAGACAAAAGACAGAAGAACATCGTGAATTAAATAAACCTAAACATACTGCTGATGAATTACAATGGAGAAAAGATGATATTCGTTGTAAACAGAAATTAGATTTAATCTTAAATTCAGGTGTAGATTTAACAAAGTTTGGTTATAACACTAAGTTATGTAAAATGTTTCCAGAACTCACTAAGGGAATCATATTATTTTTGTTAAGAAAATATAATATTCCTCATTTTGAAAGAAAAGGTAGTAAAGATTTGAGTTAATAAGTTCTCTTCTAAAAACTTAAAATATTTGGGGGTATAGCTCAGTTGGTTAGAGCAGAAACCTGTTAAGTTTAAGGTCGTACGTTCGAGTCGTACTATCCCCGCCATGCCTCTGTAGTTCAAATGGAAGAATTTCCGACTCTTAATCGGTAAGATTGTAGGTTCGATTCCTACCAGAGGCACTATTAATCGCTATGTAACTCAATAGGCAGAGAGCGTATTTCATAGGTACGTGGTTGCAAGTTCGACTCTTGCCATAGCGACTATGCTCCTATCGAATAGTGGTTTAATTCGTTACCCTCTCAAGGTAAAAACATGAGTTCAATTCTCATTAGGAGTACTTATAGGAGAAAATATGATTAAAGGTAATATATTTTTCAAAAATAAATCAGGCTTATATGACTTCCAATCTGTAATAAATTATTTGTACAATGTTATTTCAGAAGAAAATCCAATTATTGTTAGTTTAGAAAATAAGAATGATAAAGGATTTAACTTAGTAATAAGTTGTAATAAGATAAGGTTTACTAAGTGGTTTAATTATGGAAAATCTTGTGATAAATTTAACTATGAAGGAGATTTAATCACAGATATTCTGTTTCGTATTAAAGATGATTTAAAAGCAAATGGTATTACAACATTTGTGTATTTCCCGGTGGAAAACTATCCTGCTAAGTTAACATGTTTCTCTCTATAAAATCTTGTCCTGTAGTTTAGCGGTAGAACGTGTGGCTCTGAACCACAAAGCAGGTGTTCGATTCACTTCAGGACAGCCATACCTTTGTGATGGAAGTGGTAGACATGACAGATTCAAAATCTGTTGCTGAAAAGCGTGTCGGTTCGAGTCCGACTAGAGGCACTTGAGTTTGAAATCTCATTTAAAATTCATATAGAACTTCTAAAACTCTATTTTCTGAACATGGCAAGGAGTTTGCTAGGTTAATAGTGATAACAGAAGAAGTTTAACTTGGTGGAATTGGTGTAATGGTAACACATCAGGTTGTGGCCCTGCAGATATGAGTTCAATTCTCGTATTTCACCCCTTATGCCCTTGTGAATGGAATTGGCAGACATGTCGGTCTTAGAAATCGATGCCTCATGGCGTGTGAGTTCGAGTCTCACCAAGGGCACTACATATTTCCTCTTCGTATAATGGATAGTATATTGGTCTACGAAACCAAGGATAAGAGTTCGACTCTCTTAGAGGAAGCCTAGATTAAAAGTAGAAAGGAACGGTCTATGAATACAAAAGATTTTGAAGTGGCAAAAGACTTACAATTAAATAATATCACTCACGGCAAGGTGAGTTTGGAAGAAACAGTCAAATACATCGTAGACTACCTTTCAGCAGATAAGCAAGCAAAGTACGAAATCGCTATCGGTACAGACTCAATGACACGTAGTCAAACAAAGTTTGCTCTTGCGATTGTTGTGCATAGAAACACAAATGGTGCAATCTTCTTCTCTCGTACTTTCACTCATTCAAAGTTCAATAAGAACATGTTACACGAGAAGTTAGTAAGAGAAACATCTATGTCGATTGATACTGCTGTATTTATCGCAGAAGAGTTGAAGAAATATGGTATTGATGTACTGGATAAGAATAGTAATATTGATTTCCAAGTTCACATGGACATTGGAACGAAAGGTGCAACCGCTGAATTTATCTCAGAGTTAGAAGGTTGGGTAACAGCGTATAGTTTCAAATATAAAATTAAACCAGAATCTTATGCATCTTCTACGATTGCAGACAAATTAAGTAAATAAGTAAGTGAGTTTTAAGGTATTCTCATTCATCAAAAATCCTATTATATGGCACAGTAGACAAGTGGATAAGTCAGTGGTCTGCAACACCACTAATCGTGAGTTCGAACCTCACCTGGGCCTCCATTATGGTTCTTGAGCAAGCATGGTTGTTGCAACTGGTTGAAGCCCAGAGGAACTTGGTTCGATTCCAAGAGGAACCACTTTTATTAAATATCCCTATGGTGTAATGGTAGCACAACAGCCTCCAAAACTGTTTGGTGAGAGTTCAAATCTTTCTAGGGGTGCTTTTTATTTAAAAATCTATTTACAGAATTTCCTCTTTATATTATAATGTATCCATAAACAAAGAGAGGTATTAGACCATGGAAACCATGACAGGGATTATTAACACAGTATCAAAAGCACTTTCAGTTAACTTCATAGAACGTAATAACGATTATTATTTCACAGAATTTGTAGATGGCTATGATTTAGATGTCTATCTTACTTTAGATAACTATGATGAAGTGATTGAGATTGAAGCAAAGTTGTTCGGTGATGCTGTTAAGTTTAAATCTGAAACATTTGCTGATATTAATAGTGTGTCCGTTTTAAAGGAAGTTAGTACTATCGTAGAAAATGCTAAAAATGTGGTTAAAGCGCTTAATGTATTTACTAATAAGAGAGGTATTTATTAATGGAAAATTTATCGCATATAATTGTAAAAATAGGGGCAGTCAGAGAGGACTATTATTTTGATGGAGAACTAACATATCATGATGTGAATGGAAAAGTGTACGAATGTTCTAATTGTGGTAAGCGGATTGGTGAGTATAAATTGTCTGATATGAGCGTTTGCCCACACTGTGGTGTAAAATTTGAAGGTGAGACCTCTGATGTCTTTAAGGAAAAATGTGAGAAATTGATTGCATATTTTCAAAAAGAAAAAGCAGAGATGAAAGAGAAAATGGATAGAAGTCACAAAAGAAAGCGTGAAGAACTTCGTTGGGACCTTCGTACCATTAAAGTCAATCTCTACTATTTCCACAGAATGTTACGTATTTGGGAAAAAGGTGAAGTCTCTTATAATGATTTTGAGTTGTGTAATGAGGCCTATGATGAAATATTTGGTGAGTCAACATACGAAAGCACGGAGACTGTACTATGACAGTTAAAGAATTATTAGGTATTTTAGATATTAATGGTGTAGATAGTATAGTTATCATCAAGGACAATGAAATTTTGTGGAGTGACACTGAATTAACGACTATCCCACAAAACTTTCTTGATAGTACAATCAAATTAGTATCGCCTCAACATAGTACAGAATATTATGAGAATTATGATGGTGAGATGTGCGAATGTGGTAGTGAGTTAAGTGTCGTAATTGAAATAGCGTAAATAGGAGATTAACCATGTTAGAGAGAAAGACATTAGAAAATGTAGTAAAGGTTTCAAGATTATTTGATAAAAGAATTACTAGTCGTATGTTTTTTGCACGCACCATAGATTCATCACATGATACGATGTTTAATATGATTTCTATTTGTGCTGAAGGCATTTTCTTAGTCCATGACGAGTGGGGAGAGTGCCAGACTTGTGTAGAAATTGAAAAAGTTAAATCAATCCATGAAGTGGTGGACACTAGAAACAAAACAGTAGGAAAGAAGTTGTTTAACTTGTCATGGTAAATAAAATTATGCCAACTTATGCTAATTGGTAAGCGAAAGGTTTGCTAAACCGTGAACTCTTCGTGTGTTGTGCAGGTCCAAGTCCTGTAGTCGGCGCCTAAATTTAAGAAAGTGAAATATCTTTAAAATATCTCACTTTTTTATTTACAAATGTTTAAAAGTATGATAATATAATATTGTAAATAAAGTTGAGGTAAACTTATGACAGAAAATAAAACAGTATTTGAAGATAGTAATTGTGTTGATATTGACAAACGTTTTCTACCATGTGAAGATTACTACATTTGGGGATATTATGACACAGAAACAAAGAAGTACACACTCTCTCTCGAAGTAGAGGAAATACAACATGTGAAAGAGTTTGATACCGAAGAAGAATTAAAAGAAGCGTGTGAGCAGGTTGCATTAAACTTAAAGAAAATAGTTGAGTCTATCAATGCAATCAAGAGTTGTATTCCTGACTCCGAAATGTTTATCTGTTCATAACAAACTAAAATAATAGTGTCGTTTGGTGCGATAGCGACGATAAATAAATACTGTGCTTATTGACAATATACGGAAAGGGTAGTTAATCCTTCAACCACCCTGACCTGCACCCGTAACTAATTCAAATCTAGCCGGGTGTACCATTATGCCGTCATACCCAAGTTGGTGAAGGGGGTTGTTTGCTAAACAACTAGACCGCCTAACAAGGCGGTGCGTAGGTTCGAGCCCTACTGACGGCGCCTAAATTTAAGAAAGTGAAATATCTTTAAAATATCTCACTTTTTTATTTACAAAGGCTTTAAATTGTGTTAAAATATAAAAGTAAAAGAAAGAGGCACGCTTATGAAATTCACAGTCAGAACAGAACTAAGAACATTCACATTCACAGAACATGATGTTATTATGTTTAACGGCGCACGATATATTCTAATCACACAGTCACCGAGACCTGGATATGGATTTGGTGATGTAAATATTCCTGTTAGACTTGCAGAAGAATGGATTAAGAATGGCGCGTTGGTAGCGTGTGGTACATACAATAACACAGAATTACCATTATATAAATTTGTAAGAGAGGCACAATAAACATGGATATTAGAACACTTATAGATATTTGTAATAAATTTCCTGATGTAAGAATTAAGGCCATTAAAGATGAACAGTTAACTGAACATTACAATACTGGATATGGAAGTTGGCGAGGAGAATACGCTGAGCCATCCTTATTCTTTAATGGTAAAGGATATATGACACTGGAAGATTTAATTCCATATTTAGATAAGTTAGCAAGTGGCGCTGAATTTGAAGGCTATAAAGGTGGTTTGTTCTCTTATATATACGGTTCACCAATTCATTTTGAGTATGGAGATTATTGTTATACAGATTACAATCTGATTGAATTTATCCATCCAGATGACCTAACTGATGATTTGGCTAAATGCTTGAAATAGGAATAATTTCACATGATAGTTAGAGAACTTTTAGATAAATTAAATATTAAAGAAGAAGATGTAATACGAATTGGTGAAAACTTGTATTCAAGAAATGAATTATATTTACTACCTAAGAATGAATTAATTTTTGATAAAGAGGTAAGTGAAATTTATATTAATGTTTATGATGGGTGGCAATATGACGATACTGGTAAGGAATTTCTTGTAGGTTTCACAACAGTAATTTGTATTGAAATTGAGGAAGAATAAATTAGATATACTTGCAATAATTTTAAAGGGGTTAAACTATGACAGTTAGAGACTTATTAACGGCGGCAGAAGATTATCTTGAAGTTAAAATCATAAAAAATAATGAAGAGTTATTTTGGAATGAGATTGATGGTTTGTACGATATAGACAAAGAACTTTTAGATATGACTGTATTTAGATATGATTATGAAACTGTTGTGGTGTTGGACTCTATTATGAGTGCAAATTACAAAATTATTTTAATTGAGGTACAATAGATATGACAATTAGAGATTTAGTAGAGAATGTGATTAAAACAGATTCTAAAATTGATGGTATTGAAATTATTAAGGGTAATACTCATCACATCTTTACTTTAAAAGTTTTTATGGATTACTACTGTTACCCAGAATATCTAAACAATAAAGTCAAGAAATTCAATGTTAGAACATATGAAGAGTATAGTGATGATTTTGATGTACCACCTTATGTAAAATGTACATACGAATTTATCGAGATAGAGGTTGAATAAGATAATGAAAAAGAAACAAACAGTGAGAGACGTTCCAAACAAGTCCTACTTTGATGTATTGGTAATCTCATCAAACGGTCAAGTATTAGACAGCAGGACGATGGATAGTGAGGCTCAAATTTTCGATGGACTACTTGATTTAAAAGTAAAGAATGTAAATAGTAAAGTTCACCGAGAATATTGTTCATGGGATGACAATGCTGGGTATCGTAATAAAACAATATTAACGATTGAAGTAGAATATAAAAGTAAGTAAAATAAAAAAGAAAGATAGTTAAGAGGTGTTTAACATGGAATTGATTAATATTGAAAAAGAATTAAAGAATTTTGGATGTGATACGTTTCGTTTTGATAAAATTGGAGAGGTTTCGTTTCATCAACATTTTGGTGATGTATATTTGCATGGTGAATTTCAGAAAAACGAAGAGTCATATCTAGTAGCAGTTTTCGTTGAGTTCCTCGTTAATGTATCTTTCTCTAAAGATTCTGACAACAAAGAAAAATTGTTAGAATTAAATGTATCAAAACAAGGTATTAATGAAGCACTTTGTAGAATTGAAGATATTATTGATTTTTTCAAAGAAAGATTTGCTCGAGAGAAAAACATTTTACACTCTCTTCCATCAAATATCGAGATTATTGATAATAATGAAAGATTTAGTGTGTGTAAAAAGTTATTTGACACATTCTTAAATCTTGGAATTGTTTTTGGTTGTAATGGTGGTGTTCTAAGCCAAAGAGGTATGATTAATCTTTATGTAACGTTGGAAACTACAAATAATGACCATGCTGTGGTTAGCATTTCCTATGACGGAATATTAAAATATCAACGATACATCACTATGATAAATGTAGACAAAGAGATTAAAAATATTGAAAAATGTGTAGAACTCTTTAAAGAGAATTTTGTTGATAGTCAAACATTATTAAAAGAATTGGAAAATTTTTAATTGATGATGGAGGTAGAGTATGAGTAAAATTACAAAGATTTTAAAATACATTGATTCTGTAACAGACTATAGTGCTAAATTAGAAGACAGAAAGTTAAATATTCAATATCAATACACAGGTTCTGCGGAAGATATGCGAATGTATCTGATGCTTTCACATAATTCTATTCAGTATACTGGTGATGTAAGTATATATGATTTTAATAGAGATTGTTACATTTTTGAGTATAGTTTCAAATGTTCAGAAGAAGAGGATGTTATCGAGGTATTGGACAGACTTAGACGTTTTGGTACAATGATTGTAGAGAATACTAGAAAGTTGTATCGTGAAATAGATAGCGCCGCCAAACAAGGATATTATATAGGTGGATAAGGATAGTAAAAATTATGACAAGAGAAGAATTATTTTTAAAATTAAACAAAGAGGCAGAAGTATTATTAGAGAATGGTTTTGAATTAGTTACAGATTATAGTGAAGTGAGATTGTCAGCAAATGTATATGAAAAACATACTGGTTCCAAACATTTTGTTGTTTCTATTTCACGTGAAGGAGCATTTTTCATGGTTAAGACAAAATTAAATACAAATGGATTAGGTTTAGAAAACAAAATTAAGTTTACTTTAGATTCATATCCAAGTGTGGAAATTAAAATTAAAGAGGTTATTAAAGCGATAAGCGATTTGTCTAATGGGCTCTTATAATAAAATTAATATTTAGTTAGAAATTTTAAAGTAGTAAGTTCAGCGTATAACATATAAAGAAAGAGGTAATACACATGTCACATTTTACAGTATTGGTAGTAGACACAAATAATGAGAAGTCAGTAGATGAATGGATGGAGCCGTTCTACGAAGGTTTAGAAAAAGATAGAATATCTGATTGGGGTGTACAGGACACATTAAAATATCTTAAAGACCACAATGTTGATTTTCCGTATGATTATGTTAATGAAACAAATCTTGAAGAGTATTTAGCAATCGTAAAAAATGAAGGATTTGATATTTCTGAACACGATAACGAAGGTAATCTCTATTACTTTGGTAACAAAGATGCTAAATGGGATTGGTATCAAATTGGTGGTAGATGGTCTGGTATGTTAAAGAAGTTAGACGGTACCAGATGTGATGAATGTGAAGTTAAAGACTTAGACTTGTCATTAGATACAAAAGCATATAATGAAGCAAAGCGTTTCTGGGAAGTTGTTGTTGATAAGCAACCACTTACAGATGTTGAACGTCCTAGTGATTTCTTTACAATGTACAAACCAGAATACTATACAGAAATGTATGGTGATAGAGACAATTATGCTAAGAACCAAGCCTCATTTAGTACATTCGCAATGTTACTAGATGGTGAATGGTTCGAGCATGGAAAGATGGGTTGGTTCGCAATGAGCGATACAACGAAAGAGTCCTTAGAAAAGTTTACAGATTTCATGGATAAGACATTAAGAGAATTGAAAAAGACAAATCCACATGCAACAGTAACACTTGTGGATTGTCATATTTAAAGATTGTTGTATAATATAATTGTAATCGGAATGCTGTGAAGCGTACCGAAAAGAAAATTTTAATTTAAGTGACGGTTGTTTAAAAGTTTTTAAGTATATAAATAAAAATAACCATTGGTTTGCGGCTATTTAAAAACTAATAATTGTTAAAGCATTAGCTATGGTGTATGAATAAAAAAATAATCAGTTCTTTGGCGCAAAATTAAATTTTCTAATGGCTCTATGACATGAATAGCCAAACAATATATAAAATTCCAGTTATGAACATGTCTACAAGAGGCCCTTGGGGTTGTTCATGGATTGCCGAGTACTGGACAATGACTTTCCACACAACAACACTAATATAAGTCCTATGAGAACAAAGTCCCTTATTTCGAGGTGGAATACCTCAAGGTGAATGGTTAGAGAACGGTTTAGAGTAATCCAAAGTATAGCTTCGAAAAATATTCCTGTGGGCAGAAGTTATATAAAACTCTAATTTTTGAAAGAGTAAAGATATGCAGATATTCATTTTAGTTATAATTTTATTTACAATATTATTTTTGGTAAATTTCAAGTTACTCCTTGACATATACCATAGATATGCTAACATTATACTCAACATTTACCCATTTTTCAAGAATGTTTACAAAGGAGGAGTAACATGGGAGTAAAAAGAATGAACTATTGCATCAACGGTGAGTGGGTTCCCTCTAAGTCGGATAAATATATGCCTATTACGGATTCCAGCACCGGCGAAGTAATTGCTGAGGTACCAAGCTGTACTAAGGAAGAGGTTTTGGCTGCAATTGCCTCTGCCCAGGAAGCTTTTCCTGCTTGGAGCGCATTGTCTATTTCCAAGAGAACCCAGTATATGTTTACTTGGAGAGATGTTCTGATTAAGCATAAGGAGGAGTTATCTCAGCTTTGTGCCAAGGAGCTTGGAAAGACCATCGGTGAGGCAAGAGGAGATGTACAGAAGGCTATTGAGCCTACTGAGCTGGCTTGTGCCATTCCTGATCTCCTTCAGGGCGAAACCT
>QWCW01001105.1_pt1 | contig 12247 bp, 12 predicted proteins | sample 1972691 | NCBI WGS metagenome assembly QWCW01 (sample SAMN09866698, study PRJNA288562) | Human oral metagenome isolate pre2_saliva, whole genome shotgun sequencing... | reverse complement strand
TGTACATATAAGGCTGATTATTAATCAATAGTCTGATTTGTAATTTGTCGCTTGTGTTTGGCATCTTAATCAACTGTCAAACCTACACATTGAGCAAAGCTATGCACTTATCAATTTCTCGAATGAGCTTGTTGATTCGCTTCTGTGCAGCTTGGTTTTCGGCCGTTGTGATTTCTATCATCTTGGCCATTTTGAGATTTGCATATTGCTGTTCGAGAGTTGCAATACGTTGTTCCAATTCTTGAACGCGTGTTTTCTCTTCTGTTAAAGCCTGATTAAGCTCTTTATTGTGTTCAAGCGTGTCTTTATGCTTGATGATGAGCTGGCGAACATGCGTTTCAAATAGATGTAATATCTTTTCTTCTTCGGCAGTCATAGGCAGTCATGAATTCTTCAATGAATACTCTTGCCAAAGTTTACGCATCTTTATTGTCGGTCTTTGGCTCTTTCTTGGCGAGCATCAGCACATTGTAGACAAATTCGGTCATCCACGCTTGTGAATATCCCAATTGCGCTTGATAGCTACGCACATTCATCACGGCTTTCTGCACACTCGCATCACTCCAAGAGTTCTTGGTGAAGATGTCACGAACTGACTTTTCGGTCAAGTTGCGCAGTGCACCACGGAGGAATGAGGGAAGACGGAACTTCCAGCTCATCAAGTTGCCCATTAGCATCATCAACTCTTGGGTGAATCCCTGAAACTGAAAGAGATAAGTCTGCATGTCATTCACGTTTCTGCAACGACGTTTTATGCTATCATCGATTTCTTTGAAGAAGGTGTCTGAGATACCATAAATCTCATTCATCATCTTCTTGCATTTATTTTTTTCTGCTAGACCAATCTTGTTATTGAGGGTCTGCACCTTAAGTGTTTGTTTGAAGACTCTGAGATCGGGTAGGGCACGAAGGTCACGAAGACCAAAAGAAGAAGCCATAACGGCTTGGTAGTATACGCGAATAAGCGTCATGAAATCCTCAGTACCTCCCACGCGCCAGCCTTGTTCTTGTACGCTTTTTGAGGAGCCACCAAAGAATTTAGAGAAAATTCCCATAGGGTTGTAGCTTGGAGAGCATCAAAAAATGCTCGGTGTTTCGTTGATAATGGATTAGTTAGGGCGATTCTTCTGAAAAACGCCTTTATATCTTCCTGCAAATTTAGCATTTATTCTTCAGTCTGCCAAACCCTACGGCGGAAACCCTAAAGTTTTCCTTGTTTTGCTAGCACATTCATAATGTTGGCTGGAGGCAAATTTGCTTGAAGTTGTCGTTTCATAAAGTCCATGTAAGGAGCCGCATGATGATAATACTGTTGCCAACCTTCGCAGAGATAGGGATGTCCCCATTCTCCCTCTAGACTTTGTGTGAATCGGGTGCGTGGACAATCTCCGTGGCAAGCAAATCTCCACTCACACATTTTGCATTGCTGCGTGAGGAGTTTACGTTTGTTCTCTCCAAATTCTTGTTGTTCTGGGCTATAAACCATAGATGCTAGCGATTTCTCCATGATATTTCCCAACTTAAATTCGGGGAATACATAGTGGTCACAAGCATAAACGTCGCCATTGTGTTCCATCGCTGTGGCATGACCACAGGTTTCTGCCATAGTGCATAGACTTCCAGGGACTCCCATCCATCCAGCTAAGGTAGAATCAAACATTTGTACGAAGAATTCTCCTACATCATGGCGCACCCATTCATCGAAAATGGTGCATAAGAAGTTACCCCACGCTTTGGGCGACACGCTAAACGGAGCCATTTCCGCTGTAGTCAGTCCTTCGATGGGAGAAGCCAAGAGTCTACCATCAGGATGGCGGTAGATGCGTTCAACAATAGGAGTGAACTGCAGGTAATCGCAACCAATGGTTTTGAAGAAGCGATAAAACTCTAAGGGATGTTGTGCATTAAAGTCATTCACCACAGCCATCGCATTCCAGTCCACACCACAGCGTTGCAGAAGCTCCACTCCGCGCATCACTTGTCGCCAGGTGCCACGTCCCGATCTTGATATTCGATAATGGTCGTGCATTTCTTGCGTTCCATCTATGGATATACCAACGAGAAAGTTGTTGTCTTTTAGGAAGTTGCACCAGTTTAGTGTGAGTAGAGTTCCATTGGTTTGCAACGCATTCTCAATGGTCTTTCCTTGTGCATGTTTCTCTTGCAGACGGAGGGCACGTTCGTAGAAACTCATAGGACGCACAAGTGGTTCGCCACCGTGCCAAGTGAAAAGCACGTTGTCGGTGGGCTGCGTTGCAATATAATCATGGATGTATTTCTCCAGCAACTCATCGCTCATCTCTTGTCTGCCAGACGCTGCATAGAGTTTTTGTTTTTCGAGATAATAGCAATAAGTGCAGTCCAAATTGCACGCCGAACCAGCAGGTTTAGGCATCAGATGAATAGGGTGCATGTCTATGAAAAAAGGGTGAAAAATCTTTGCTCCGAGAAGCAAAGTGAGCATATCTGTTTTCAGAAGTACGAGGGTTGAACATCGAAGTCACTGGGCTTCCTTGCAAGACGAACAGTCTTCTAAAAACAGCAACGTGTCTTTGCTCACCTATGAGAAGGCGGAGCAAAGACACGCTAAGAAAGGGAGATAAGTGATAAAGTGTAGGGATTACAAGTTATCCTTTTCGATGTCTTTGAAGTACTTGTAAGTACCTACTTTGATTTCTTCGCAAGCCGCCTCGTCACATACGATGATTCCGTGAGGGTGAGTTTGCAAAGCAGAGATGGTCCAAGCTTGGCATACAGGACCTTCGATAGCAGCTTGCAAAGCACGCGCCTTGTTGTGGCCGTTGCAGAGGATGAGTACTTCTTTAGCAGACATCACAGTGCCAACACCTACAGTGAGAGCGGTAGCAGGAACAGCATTAGGGTCGCCACCGAAGAAACGGCTGTTAGCGATGCGAGTGTCAGTTGTGAGTGTCTTTTCGCGTGTGCGGCTGTTGAGAGAAGAGTAAGGCTCGTTGAAAGCAAGGTGACCGTCAGGTCCAATGCCACCGAGGAAGAGGTCGATGCCACCAAATTCGGCAATCATTTGTTCATAGTGAGCGCACTCAGCTGCCAAATCTTCAGCGTTGCCATTGAGGAGGTGAATATTCTCTTTGGGGCAGTCGATGTGGTTGAAGAGGTTAGTAGCCATGAAAGAGTGGTAGCTTTCAGGGTGTTCTTCAGGAAGACCAACATATTCGTCCATGTTGAAGGTAACAACATGCTTGAAGCTTACGCGACCTTCTTGGTAAGCCTTCACGATGGCTTTGTACATGCCGATGGGGCTAGAACCAGTGGGCAATCCCAAAACGAAGGGTTTTTCTGCGGTTGGCTTTGCTGCGTTGATCTTGTTTACAACGTAATCAGCAGCCCATTGCGACAATTTTGCGTAATCGGGTTCGATGATAACTCTCATGGTGGAAAGATAGTGTATATGTTGTTTTTGATATAATATATTATCGACTAGGTCGTTTGTCTGTTTGACTTTACAAAGATACGCATTTTATTTGGTATTAAGATTATCCGCCAACTATTTTCTACGATCTAGTGATATTTTTCGATGCCTCTTCCATATATTCTCATTACTTATGCAGGAATAGTTGAAAAATCTCCGAATTTTCATTTGAAAACTCGGAGGTTTTTGATGGCTAGTTGGAGCATCTTTCCATTTATTCGGAAATCTGCAGAGCGTTGTCTGTGATTTAGAAAGGTAAAGGCAGGGGGCAAGGCAACGCTTATATGATGATGCTAAGCGATGATAGGTGTCTGCTCATTATTGCAGCGGTTCGCCAGCGTAGAAATCCAGAATCTTGGTACGGAACATATAGTCGTAGTAAGCTGTGAGCCGTTGAGTAGCAGCGTTAGTGTGTTTTTTACGGGCTTCGTCGTATTCCGTGCCATTAGCTTTCCCAGCTTCGTATTTCTTCGTTACGAGATTGAGGGTGGTTTCCGAAGCCTGCTCTGCCGTCTTTGCTGCAGCCCACTTTTGTTGTGCTGCTACCGCATTGTAATATGCGTTTTGAATCTCTTTATACAGCGTTTTCTTGAGATTTTCTTCCTCCAGTTGTTGATTCACCACTTCGAGTTTTGCCTGTTTCACACTATTGCGCGTGCTGTATCGATCAAAGATGGGAAAGCTCAATGAGAGTGCAAGAGAGGAAGCGAAGTTGTTGCGAATCTGTCTATTGAATGCTTCGTTTGTGAATCCCGAAGTATTGTAGTAATTAGTGCCCAATTGAATGCTTCGTTGGGAAATCCAGAAGTGTTGTAGTAATTAGTGCCCAAACCAGCAGAGAGGGAGAGGGAAGGAAGATAACCCGAACGTGCCACCTTCACTCCCATTTGTGCAGCTTCTGTGCGAAGTTTTGCCACTTGCAGTGCAGGACGCTGGGGAAGTGCGAGTGCAAACACTGCATCGGCACTTTCTGGCAGATGAGGAAGTTGTAGAGAAGCAGGCGAAGCAATGTGCAAACTGTCTGGTGTAGAGAACTCAAGCAGTTGGGAGAGTTCGAGTAATGCCAAGTTATATTGACTCTCTTCTTGCACAATAGAGGCTTGGTCTTGAGCCACTCGCGATTGTGCCTCACTGAGTTCCACTTGTGCCGCCTTGCCTGCCTGAATCAGACCAACAAGACGACTCTCTTGGAGTTGAGATAGCTGCAAGTTGGTCTTTGCTTGTTGCAGCAATTCTTGTTGGTAGAGCACTTGGAAATAGGCTTGTGTCACTTGCAATCCCAGGCTTTCACTCAGTCGTTCGATGTCTGCTGTGGCTGCTTTCAGATTGAGTTCTGCGCGTTTGCGCTCGTTGCCAATACGAAAGCCCGTAAAGAGTGGCATATCGGCATGCACTCCCAAGGAAGAAGAGTAGGTGTTGCGCGTATCATAGGTGTTGTTGGCGGTGAGTCCGCGTCCGAGTGAAAGATTTTGGTTAAGACTAGCACCCACTTGGGGAAGTCTAGCTTGTTTGGCAGACTCCAAGGCTATCTTTTGCTGCTGTTGTCCCACTTGCGCTTGTCGCACACTGACATTGCGTGCCACTGCGCGGTCTATGCATTGGCGCAACGTGAGGGTTTGCGCGCCCACCATTAGCGGAAAGCCTGCAGTGAGGAGCATAAATATGATTTTCTTCATAATCGAGGCTAGTGTATGAGTGATAAAACCTTAAGAATATGACCGACCATTAAGGTTATTGGTCTGTCGTTGCTTCTTGTTGGTTGCCGCGTACACGGTCTTTAGTGGTAAGTCCTTTTATAATCTCAATGTTTACGCCATCGGACAAGCCAACAGTCACCTCGCGACGTTCAAAAGTTTGAGGAACAGCGCCTGTCTTGCTTGTCACCACATAAACTACGGTCTTGTTGTTCTCGTGAACAATAGCACTTTCGGGCACGGTGAGCACGTGTTTACGTGCCTCCAATACGATGGTAGCGTTGGCACTATAGCCAGCGCGTAGTTGGTGACCACTGTTGGGGGCAATAGCTCCCTTGATTTCAAACTGATTGCTTTGAGTGCCAGCGCTCACTTTAGGGGCAATAAATTCTAACTTCGCAGACAACGTAGCATCGGGCAAAGCACCGACGGAGATGTCCATGGACATTCCGTTTGTGAGCAAAGCCACTTCCGTTTCGTCAATGGTGCCTTTGAAGAGCAAGTCTTTCATGTTTGCCACCGTCGCAATCGTTGTACCTTCGTTGAAGGTGTTGCTCATGATCACCGAATTACCCACTTTCACAGGGACGTTAAGGATGATGCCGTCAATGGTAGAGCGAACCATCGTTGTGGATTGTGCTGCCATAGAGCGGCTCACACCTTCTTTAAGAATCTGCAGTGCCTCTGTGGCATTCGCCAATTCTTCTTTGTTTTGACGAAGCGCCAAGTGCGATTTCTCCATCTCTTCGGTAGAAATGAGCTGCTGATCGTGGAGTTGTTTGTTGCGGTTGTAGTCGCGTTGAGCTTGCGCTAAGTTCAGTTGCGCCAATCGCACGCGATTTTCTGCAGAGTTGAGCGAACTCATGTCTGGAATCACTTTCACACGCGCTATCAGCTCTCCTTTTTTCACCGACTGTCCAGCTTCTTTGTAGAGTTCAGCCACGATGCCAGAAATCTGTGGTTTAATGTCCACTTCGTTGCGAGGTTCTATCGTCCCCGTTGCCACGGTGGTGCGTTGAAGGTCGTTGTAGGCAGGAGCAATCTCTTCAAAAGTTGCTTCTTTCTTTTGTGTCTTATTGTAGAGGAAGACAAAGGTGCCAATAAAAATCACTCCAAGAAGGATGAGACCAATGATTTTAATCGCTTTTTTCATGATGCAAGAATATAACTTGTTATTAGGAATATGAGGAAAGAATGAGGTAGTGCTAAAAGGGTCTTATTCATCGCGGATAGCATCAATAGGTTTGATGGCAAGTGCTCGAAGCGAAGGAGCTATGCCTGCTAAAACCCCAATGAAGGAAAGGGCAAACAATGCTCCAACCGCTACTGGGAAGCTGATGAAGAATCCGCCACTTGGGTAAGATTCCGTCATAGAATGTGCAGCTATGTCTATACCGCTCAAAATCCACACCGATATAATGATGCCACCTATGCCAGCAAGTAGAGTAATGACCACACTCTCTGTCATAATTTGAGAGAGGATGTCGCGTGGTTTGGCACCGATGGCGCGGCGAATACCGATTTCTGTAGTGCGCTCTTTCACGACTACCATCATAATGTTGGAGATACCAATGGCGCCAGAGAGCAAGGTGCCGACACCAATGAGCCATACAAGGATGTTGATGCCCGAAAACAGCGCTGTCACCATTTGAAACATCGATTCCATGTTGATGCTCATATAGGCTGCGGTGTCTGTAGGATCCACAGAGTGTCGTTCACAGAAAAATCTTTCCATTTGTGGTTGAATACTGCTGATCAACACATTATCTTTCACCACCACTCCGATAATAGCGATGTCATTGCCTGATTTCGTTAAGTTTTGAGCTACAGAGAAAGGGATAAACACCGAATAGCTGCTATTCCCACCCACACCAAAGTTACTGATGATGTGAGACACCCCCACCACTTGCAGATACATACCACCAGATTGTACGTACTTTCCTAGAGGGTTAGGGTCGTTGGGAAAGAGTCGCGATGCAATGTTTTTACTGAGCACACATACACGTCGCTGATTCACCACATCTGCCATCTGAATGAAGCGCCCCATCACGATGTGAGGATTTTCAATTTGATCATAGTTGGGATATACTCCTTTCAGGGATACATTCTCCTTATGTTGCTTGTGGGTCATTTCTGTGAAGAGCCCCAACACCATAGGCGTAGCGAGTTTCACCCCTGGCACTTGTTTGGGGAGCGCGTCCACATCGCTCAAGTGCAACATCCAAGAGCGGTCTACTTGGAATCCCTTATAGGGCTTTGTCGTTTTTCCCGGCATGAAGAAATACGAGTTTTGTGCAAAACCATTGAAGTTGGCTTCTAGTATAGCTCGAAAACCATTGCTACCACCCATGAGGATTGTGAGCATAAAGATGCCCCAAAATACTCCGAAGGCAGTGAGCAAGGAGCGCGATTTGTTGCGACTCAGGGTTTGCCAGATTTCAGACCATTTGTCGAGATCAAATATAGTCATAGTCTTGAATTTTGGAGTTATTTGGCATTGAGTGCTGTAATGGGCTTGATTTTTACCGCTCGTCGTGCAGGGAAGAAGCCTGCCAAGAGTCCAGCAATGATGAGTGTCAACAAAGCAGAGAAGGCAACGCTCATGTCAATCGTGGGGTCAAGAAAGGTGTAGAATCTGAAATTGAGAAATTCAGTGACTTGTTGCCCTGACACTACATTCATCCATTCGGTGGCAGCAATTCCAGCTACAAGACCGATGTAGCCAAAGAATAGCGTGATGATAACGCTTTCTGCGAGTACACTGCGTAGTATCGCCCAGGGACGTGCGCCCAGTGCTTTGCGGATGCCAAATTCTTTAGTCCTTTCTTTTACGGTGATGAGCATAATGTTAGAAATACTCACCACACCACTCATCAGCGTGAGCAACCCAATCACCCACAATGCACGTTGGAGCATCGTCAAAGCTAAATTTTGCTCTTTTGCTCCTTGAGCTACACTGGATATCCACACTGCACTTTCGTCGTCTTCTGCGAAATCATGGCGAGCCCCTAAACTCTTACACCATGCCGCTCTCAGAGCCTCAAAAGATTCATCTACTTCAGGCTTATAAGTTTGTACCACAATTTCTGGAATATCAAAGCCCGTGTGAAAGATGGTACGATATGTGGTAAAAGGGATATGGCATCGGCTCTGTCCTTTATTACCATTCGACTCCAGCACTCCCACCACTTGGTAGGCCACAGAGTCGATGTTCAGATAATCGCCAATTGCTGCCTCAATGCTGCCGAATGTTTCTTCTGCACTATAGTCAGGCATCACCACCACTTTACGTTGCTCTTTGAGGTCTAGGTCATTGATATATCGTCCTTTTGCGAGGGATAACCTTTCTATATTGTAAGCTTCAGGAGATTGTCCGTATAGGGTTGTTTTGAAATAATGTTGGTGTGCAGAAGCTGTTTTTTCTGAGCTAGTTAGTTTACCAGCAGTAGACTTCACTTTGTTCTTTGCCACTATCGCTGTGTTGTCAACGTCTATGTTGTCAAATTTAATGTTGCGATCTTCTTTCCAACCTTTGAAGGGCTTAGATGTATAGCCCGGGTAGATGGATATAGCATCGGTGCTAAACATCTGATTGTTGTGATTAAAGGCATGAATCAGTCCATTGCCTGCGCCGAGCAATACGATGAGCAGAAAGATGCCCACCGACACACTCAAGCCTGTGAGCGCAGTGCGGAGCTTGTTTTGTTGAAGTCGTATGAAAATGTCGTGCCACATAGTTCGCTACGTTATAGAGGTGACAAGAAAGGCAAACTTTCTTGGAAACAATCATAAGGTTGGGATGTGATGCGGCTATTTCATCAAATCTCCAAAAGGCTGCAGTGCACTGGGATCATTTTCTTCGATGCGCCCAATCACGCCATCCGAAAGGTGAATGATACGTTTTGTGCGGTAAGCCACACCACTTTCATGGGTCACTACAATGATGGTGCGTCCTTCAGCATTGAGATCGGTGAGTAGTTGCATCACCTCACCCGAGGTCGTGGAGTCCAAGGCTCCAGTGGGTTCGTCTGCCAACAGAATCTGCGGGTTGGTGATGATACTACGTGCTATCGCCACACGCTGTTTCTGTCCACCCGACAATTCGTTGGGCAAATGATGTGCCCAATCTTTGAGTCCCAAACGATCGAGGTGTTCCATCGCAATCAGGTTTCGCTTTTTGCGCGATACCCCTTGGTAGTAAAGCGGAAGTGCCACGTTTTCAAGTGCCGTCTTATAATTGATGAGATTGAATGATTGGAAGATAAAGCCAATCATACGATTTCTATAGTCGGCTGCTTTGTTTTCTGAGAGATTTTTAATGAGCGTTCCACCGATGTAGTAGTTGCCCTCATCATAGGTGTCGAGAATACCGAGAATATTGAGTAGGGTAGATTTCCCCGAACCAGAACTTCCCATGATGCTCACGAAGTCACCCTCATCTATATCGAGGTTTATGCCTTTTAGCACGTGCAATGGCTGAGCAGCATAGTAAGTCTTGTGTAGATTTTCGATGTGAATCATAAAGTAGAACTTTTGTAGAATGGTTGTGAAGTGTGACTGTCTAATGCACGAAGCTGAATGGTATACTAATACTTAGACACCTCAGTGCCGTGCGGTGGGCAATGAGGTGTCCAGAGCAAAAGAAATAGAATAAGGTGTTGTCTGGTGTTGTCTTTTACAACAGCCTTTGGGTTTATTTGAAATGATTTTGAGCCTGACCGCCGTTCATCACTGCTTGTTTGAATACACTTTGTGCGTTGAAGTGGAGCGTACCGCCATTGTAGATTTCCACAGCAGCGCGTTTGCTCTTCAAACTTTCTGCTTGAATCTTTCCGCCATTGTTGATTTGATATTTACTCACATTGGCAGTGCCCGCTAGTGTAATATCACCGCCATTCGACACCTCGGCATCAGATTCGCTCACCGTAGCACTGTTCACGTTGATGTTGCCACCATTCTTCACATCCATTTCCAACTTGGCGGCTTCCACATTTCCGATTTGGAATATACCACCGTTGTTCACTTCTACATCCAATTCCGATGCCTTAGCACTCACCAATTTGATTGTGCCGCCATTGTTGAGTTCAAAACTAAGTTTGCCACCCACATTGAGCGGTCGAGCGATGTCTATCATACCGCCATTGTCGAGCTCAAAGTCTTTGATAGCATAGCCCGTGATAGTGACCACGGTTTTCTCGTTTGCCACCTGAATTGCGTTGGAATAGTTGATTTTCAATTCGTCATCGTCCACGCGCACCATCACGTCTGAAGGTGAGATGTTACTTGTTGTTACTGTGATGCTGGGTGTGCCTTCTGCCACATATTTCAGCGTGATGCCATTGCTCACGGTCACGCCATCGAAGTGAGGCAAGCGACCTACGGTGCGAGTACCTCCTCTTTGAGCAGACGAGGTGGAAGATGATTTCAAATCTATCGATTGTAGATGGTATGCCATACGTCGACACGAAGCGAAAGTTACGGCGGTCAAAAGACCGAGAGTGAGAGTGAATATCATTCGTTTCATAGGATGAAGCATTAGGATGAGTTATTGTGTTGAATAGTTAGTTTGTGTTGGAGAAATCTTACGAGGATAGTATCGAAATGCCTAAACAATGCTTGTTGTTTGCGCCATACTGTTCTGCCCCTCTTGTCGATGAGAAATCAGTTGTTGCAAGCGTTCGACCACCTTACTGATAGGAATTCCGAGGTGTTGCATTTGGTGCGCCAAATCAGGAAGTAATTGGTTGAGCAAATCATCTTGTCGTAAATCACTAATGATTTGTATTGCATCTGGACTAACAAAGGAGCCTAAGCCGCGTTTGTTGTAGAGAATACCTTTCTGCACCAATACGTCGAAAGCCTTAACCGTGGTGTTTACATTCACCTGTAGTAGTGCGCTATAGTCACGCACGCCAGGCACACGTTCATCGGCGGAGTACTGTCCTGCGAGGATTTCGTCCATCAAGCGTTCTGCAATTTGCAGATAGATGGGTTGTCCGTCGCGGAAATTCATTTTGTTGTATGTTAGAAAATAGAAAACTAGAAATTATTGTCCCACCCAATGGCGAGGCATGAGCGAGGCACGTTTACGGATGCGATAGCCGAAATAGATATTCGCTGCGAGCCATACCCAGCCAATTAAGTAATATGTAGTAAACACGATGTTCACAATCAATTTACTTTCATTGTCATACCAGCTATAAATCTCGGAATAATAGACGATCACAGATGTCGCGATAACCGAAAAGATGACAAAGATGATGAAGCAGAACAAGGAAGTCATAATAAATGACTTTTTACGAAAGACTGCGCCACCCCAGAGATAAAAGCTCCATAATACGACGATAGAGAAAATGGGTAAGCTGCGTAAGCTCCATGAACCTAGCAGAGGTTGGAAATCTTCTGAGGAAAATGGTGGAATCACCAAACTGTCACAGATAATGGCTAGCATCTTGGGGGTAAACCACACATAATCTAAATCAAAGGCTTCCACCACAAAAAAACCTACTAAGTCTGTGAAGAGAAGTGCACTAAAGGAAAGCACAATAGCTCCGAGATTATAGAGAATAAAACGCGAAAGCACTTTTTCTGCCGTTGTGGCTGGAGTCATCAGTTGAACGATCCTTTTGCTGCGTTCTGTTTTTAGCGAAAATACAGCTGAAGCACTAAAGATGAATGCCGCATAGAGGGCGCTGATGCGTGCCGTGACACTGGCGAAGGCGTAGTGGATGTAGGTGTAGAAGAGCAGGATGATGAGGCAGGAAACGACCCAATCAAAACCGAGTGACGAAATCGCCGCGCCCGCACCGTTGGCGATCCACGTGATGATGCCTGATTTTGCAAGAGCCGAAGCGAGCGTCATCAAAGAGCCCATCCAGAACATCGCATCCCATGCGCCTTTTTCCTGGATGACATCCTGCCAGTTGATGATGTCGAGCATCAGCATAAGGCAGACTGCGCCCATGGCAACGGGCGTCGCGTCGATGTGCGTGAGACCGGAGCTTGCCCAGAGTGCGAGAGAGACAACGAAGATGACGGAAAGACCCTTTTCCGCAAGGCTCATCGGGCCCATTTCGGAAAGCTCGCGCTGTGCCAGCCCCTT
>QWCW01000551.1_pt1 | contig 12248 bp, 25 predicted proteins | sample 1972691 | NCBI WGS metagenome assembly QWCW01 (sample SAMN09866698, study PRJNA288562) | Human oral metagenome isolate pre2_saliva, whole genome shotgun sequencing... | reverse complement strand
TAAAGTCACCATTGCCGAATATGGTTGCAGAATAATACTTACCATCTTCAAATATAAATTCCAAATAATTTTCATCTTGGAAATAAACATCTACATTTGGCGGCAACTCATTCTTAATAAAATCGTCTGCACTTTCTATATTATTAGTATGAGAAACTTCCGTTTTCCAATAATACCAACCATTTTCTATATCTGATATTGATACCATACTGTTTTAATCTTTAATGTTTATCTTTACTCTCCAAATAAGCAAAAGCTGCCATACAGCATATAGCAACATAAAACAACACAAAAGTTACACGCATAACAGCATCTACGTGCTTCACCCATACTATATCCCAATTTACAAAGGCAAACGTCAAATAGCAAGCTATAAAGACGCTGCCAAATAGTAGCGATAATTCTTTTATCATAAATCCTCCTCCTTTTCGTTATATGGACGTGAAATCCATATAGGCTCGGATTGAATAAACCAACCCTCCTGCAACAATTCTTTACGTGACATTGGTTCGCTCATTTCAAAAGATATATTCTTCCCACAACGAGCGCAATTACACTCCTTTATCACTACGTATTTGTGCTTAGGTTTGAGTACTGGGGCAGCGTACATTTCATCTACGTGTACGTGTCCGAATAGTCTGCAAATTAGCTTCTTAATCATAATTGTTCCTTTTATTCTGTTGGTAACTCGGGCATTTCCATCCAATAGTCCAATTCGTTTATGTCGAGCATTGGGGAAAACTCATCATCAAAGTGTAATGCTCCGTCCTCGTACATGAACCCCTTGTATAGCTTCCCTTGATAGCCAAACATACAGACCTTTCCTGCTTGTGGCAACTCTCCATCTTTAACAGAGTGCCAAAGAGTTACAGGATATTGTTTGTAAAACTGCAACATATCTCGGCACTTATATTTAATTGTAGCAATATTATGAGATACATTGCCAGATGTTGTTTTGTCACATATCTGAGAGATGTTTTCTAAAATGCCGATAAACATTTCTTCTATTTCTTTTTGTGTAGTCATAACCCCAATGCTTGTTTTATTCGTTTCTTGTAATCCTCATTGGCTGCCTGCTTGGCTTGCTGTACACTTGTTATACCTGATTTGGAATGTTCACCATTAAAGTATATTGCAATATCAGTAGGAGCGTACCATTTTAAAATAGAGTAATCCCCAAAAGGAGTTAATGAATAACTTTCTTCGATGTAATTCTCTTCATCACCACGCCTATCCTCATCTTTCCACTCCAATTCAGGCAAACTCTCCACTACGCTCTCACAGCCAGCATTGAAAGTATCCTTGATGTCTTTTTCTTGGAACAAAGGCATATTAGGGAAGCTGCCATCTTTGAAGTATATGGCATTTTCTTTTGCCTTTGTAAGATATTTTTCTGCTAAATCTTTCTTTTCTTTCATAACCCTAATGCGTGTTTAACCCATTCCTTGTAATCATTATGCGCAACCTTTTTAGCGTCCTCAAACGTCTTATGCGTATCAAAAAACAAATGAACACCTCTATAAGCGTAGAACCATAATGCGTTAGATTTGCTAAAGCTATACATCCCGAACAGAGTGCGAGCCGTCATATCTTCCGATGATTTCTGCCATTTTAAATCTGGTATATTCTCCACCACGCTCTCGCGACCTGCGTTGAAAGCTGCTTTGATGTCATCTACCGAAAAAGCGTATTCAAAACCTTTTGTAAGTGATTTAAAAGGTTCTTGTTTAATCTTTCTATCTAAATACTCTTCTGCTAAATCTTTTTGTTTCATAGTTCTTCAATTTCAAATTCTGTTTTAGAAACTCTACCTGTCATATATAAATGATAATCCTTTAGAGTGGGAAAGAACTTTGCATATTCTTTGTAAAGTCTTCCTTGCTCATTAAGTGAGATATACACAAAAGGGTCTGTTCCATTTAATACATTGTTCTTTGTTAGGTAAACCTTACCCGTTTTTGATAAATTATTTCCATTACTCGTAGGTTGATAATATAACCCACTCGCCTTATGTTTAATTCTGTATGGTTTCATAATATGCTCAACTAAAAGACACGTGCCATCTTTCACCTTTTAATTGTGGAAAATGCTCAATAATTACGCCTTCTAACTTTTCTTCTGTAAAGAAAGGAACTGAATATGTGTATAATATGTTACCTACGTATTGATAATTCTTATCATAAACGTGAAGCACTTTCTTATTTGTCATAATCCTAACGCCTTTTTAATTCGTTCCCGATAATCATCATTAGCAGCGTCCATAGCTTCCTCCAATGTATCGTACCATTGAGTTGGCTTTTCATATCTAAACGCAAATGTGTATCTTGGTTCCTCTACCGAGGTTGACTTATACACATGATAGACCTCATCAAGAGGTTTAGCAACGGCTGCTAAACCCGATTGTGTTTCCTTGAATAAAAGTCGGAGTCCCTCAAATACACTATCATGTCCTGCCTCGAAAGCGTATCTAATGTCATCGAAGTTAAAACAGGCTTCATCTGTAAAGCAGGGAGCATCGTCTCCGTTAACACGATAATACTCTTTCTCTGCATACTCCTCAGCTAAATATTTCTTGTCTGCACTCATGGCTCTCTTACTATTCCGTCTTTACACTTTGGACATGATTCCCATTTCTTATCAACCTCTATACCATTACGCCATATAGGTATATAAAATCCGCCCCTCCCATAGCAATGGGGACATACATATCTTTTCATTGTTATACTTCCTCCCAATCTTTAGGTACAAAATCGTCCTTATCTTGTTGCTCCGCAATGCCAATTAGACCGCATCCAATCTCAAATTGCCCTACGGATATACTTTCATCTTGCATCGCACGTGTAATTAAATCAGCGTGAAATATGTTATACTTCCGCTTCAAAAAGCAGTTCGCTTTTTCAATTTCTTTCTGTGTCATATTGATTTAGTTAATCTTTATAATTATCCTCGAAATGAGGACACCTCCCAGTATCTTCTTGGTACTTCTCTTGTACCCACCACATATAAGCATCGGGAGGGTCTGGAAGATACCGCTTGCAGTGTTTGCTTAATTCACATCCCACGCCCCTGCAATAGGCGTAGTCTGCATTGATATTATTCGACATAGTTACTTTCCGTTTGAATCACCCGTTATCGTCACTGTTCGTATTATACCCAAACCTCTCATTTAAGTCATCAATCTTTATATTTCCGTAATCATTAAGGAATTTTAGGCTTCTCTGAATATTGCGTGAGTACTCATCCGAGGTCTTGTCAAGAACGAGGTTTTGATACAAGCAAGCCGAAGATTCGGCTTTTATCATCCTACATTTATCTTCCTCTTTAGCAAGGTAGTTAACATAAAGTTGAGAGATTTCCACATAGTTAATCACCCTATCTGCAAGCAACTGCGAGATAATTAAAGTAAGAGTTTGTTTGTCAAGGTTTTTAAGTTGACTATACAACTCATTTAGGTTTATTTTGTCCATTAGCTTTATCTTCTATTTGAATCACCCGTTATCGTTACTCTCCTTGTAATAGCGTGTAGCCTGTCGACAACCCTATCACCATATTTAGCTTCCAAATGGTCTTCGTCTAAGTTGGTAGAGAACATCAGCAACTTACCATCACGTTCAGCCGCATCAATCAACTCTGCAAATGGCACTCGCTTATTGCCGTAGATGTTGGAAATATCCTCCGTCCCTACATCATCAATATATATAATGTGGCTTCGGATAATCTCATCGGGTGACTTGTTAAGTTCATTTGCCGTGCAGATCGTTACCACCTTACGGCAATAGTGGTTAAGAAGTAAAGGAATAATTCTCATACCGATCAGCGATTTACCAACACCGCAATTCCCAACAAGCATTAAACCTTTACCTTTGTTATCAGTGAGCCACTGAACAATCTTATCATAGTCAGTGTTCCACCTTGCATTATCACCGCAAAAGTACTTTAATCCTCCTTTAAGGTGCGTTCCTGCATTTGGTACGCTAATTTGTACCTTGTCGGGCAGTGGTTTATACGTTGTATCTCTTAACCGCTCAATGGCGGATTTGAAGTCTATTTGTTCCATTTACCAATCGCTATCTTTGTCGTAGTTCATTTCAGATGATTTAAGGGTAGTGGTACTCTTTTGCACTTTCTCTCTGCTTGCCCACGTCTGCAATCGCTTTGCAGTTTCCCACGTCTTTTCAAGTTCAAATCGCATCTTAGTCCCCGATTTGTTTCTTTCTGTCCAATAGTTAAAGAAAGCACGTATCATCGTAGGCTCGTAAATGCCACCACGTGAAGAAACGAAAGGAATAAGGCTCTTTTCAAACGCTTTCTCTCGGTCATTACATTTTGCTTGTAAGGATGTTAAAACCTGCCTTGATTGTTCGTTTGTTTTCTTCTTACCAAAACGATAATCATCACACTTATTCACGACAAAGAATGTCCCTTTTTGATTGGCTATCGTGTCTATATCTCCTTTGTTAGCAAGTGAGAATAAAACATTCCTACAAGTTTGTAGGGACAATCCGCAATCATTTGCAAGGCTTCGATAGCTCGTTCGTGAAATGCCGTCATCGTCAGCCCCCACGATTAGCCGTAACATTACAAGCTGCTCGTGGGGGGAGTATCGAATGGTAAACTTGTCATCAAGTTTTATCATTTAGATAAATATTTTTTTCTGTATCCGTCTTAGAACTTTGGTTTCTGCATCTTTGCAGAATTGTCTATTCACTTCAAAGCCATATGCCTTTCTTTCAAGATTAGCCGCAGCCAACAAGGTCGTTCCACTGCCTGCACAAGGATCTATAACTACATCTCCTTTATCTGTAAATATTTCGATTAACCTTTCAAGTAGTGGTACGCTCTTTTGTGTAGGGTGCACTCTTAGAGTACTTGTATCTCGCGGATATTCCATGCAGTTAAAAATCATCTGTCCATTATTGTTGAATTTTGGCAATTTATCACGATAAAGAAGTAGTCCATATTCGCAATTACCTACAATCTTCATATTCGCCTTTAATACCTGTGGCGAATAGTTCTTGCGAAAGACCAAAGGAATATAGTGCATAAGTCCATATTTCTTTCCTAATTCAATAAATTGGAATTGTTGTTCATATTCGCAAAACAATATCATACAAGGTGCTTTCCCTGCTTCTTTTGGCTCTTTTATCAGCATTTTTGAACAGAAGTGCATAAATTCGGCAGGTCTAAATTCATTCTCCGAAGAAAAGAATTTCTTGCCAGCTTTCTCACTTTCTCCATTCTTATTATTGCCACCTTCGTACCAAGTAGGGTTGCTCGCATAGGCGTTATTGCCGAGATTGTAAGGAACATCTGTAAGTATTAGTTGCGCCTTTGGTATCTGATACGATTTATAGTTTTGGAAGCTATCATTGTAAATCTCTATATCTTTCATTATTGAAATATCACATTTGTTAATTGTTTACCATTACTGAACACCGCCCATTTGCCTTTATCATTGGTGTCAATGAGCTTCAAGTCCTCAACCTTGCCAAATCGGTTAATATTTCCGCAAAGGTCTACAAACCACGCTTGTTTATCCTTATATGGTCGAATCTCCCTACCTACTATCTGATAGTACATGGCAAGCGACATCGTAGGGCGTGCCATAACCACCGTATCAAGTTCTGGATAATCAAATCCTGTTGTCAATACTCCTACATTCACAACGACCTTTATCTTACCACTCTTAAAGTCATTCAATATGCGTTCACGCTCTGCTTTTGGTGTTGTTCCCGATACCATTTCGCAGCATTCAATGCTTTGCGTCAGTCGTTCAGCCTCTTTCAGAAAGCGAGTAAAGACTAATATGCCTTTCCTTGCACCGCCACGTTTTGGCGAAAGTAGTCGTTTCACGATACTGACTAAATAGCCGTAGAAGTCAATTCTATTATACTCTGCTTCTACTGATTTATCTGTATAGTCAGCACCAGTTGAATTTGCTTGCAGATTATTCTCATCCCACCCTAATGGGTTCATTTGGAAGTAATCTATCTTTGAAAGAAAGCCCATATCGAGTAAAGTCGATATTTGCACTTGATAGATAACCTTTGAGAATATCAGCGGACGGGTACGAGTAAGGAACTTTAGCATTGCGCCAAAGCTGCTTGAACTTAATCTGTAAGGAGTGGCGGTAAGCCCTAACACCTTACACCCAGTAGCGTGGATAAATTCTTCATACATACCACCTTTCGCGTTGACAAAGTGACACTCGTCAATGATTACGTTGTTGAAGTGCTGAAAGTCATCTGTGTGTCTTATCACGCTGCCTATTGTCGCAAAGGTGATACGGCTTATATTCTTTGAATTGAATGAAGCCGAATAAACAGAACAGTCAAGTACTCCATAGGAGCATAGCTTCTTGTAGTTTTGCTCAAGTATCTCTTTTGACGGCTGAAAGACAAGCGTATGCCCTTGCAGTCTGTTAGCGATGTCAGCTATCACCAATGATTTCCCACAACCCGTAGGCATCACCATGATAGCGTTATACTTTGCTTTCTTATCATTAAAAAAGGCTACCGCAGTATCGGAAGCCTTTTGCTGATAATCACGTAGTTTATACATCATATCCTTATCCCTTTCTCATCACTCAGTTTCTTTACCAAGACTGAATAATACTTAATAAGTTCCTCTAATTCCCAACACGACCATTTCTTTGTCTGATGTGCCTTGACCTCTAACATCTGAAATCGCTGTATTCCTATCTTTCTGATTAGGTTTTCACGATACCCGATAAGGTGGTCAGCACTGAAACGATTGCAAGCCCTGCATTCGCTTGAAACGTTTTCTTCATCGAAGCGAGTACTCATATGTCTGCGGCTATGATAGTGTCCTGCGTCTGCTTGCTCGTATGGCTTTATCTTTCCGCACGATATACAACGAAATGTGCCGTTAGGGAAAGCATCTCGCAATCTGATATACTGACTAAAGACCTTATCCAGTCTCTTTACCAAAGTAGATTGACTTGCTTGCCGTTTCTTTGGTTTGTCTGTTTTCTTTTTCTTCAAATAATACATAGTCAATGTAGGCGGATTCGAACCACCACTGACAGAACCAAAGTCTGTTGTGCTACCATTACACCATACATCGTTTTGCCCCACCGCTGTGAGGCTGTGAAATAAAACTATTAACGTGATTATGAGTTACAAAAATTCCTTATTTCTTTCTATTTCTATCTCCATCTGCTGAATGAGTATTGCTTCATCTGCCGATGGTATGTATATGCCAGCTTCTTGCGCAGCCCAATTTCTAAATCTTTCGACAGATAGGCTAAACTCGCTTGTATCAAGGTCAGCACTGCTTCTAAGGACTTTTATCTTGCCCAAATACTTATCTTCTTTTTCTCGGATAAATAAATCGGGGTTAACAAGTTTCTTATAATATTGCTGCTTGACCCATTCAAGTGTATTACCTGTCTGTGTTCCGAAATAAGCAAGGAGAACGTGCAAATACTTGTTCTGTGGCAAGCTACGTCTTGGCTTTTTCTCGGTCAATTCTACTATTTTCTCACTCTCAGCTAACTTCTTTGCACGGAGCAGGAAATTAGCCTTATCGAGTGGGTTTGATGTGTCGTAAATCATTAGAATGGGGTGTCATCTTCTACCTGTGGGGGTTGATAGGTAGGTTGTGTGGGTTGCTGATATTGTGGTTGTGGTTGGCTTGATTGTTTCAACTCAACTTTATAGCCACGAACGCTGGTGAAGAAACGTGTTTGCCCGTCCTTTTCATACTTCGTGCCTTGTAGGTCAAACGATACCGTAACTATATCGCCAGGCTTAAACTGATTAAGCATCTGACAATTATCACCGCTGAACTCAAACGAAGGAAAGTTGTCATACCCACGCTGTCCGGTCAACCCATCGAAACGAGTAGCATCTACTATTAACTCTCTTCGATAATAGGTTTTACTGCCATCTTTTGATTTTATTTCCTTAGTGTCCCCAATTTGGAACACTCGACCAATAATTTGATTTGCCATTGTCTCTTATCTTATTTGTAATGATTCACTAATGTTTGTTATCTTCATGCAAGCTGCATACGCCTCGGGGTATTCGTCCTTGAGTTTCTTCTTGTCTATATCCTCACGGGTGCTTGCTGCCTTGCGTGATAGCGTGATGCGTTCGCCCTTGTAGGTTTTCACATCATTCTCTTGCATGAGTTTCAAAAGCCCTTGCGAAAGAGCTTTCTTCTGCGCCTCAAGCTCTTTTATCTGCTGTACGAGCGTATATACCGCCTTTTCCGCCTGCTTGATTTCAGACGGCATACTGTCCGCCCTGCCTGCTGGGGTGTTGAATTTGCGCCCCTCAACCTCACATTGCAGCAAGTCCTTAATGGTGTCGGATTCGACACGTTTTACTTCTGCAAACTCAGATTTATCATCACGTAGCCAAAGCGCATAGAGCTTGCTTACTTTTAACTTGGGGTTTTGGAGTCCAAAGAGGTAGGCATATATGCTTAACTGCCATCGCACGTACTCTTTATCAAGTGTATAAGTGGTCTTGATGTCAGCAAGGATAATATCTTCACCCTTGCACAATACGAGGTCTATTGCGCTCGCAAAATGTTCTTTATCTGTTACGATATACTCATTTGCAAGCGTCGTGAGTTCATTCTCTCGCTTGATGCGCTTGTAACTCTCAAGTTCGGGAGTGGTATCTTTTGGCTCAAAACCCGCATCGAACAACTCAATACTTTCATGCACCATCGTACCACGTTCAGCAGCTTTATCAAGAATATATTGCGGAATGTCCTTGTACATGTCGGGGAATAGCTGGGACTTAATCATCCCAGTTATCCCCTTTAATGCTATCCCATTCAGTGAATACGTGTGATCTTCTTGATTGAAGAGCACTTGGCTCTCTACTAATTTTATCATTGTAGTTCCTTTTTACGGGCACTCATTGCGCCCTTGAATATTGGGTTACTTTGGTACGCATAGCATTCGTCCCAAATACGTTTTAACTCATCTGTATTCCCTGCTACCTTGATGTTAGCAAGAATTAATTCTAAGTTAGGGTCTGTTGGTTGTGTAGGGAGTGCTCCATTTGCCGCTTGTTCATTAATAGCGTACTTTGTGCCGAGGTCTGCACCTTTAGAAAAATATACATCAGCAGCTACACCAAGTGACTTCATAGCCACAGAAAGCGCGTCTGTTAATGCCATTTTATATACTTCGTCAGAAACGTATGCACCATTTCTTTCCATAGCCACGAATGAAGCCCCACCCGTGCCGGGGATAGCATCACTCCACTCGCCATCAACCTTTATAAACATATTGATGTTACAAAACCCTTTTATTTCGTTTCCGTATGTTTCTGTCCATTGTCTCACAATCACATATTTCCAACCAACGCCACAAATACCAAACGTATTTGTCATTGCAAGAATACGCCATACGGGGTTAACGTCAGACATACCCTTTAGCCTACCTGCGTTTATCTGCTTTAACGCATTATCGGGAACTTTACGAACTTTATTGAATATGGATAAATTAGGGTTATCCATAAAGTCCTTATCCTTTTCTTCTTTCATAAGCCTTTAAGTTTATTAGTTATTATTAATCTGTTTAATCGCATAGTCGCAAACGCTTCTTGTATCTCTTTCTTTGAGTAATACAAAGGAGAGTTTGCAGCAGCACCTTTGCGAGCATGAATTAAACCTTGTTTCTCTAATTCTTGAAACGTCTTAAACTCAATACGTCTGAATTTAAGCCATTTCTTTACCTCTGACAGCCTTAATCTGTCCTGCGGTGGGTCATAATCCGCCACAGCAGCATTATACCCCACGCGGACAAAATCGGCTATAATACCGCCCAATTCAGAAATAGTAAGATTATTCATTAATATCTCTGAATGATAGTTATATGCCCCACCTTCTCCTTCTTGGTGGTGGCAAATTTATTATTCATAGGGTCGCAACCCTCATAACGGTTTTGTCTTGTGCATTCTGTTGTTACCGAATTTGCCGTATAACAACTTAGTGGGACGTGCAATTTGTTACCTGCCCCGATATGCTTGAACAACCCCGTTATACTATACTGCCTATCCTTTAATGTTCTTTCCATATTCTTCTTTTTTGTTTCGTGGGCATTGAGGAATCGAACCTCACTCACCTACACCATAGATGCCCTTAAATCCTCACTATTCTCACGAACCATGAGGAGTGATAAAAACTACTAACCTGAAAAATTGTGAAGATTAAGGGACTCGAACCCTATAAGCTGCCTACTAAGCTAATCTTCATAAGATATTGCTATTCTCACGAACCGCAATACTGAACATCAAATTACAACCTATAAAGCGTTGAAAAGGCGTCGTTAAAAAACGACTTCTCTTTATCCTCTTTTTTGACTTCTGCTGATTCTTGCAGAATTTTTTTTTCTGCCTTTCCCATATCTTCTAATATGTCTAAAAGGCTTCTATTATCTTTTGCCATATTCTTCTTTAATTTGTTTGTAAACATTGTAAAAGCTATCTCTTGCCTGCCAAATGTATTTGGCAACAGCAGCGGTGCAAGTTAATGCACCGACTGCCATAAATAAATGTATTAATATAGACATCCTTTTATCGCTTCTTCTAATTCATATTCATCAATATCTACAGGTGTGCCATCTTTGTCGAAGGCTTCAACCTTCAATGACACACATACATTTGTTACCACGAATGCACCTGTACCATTCATATAACCGCAGTGAAAATCGTCTTCAACATAGCCGCTAATGTCGATAGAACAATCGACATTAGCGTACGGCGTGTTGTTAAACCTGTCATCATCTTCATAAAGACAAATGCAGTTGTTAACGCCTTCATAGCCCTCGTGACCAGCATCAACACACACGTCTATGATTTTCTCTTTCAGTAGTTCTAATTCTTCTTTTGTCATAATCTTAATAGTTTAGTTATTCGTACGCACATCCTAATCGAATAGTAGCGACCTTATTTCATTCGCAGTGTGCGTTATATATTCATTTAGCGAGACAGACCCCTAACCTGCCTACTCTCTTACGTATAGAGGTTTTTCGTAGCGTTATTTAAGTTCTATATCTACTTCTGCCATCTGCAAGGTCACGGATTGTTAGTCTATCTTGCAGCCTTTCATTTTCAATATCTTTTTTGTGTCAATAGTTCAAAAAACGCTGTAAACACTTGCTTTTCTCAACTTAAAGATTTACCTTTGCTGTTGTACTTAATTGTTTACGTTTGCAAAGATAGTTCTTTTGAACTTATCAACCAAACATTGAACTAAATAAATAGTTCTTTTAACTAATATTTAAGATTAAGAAAGGTTTATTTACAAATATACCTTATATATAAAAAAGAGCATATCAAATATGCTCATTCTTTGAAATACTGATACAACCGGTTTCTAATGATTACTGAACTTATTAACGAAGTAGACTTGACCTTTACCCGTTACTTTCGTTGTGATAGTCGTGTGTAGTACACCGTTGCTGCCACTTCTTACTCCCTTTTTAAGCTCAAATAAACCCATATCAACATACTTCTGATTAGGAATGTTGTAGCGTTCTCCTTTTGTGCCGAGATAGCCGTTATCTCGCATCCATTGGAAAAGTCGCTTTTCTCCCATAGGAGTGCCGTTCTGATTGATTAGCTTTGCAAGCTCTCCAATCAAACATGATGAAACAGACCCACTGACCGCATTTGTGAAGGTAATAGCAGGTTGGGCAGCTTTTACGGATTGTTCTGCTTCAATGCGCTTCTGTCTTTCGTCTTTGAGAGCCGTAGCGAGCTGGATAAGGTAGTCGGGGTCGGTTAATGTGCGTTCTATGATATTATCAGTCATATACGCACCATGTTTACGTATTGACGGTAAAACCTCCTTAGTAACCCATTTACGAAAGGCTTTCGCTTCGGGTTTACGACTGTCAAGTATTACATCGTACAAGCCGTCTTCGTTTACGAAGTTCGCATTTTGTACCCCTCCTGCCGTTACAAGGGGTTCGGTTGAAACGACCCCCTTATCAAGTCGCTCCCTTACGTGCCCTTGTTGCAGTCCGAGAGCACTACACACATCGGCAAGACAAAATAATGGATTGGCAGTCGTTCCTGCCGTTCTAACTTTCCCAAATTGTGGGTTTTCAAAAATTCTTAATTCATTCATAAAAAAAAAATCGCCCAAACTATAATATAAATAATTAAACTGCTAATGGAGGAGGGGAGGGAGTAAGGCAGAGTTCCCCCCTTACCCACCAACTATTTATGATTGGTGCCGGGGACTTGCCTTTGCTCTGC
>QWCW01000620.1_pt1 | contig 12276 bp, 6 predicted proteins | sample 1972691 | NCBI WGS metagenome assembly QWCW01 (sample SAMN09866698, study PRJNA288562) | Human oral metagenome isolate pre2_saliva, whole genome shotgun sequencing... | reverse complement strand
ACCTACGTCGGTGGCATCATCGCTCAGCGTGGTGCCGACAACCTCTGGCCCGATGCCAATAGCACGCTGCGCTTCACCTATGGTCAGGTCCGTGGCTACTCGCCCGTCGATGGCGTTGAGTATCAGGTGCCTACGACCCTGCGTGGTGTGATGGAGAAGGAAGACCCCACCTCATGGGAGTTCGCTGTCCCCGCACGTCTCAAGGAGATCTACCAGAAGCAGCTCTACGGTGAAGGCAAGCGCTGGGCTGCTAAGAAGGCTGACGGCACGTATGAGATGCCTGTCAACTTCGCTGCTACGACCCACACCACGGGTGGTAACTCCGGTAGTCCCGTCTTCAATAAGTACGGCGATCTGATCGGTATCAACTTCGACCGCAACTGGGAAGGTGTCGGTGGTGACATCCAGTACCTGCCCTCCTACCAGCGTAGCATCATCTGTGATATCCGCTACGTCCTCCTGCTCATCGACCAGCTCGGTGAGTGCCCCCGCCTCATCCAGGAGCTGTCGCTCGTCTCACGCCGATGAATACCCAGAGCCCCCAGCGTCCGCACCTCGTCGTCCTCTCGGGGGCGGGGATGAGTGCCGAGAGCGGCCTGTCGACCTTCCGCGATAGCGATGGTCTGTGGGCGGGGCATGACGTCCAAGAGGTCGCCAGCATCGAAGGTTGGTACCGCGATCCCCAGTGCGTGCTGGACTTCTACAACCAGCGCCGTCGGGAGTTCGTCGGAGCAGAGCCCAACGAAGGGCACCGTCTGCTCTCCCGCCTCGAGGAGTACTATCGTGTGACGATCGTCACGCAGAACGTCGACGACCTGCACGAGCGTGCGGGTAGCAGTCGTGTCATCCACCTCCATGGGGAGCTGATGAAGAACCGCTCCGTGCGTGATCCCTTCACCACCTACCCTGCCGAGGGAGCGACACGTGAGCTCCATGTCGGGGACTTAGCGCCCGATGGCACGCAGCTCCGCCCCTTCATCGTCTGGTTTGGCGAGGAGGTGCCGGAGATGATCCCTGCTATCGAAGCCACCGAAGAGGCCGATCTCTTCCTCGTCATCGGCACGTCGCTGGAGGTCTATCCTGCAGCGGGACTGCTGGGCTACGTCCCAGCGAAGGCGCCCGTCTACTGCATCGACCCGAAGCCCGTGCGTAGTAGCTACCGCCCCGACTTCATCCATATCCAGGCAGGTGCTGTGGCAGGCATGCGCGACCTCTATGCGCGCTTGACCGAAGGCCGCTAATGCCCCTCCGCTGAGCTTCCTCACCGAAGCTCACACCTCGATCCTATGAAGGCTGTCCGCACCCTTCCCTCGTGGAAGCGTGCGGACAGCCTCATTTTATGTGTGCTCCTCACGGCCTTGGTGCTCCGTAGCACTACTCCTTGATCCTCTCTTTCGCCCGAGAAAACTTCCGCTCCACCGCAGCGGAAACCACGAAGGTCTACGCCTATTCTTCTATCTTGGTGCGTGGTCCTAAGATCCACGCACGTAGTCCAAAGGATTTCCCCACGTAGTCTTAAAATCCACGTACGTAGATTTAGAAATACTCCTACACCTCGCACGAAATACCGCACGACGGCAGTGCGAATACCGTTATTCCTTCCTGCCTTTCTCTCTGCATGTTTTTAATCGAATATCTCCTTGATTAAGGCATAATCTAATAGTACGTAATCGTAGAAATAGCCCCCCCCCCCCGCAGGATGCGGAGAAGGTGATGGTGGTGATGGTGTGAGTGGTGGCTGAAGAGAGGGCGATTACTCCTCCCTTCATGCAACTGCCTCGCTCGAGCTTTATTGTTATATTTGTGCTTGTGAGTGGATTAGGCGTTTACTCATGATTTTATTTCTCGGTCAGCTATCCCTGGAGCTAGCTTAACGATGGAATAGCTTCTATATCGACTATAACCAGTATCTAAAAGTATAGCATAAATGAGCGCAAAGTTCTTTAACAATGAGTCGGGCAATACTCTCTTCGATAAGCTCAAAGGGATTGCCTCGACGATGGTGACTTTCAGCCGATTCTGGGCTGTGTCAGGTTTCTTCCGCTCGTCGGGCTATTTCAAGCTCCGCCGTGAGCTGGGGGATATCCCTGAAATCAAGATTCTGGTAGGGATTAATGTAGATGGCCTCTTCCGTCGACACAATAAGGCACTCCTCTTCACGGCTGATGAAAAGGAGGCTCGCAAAGTCTATGAGCAAGACTTCAAGCAGGATGTGCTCGAGGCGGACTATAGTGCTGAGGTGGAAGAGGGAATTCTGCAGATGTATGACGACTTGGTGTCAGGGCGTCTTCAGATGCGTATCCATGCGACTAAGACGCTCCATGCGAAGTTCTACCTCTGCCTACCGACCGAGTATAATGAGCATTCGGATGGTTGGGTCATTATGGGATCTTCCAATATCTCCGAAGCGGGCCTTGGGATCACACGCCCCCCACGCTATGAGTTGAACATCGCTATCAAGGAGCCCGATGATGTGAACTACTGCGTCGAGGAGTTTGAGCATCTCTGGGAGCAGGGAGTACCTCTCTCAGCCGAGGATATAGAGCAGTACCGTCAAGCGACCTATTTAGGTGAGCAGCCTAGCCCCTATGAGCTGTACGTCAAGATGCTTATCGATACCTTCGGGGATCAGGTGGAGGATGACTTTAGTCTCGAGCTTCCAGAGGGATATAAGGACCTGAAGTATCAGAAAGATGCCGTCATACAGGGCTATCAGATGCTACTACAGCACGATGGACTCTTCCTCTCCGATGTCGTCGGTCTGGGGAAGACTATGATAGCGACGATGATAGCTAAGCGATTTATCGAGGCGAATGGTCGCTATACCCGTATATTGGTGGTCTATCCACCCGCTTTGCAGCGGAACTGGGAAGAGACCTTTGCTAAGTTTGGAATAGCTAAATATGCTCAGTTTGTCTCTAGTGGAAGTCTATCAAAAATAGTCAATGGAGGAGGGCGCTATCGAGATAAAGAGGACTTCTCCCTGGTGATTGTCGATGAAGCCCATAGCTTCCGCAATGATGACACGGGTCGTTATGATGCCCTGCAACGTATTTGCAAATCTCCCTGTAATGAGCCTGGACTCCTCGGCTATGCCAGCAAGAAGGTTATGCTGTTATCGGCTACGCCCTTGAATAATTGCCCTAGTGATTTGCTGAATCAGCTCTTGCTTTTCCAGAATAGTCAGACGTGTACCATCGATGGTATCCCGAACCTTCGCGCCTTCTTTGCTCCATATATCAAGCGCTATCAGGAACTGATGCGTGATAGATATGAACGAGATGTGGCTCCTGAGGTGGATGTGCTCTATGAAGAGCTACGTAGTCGCGTGATCGATAAGGTGACGATTCGCCGTACGCGTACGAATATCCTGAATGACCCCGATTATAGATCGGATATTGATTCGCAGGGTATCGTATTTCCGCGTATATGTGCCCCTGTAGACTTGGTCTATCAGATGGATGAGGATACGAGTGCACGATTCTATCATACGCTCCTTCAGCTTATCGATGGTCGATCCGAGGAGAACCCTCAGGGGCAAGGGCTCTACTATGCCCGTTACCGTGCTGTCGAATTCCTTAAGCCAGACTATGCTCGTAGCTATCAGAATGCTGAGCAGATAGCGCGTACTCTGGCCGGTATCTATCGTGTCCATATGGTCAAGCGTCTCGAGAGTAGTTTCTATGCCTTTAAGAAGTCTCTCGGTACCTTGCTCCAGATCACTAACGATATGCTTGGTATGCTCGATGCTGATAAGGTCATCATCGCTCCAGATCTAAAGGTGAAAGACCTACAGGAGAAGGGGTGGGAATTGGATAAGATCATCGAATATGCGACGCGGAAGGGATATGCCCCTGATGATATCTGCTTTCCAGAGGAGGCGTTTACTCCAGAGTTCAGAGAGATGCTTGAGCATGATAAGGCTATCTTAGAGGCTCTGACTCAAGACTGGGAACAGGAGGTGGACGACCCTAAGCTGGAGCTCTTACTGAGGGAGATGCAAGGACGATTCTTTACCCCTGAGCTTAATACTTTGGGTAAGTTAGTCCTCTTCTCGGAGAGTGTAGATACCCTGGACTATCTGTATAGGCAGCTTACGGAGCTGCTGGGCAGAAAGGATATTTTAGTCGTTACGTCTCAGAATCGCAAGCAAAATGAGCAGGCGATACGAGAGAATTTTGATGCCAATTATGCCGAGGATAAGGGGCGGTATCAGATTCTCCTCACTTCAGATGTCTTGGCCGAAGGTGTCAATCTCCATCGCTCTAATGTCATCGTCAACTACGATTCCCCTTGGAATGCGACTCGTCTGATGCAGCGTATTGGTCGTGTCAATCGTATCGGATCGGTAGCTCCAGAGATACATAATTATATGTTCTATCCCTCAAGCCAAGGCGATAAGGAGATTCAGCTATATAAAAATGCTTTGATCAAGCTACAGGGCTTTCACTCAGCCTTCGGAGAGGATGCACAGATATTCTCTCGGGAGGAGATTGTCAAGGAGTTCCAGCTCTTCGATAGCCACATCCAGGATGCTATTGACCGCAGACTAGCCCTTCTGAGAGAGGTCCGCGAACTATATCAGAGGGATCGTGGACTCTATCGAAAGATTAAGGAGCTGCCTCGCAAGAGTCGTGTCCTGCGCCATTCACCCGAATATGCTGGTCGCTCTGTGGTCTTCGTATCCTCGAATATTAAGACCGAATACTATTTGGTCGAAGGTAGTGAGCCTGCTAAGCCGATTGACTTCCTGGAGGCTGCACAGCTCTTCTACGCGACTCCCGATGAGGCTGGGAGCCCTATCCCATCCGATAGCTACCACTATACGCACGTGCGTCGAGCTCTGGAGACGTATGAGACTGAGCACATAGAAGCGACGGATACAAGCCGAGTTAGTCGCCACGATTTGGATACCAATGCGACTAAGGCACTCGCCTTCCTACGGCGCCTCAAGCAGACCTTTAGTGTTAATTATATCCTGTGTGAGCAATGCGATCAGCTCGGCAATAGCATCGAGGAAGGCATCTACTCGCAGCTCTCCAGCGTGATCAAGAAGCTTTCTAAGCCTTATAAGGGCGATCGTGCTCTCCTTCTCCAGGGAGAGCGAGAGATCTCTCGACAGATAGCTCTTTTAGCAGAGAAGTATGCTACCAAGACGCAGAGTGAGCGACACCAAGAACGTGAGGTTACAGCTCCCTGTGTCATTATATCCGAAAGCTTTGCTTAATCCCACTACACTCAATTCATTCCCTTATCACTATGCCTCGTATTATGGATGGCGAACAACTACGCCAGCTCTTTTGCTCAGACTTTGACCTTCAACGATGGACGGCTTTTGTTGCTGGATTTTTTGCTCCAAGCGAGCTGCGCGAAGTTCCCGAACCTATTCATTCACCAGAAGGAATGGATGCAGGATTCTATCTCGGGGCTATGATGACGGAGGATAGTTATCGTATCGGTCTCTTCGTCTATACTGTCTCCGAGGGGAGTGTATCGCGCCGTCGGGCGGGATTGCGCCAATGGGTGAAGCGCTTCATCAACCATCTGTGGGGTGAGTTTGATGCCGCATTGGTGGTCTATGAAGACAAGGACTCCTCCGACTGGCGCTTATCCTTCGTCTGTGATATCAAGGGAGAGAAGACAGACCCTAAGCGATATACCTACCTCCTTGGCTCTGCTCAAGGGAGGCTCAATACGCCAGTGGGGCGCTTCCTCCAGCTGCAGAAGGCGGGGATTACGTTCGCTACTATTCGCGAAGCTTTCTCTGTAGAGGCTCTGACTAAGGACTTCTATAACGAGCTCTTCAAGTGGTTCCTCTGGGCTATAGATGAAGAGACTGGTGTTACCTATCCCAATAATCCCAATATCCCAGAGGATGATCGCGAGAAGATCGAGCAGAAGATAATCCGACTGATCGCCCGATTGCTCTTCGTCTGGTTTATACGCCAGCGCCACCTCGTCCCAGATCATCTTTTTGATGAGCATGCGCTGAGGGGAGTCCTTCGTGATTTTGATCCCCAAGCGATGGACTCGGGGTGCTACTACAATGCGATACTTCAAAACCTCTTTTTCGCTACGCTCAATAGTGAAATAGGGGCGCGTGCCTTTGCCACTCGTCCGAACCGACGAGATATCAAGACGCTCTACCGCTACTCGGAGCTTTTCAGTATAGGAGAGGCGGAGGTGCTACAGCTCTTTGAATCCATACCCTTCCTCAATGGGGGACTCTTTGAGTGCTTGGATAAAGTAAATGAGTTCGATGATGAAGCTTATGCTTATGATGGCTTCAGTCGGAACGGAGCCACGTTCTCAGATGGTCGCTATAAGCACCGTGCTTTTATTCCGAATACGCTCTTCTTCGATGCCAACCGAGGACTCTTCTCTATACTGAATCGCTACAACTTCACTATCGAGGAGAATAGTGCAACAGACCAGCAGGTTGCCCTGGATCCCGAGTTGTTAGGTCAGGTCTTTGAGAACCTCTTGGCTTATACCAATGAGGAGACACAGGAGAGTGCACGTAAGAGTAGCGGCTCCTTCTATACTCCTCGGTCGATTGTAGAGTATATGGTGGAGGAGAGTTTGGTCGCTCGCTTGGGGGATACTGAGGAGGTCCGTAGGGTCTTCGCTCCAGACTTCGAGTATGATCAGACGAAGCAAGCCTTCTATGAGGAGCTGAAGGATCGCTTGTTAGCTCTAAAGATTCTTGACCCTGCGTGCGGCTCGGGGGCTTTCCCTATGAGTATCTTAGCACATATGCTGGAAGTCTTACAGCGTATTGATCCAGATATCGATAGCTATGAGACGAAGCTACGCCTCATCGAGCATAATATATATGGGGTCGATATACAGCCGATTGCCATCCAAATCTCTAAGCTGCGTCTCTTCATCTCGATTATATGTGATCTCTCCGAACGCGATGATAGTCAACCGAACTTTGGTATTCCGACACTTCCTAATTTAGAGTCTAAGTTCGTAGCAGCAGACACCCTTCTACAGCCCAATCCTGGGATGAGAGACCTCTTTGCTATGGATTTGGAGGAGACTAAGGCTCTTCTGATTGATATTCGTCGCCAGCACTTTGAGGCACGTGCAGCTTCTGATAAGAAGCGACTTCGAGATCGAGATAAACAGCTTCGTGAGCGTCTTATTGAATTGCTCAAAGAGATGCCTGGCTATTCAGAGGAGGAAATCGAGCTACTGGCGCACTGGGATCCGTATGACCAAAATGACTCCTCTCGATATTTCTCGCCAGAGTGGATGCTGGGTGTGACGGCCTTTGATATCGTCATTGGGAATCCTCCGTATATCCAACTGCAGAGTAATGGAGGACTACTGGCTAAGCGATACGAACCGACGAAAGCCGAGAAGAAGCAGGGGCGTACAGGCTTCAAATCTTTTGCGGCACAAGGTGATATCTATTGCCTATTCTATGAGCGAGGGTTGGAACTCCTCGCTTCGGAGGGGATCCTTTGCTATATCACTTCCAATAAATGGATGCGCGCTGGATATGGCAAGGGATTACGTCTGCTACTAATGGAGCAGAGTTGCCCCCTGCAGCTAATTGATTTTGCAGGCGTGAAGGTCTTTGAGAGTGCAACGGTCGATACGAATATCTTCTTGGGCTCAAAGCAGGAACACACGGCCTCACAGACGTTGGCATTAACCTTCCCCAAGGATGCCACGAGTCGTGACCTACACAATCTTAGGGATTTCGTACAGCAACACGCTGCACCGATGAGCTTCCCTAAAGATGGGAGTAGCTATATCATTCTCTCTCCCATTGAGCTCTCCATTCGTCGCAAGATCGAGGCTGTCGGGAAGCCCCTCAAAGAATGGGATGTGCAAATCAATTACGGCATAAAGACCGGTTGTAATGAGGCTTTCATCATCACTACCGAGAAGCGAAATGAACTACTCGCTCAATGCCAGACTGAGGAAGAGCGACAGCGCACAGCGGAACTAATTCGACCTATTCTTCGAGGCCGAGATATCAAGCGCTACTCCTATGACTGGGCGGGGCTATGGATAATAGCGACATTCCCTTCCCGACATTACGACATTGAAGACTATCCAGCAGTACGAGACTACCTTCTCCACTTCGGGAAAGAGCGCTTGGAGCAGACAGGGAAGACGTATACGATAGATGGGGAAACATTCAAGTCCCGAAAGAAGACTGCCAATAAATGGTTTGAGGTGCAGGATAGTATAGCCTATTGGAAGGATTTTGATAGGCCAAAGATTATCTGGAAGATTATAGGTAGCCGGCTCGCTTTTACGATAGACACTAATCGTGTTATGGTAAATAATGCATGCTATATCCTTACAGGAGAACGCCTGTCACATATATTAGGCTTTCTTAATTCATCACCGCTAATATGGTATAGTGAAATCACGAATATGAATAAGACAGGCGTGGGAGATGCTCAAGTTGGGGCACAAAATATTATGCTATTCCCTGTACCGGCTATCGTTAACGAGGAGATTGAGCGCTATGTGAATCTACTGCTTAATGATCCAGTGAATGAGGAGATGAAGCTACGGCTTGCAAAGCAGATATATGCTGTGTATGACCTGAGTGAAGATGAAATCTCGTTTTTAGAAGGATTAAACCTTTGATTCATAGTTGTATAATTCGGATTTCATAAAGGCTATTTCTCGAGGGGTAAGCTGTATCACATCATCCAAGTCAACGGTAGATACGGGGGGGATAGGGATCTCAAGAACATGAATGGAGTACATCCTCATAGCCTTCTGGCCTAATTGAGTGGATAATGTTCGGTAATACCAATGCATTATGTCGGAGTTCAATGTCTTTACTAGATACTCCAATAGCCCAGGATCGGGTGAGGAAATAAAATATGCTGTATTGCCGATATAATACCCCTCCTTCTCAATGACAAAAGGACGACCTTGACAAATGTCAGGATAGATAATCTTTGGCCTATCAAAATCCTTGATATAAGCGCAGTTCCTTAGGTTGTAGGTCGTATCACCCTTATCCGCACGGACCTGTAGCTTTTCTCTATATTGGTCTAAATGCGCCTTGAGTACAGGGTACTCTTGGATGTTGATGGGAGGGATTCCCTCTTCTTTAATACCGTTATGAGTATTGATTATCCATAGCCCTGCCCAGTCATAGGAGTAGCGCTTGATATCTCGGCCTCGAAGAATAGGTCGAATTAGTTCCGCTGTGCGCTGTCGCTCTTCCTCGCTTTGGCATTGAGCGAGGAGTTCATTTCGCTTCTCGGTAGTGATGATGAAGGCTTCATTGCACCCCGTTAAGACCCCTCTATAGATCTTAACATCCCACTCCTTGAGCGGCTTCCCGACGGCTTCTATCTTGCGACGAATGGAGAGCTCGATAGGCGAGAGGATGATATAGCTACTCCCATCTTTAGGGAAGGTCATCGGAGCGGCGTGTTGCCGTACGAAATCCCTCTAATATAGTAAGCAGACTTTCTTAGATCCATCTCCGTGATACCTACTCTATAATCAATAGTGATCTGCGGGCAAAGCACTACTGGTTTGCACTCGGATCACTATTCGTTTGGGGGGCAAACGACTATTGGTATGTATGTGGAACGACTACTGGATTGATCGCGAACGACTACTGCTTTATCCTTGTCACTCTATTGTTTTACACCATCTCTGCGCTAAGAGTTCGGTTGTCTCTTCGGAGGATGAGGTGCAAACAGCACGAAATGAAGTCTTAAGCAGGCTGGTAATACTGCTTTGTATCCTTATCCTCTGGGGGCATTGGATGTTGATCTTCCTCATTCACTCCTTCTCGTTGTTTCTGTGGCGGGATATTTAGGACGTTGCGTATATACCGAGCGACCGTATCGCGGTGTACGCCTGTTATCCGTGCTATTTGGCGCTGGGATATGCCTGCCTTGAGTAGCTGATGAATGAGCTCCCTCTTCTTGCCCAGCTTATATTTCTCCGGGTTAGAGCGTCTGCCAGGAGGACGCCCAAGGCGGATCCCTTCGGCTTTCTTCCGCGCGAGGGCTTCGCGCGTACGCTGTGATATGAGGTTTCGTTCGATTTCTGCAGAGAGTCCAAAGGCAAAAGCTAAGACCTTACTCTGGATGTCGTCGCCGAGGCGATAGTTATCTTTGATGGTCCAGACTTTGCATTCCTTTGTCATGCAGATGTTGAGTATCTCCATGATCATAAAGAGATTTCTTCCTAGCCGACTTAGCTCGGCGCAGATGATTAGGTCGTCTTTCTCTACCTTCTGTAGGAGCTTTCCGAGGGCTCGCTTACTGTAGGTCTTTGTGCCACTGATCGTCTCTTCGATCCAGCCATCAATATGGATTTCTCGCTGGGAGCAGAAGTTTGTTATTTCGAAGCGTTGGTTTTCTACTGTCTGTTTATCGGTAGAGACGCGGATGTATCCGTAGGTCATAGGTTTCTCGGTCTTTATTTAAAGTGTACGTATAGTCATCAGCCGATATGCGGGACACTGGGCGCATGATATACTTCATGTGTCTTATCGGACTGTATACAGCAGCGCCCCATAATCCCGAGCGGATTATGGGGCGCTGACGCGTGTAAGGAGGGAGGTAAGGCGGGGCTTACTTGAGGGCGGCGAGGACGTTGCGCTCAATGCGTGCCGTGAGGTCATCGGTGGGTTCGGCGACGAAGGCACGACCCGTGACCGTCTCATACAGCTCGATGTAGCGGTCGGAGACGCTCTTGCAGTACTCTTCGGTCATCTCGGGGACGACTTCGCCGTCACGGCCTTGGAAGCCGTTCTTGATGAGCCACTGGCGGACGAATTCCTTGGAGAGCTGCTTCTGCTCTTCACCACGCTCGAAGCGCTCTTCATAGCCTTCGGCATAGAAGTAGCGGGAGGAGTCGGGCGTGTGGATCTCGTCGATGAGGTAGATCTTACCGTCCTTCTTCCCGAATTCGTACTTCGTGTCGACGAGGATCAGGCCACGCTCACGTGCCATCTCCTGACCACGCTTGAAGAGAGCGTAGGTGTAGGCCTCGAGCTGCTTGTAGTCTTCTTCGCTGACCAGACCCGTGCGGATGATCTCCTCGCGGGAGATATTCTCGTCATGGCCGACATCTTCCTTCGTGGTGGGGGTGATGATGGGCGAGGGGAAGGGTGAGGTAGCCACGGATGACCATCTCTACACGGAAGGGCTCACAGCGCAGGCCGAGCGATACCATAGGGTCGGGAGCGGAGATGAGCCAGTTGGGGACGATGTCGCGCGTAGCTTCAAGGAAGTAGGTCGCGATCTGGTTGAGGACTTGTCCCTTGTAGGGGATACCCTTGGGGAGTACGACGTCAAAGGCGGAGATGCGGTCGGTGGCGATCATCGCTACCTGCTCACTGCGGAGGAAGTACACGTCGCGGACCTTGCCATGATAGACGTGATCCTGATGGGGGAACTGGAAGTCCGTGCGGACGAGTGTCTGTGCCATAATTCTATCTTGCGTGATTAGTTTGTGATGTGTCGGAGGGGGCGGACGTCTTTTCGTCCTTGGCATCGTAGACGGCCACGATCTCGGAGACGAGCGGGTGGCGCACGATGTCGGTCTTATCGAAGTGGATGAAGCTGATACTCTTCAGCCCGTGGAGCTTGTCGAGCGCATCCTTCAGACCCGAGGTCACGCCACGGGGAAGGTCGATCTGCGTGAAGTCCCCCGTGATGATCATCTTCGAGCCCATGCCGAGGCGTGTGAGGAACATCTTCATCTGCTGTGGCGTAGTATTCTGCGCTTCGTCGAGGATGACGACGGCATCACTCAGCGTGCGACCACGCATGAAGGCCAGCGGGGCGATCTGGATGACGCCTGTGTCCATGAGGTCCTTGAGCTTGGGGGCGGGGATGAGTTCGCCGAGGGCGTCATAGAGCGGCTGGAGGTAGGGGTCGAGCTTGTCCTTCATCTCGCCAGGGAGGAAGCCGAGCTTCTCGCCTGCTTCGACGGCAGGGCGGGAGAGGATGATACGGCGCACCTGCTTTGCCTTGAGGGCTTTGACCGCCAGACAGATGGCGATGAAGGTCTTCCCCGAGCCGGCAGCACCCGTGGCGAAGCACAGGTCACGCTCGGCGAACTCGCGAGCCATGCGGCGCTGACGCTCCCCGCGGGGAAGGATCGCCTTGCCGTGGACACCGTAGATGAGTACGTCGCTCTCGGCGGTGGGCAGGGTGTCGGCGGCCTTACTGCGGTGCCGACGCACGACCTCGATGATCTGTGCTTCGGTCAGCTGGTTGTGGCGACTGCACAGGGCTTCCAGAGAGGAGAGGATGTGCAGGA
>QWCW01001246.1_pt1 | contig 12277 bp, 8 predicted proteins | sample 1972691 | NCBI WGS metagenome assembly QWCW01 (sample SAMN09866698, study PRJNA288562) | Human oral metagenome isolate pre2_saliva, whole genome shotgun sequencing... | reverse complement strand
GCGCGTCACGAGAGCTGCTGTCAAAGCACCACCTGGTTCAGACAACAAGTTGCCGTAAGGGAATGCTGACTTAGATGTCAAAACATTGATGAGGGCCGCTACAAGGCCAATCCCCAACGTTTGACTTAAACTAGGACGAGTCAATAAAATAGCTACGCAGTACGTAGCAATCGTCCAATTCGGCGTTACCCCAGCCACACTAGGGCTCACCAAATGCAATATCGTGCCCAATGCGAGCATCAATGTGCTGACAGTAACCCATCTAAACTGGCCACCCTGCACATGCGTGTACACAAGATCTTGAATCCGTTCCATAATAGCCTCTTTTCTAAAAATGAATATATAATCTATATTTTATCACTCTTCGAGGATTTGTGAAAGACTGGAGGCTATCCGTAATATTAATATTCAATCACCTAATTCATACATAAACATATAGGAAATAGTTTTCTACATTCTCCATTTACACAAAAGAAAGAGGCTACGTAAGTAGCCCCTTATCAATGTTTAATATACTATCAAAATATATTGAAACTAAAAAATCCTATGCCATATATCCAAATCTAGTATATACATACTCAAAGACATCTCCACGACAAACTTCTATTTGTTTTTCATCGTAGCTTTCTGGAAGTTCTCGCCAAAGGATATCACGAATTAAATTTTGTATTTCTGCTGTTGTTTCATCCTTATCCGTCCAGTGATCCATCCTTGAAATAGCTTCTGTTATTTTGCTATACATCTCTGTAGCAGTACCTTTTAGTTTCTTAATATCTGCTTTATTAGGATTATCTTTTTTTAACAAATCGAAGATAGCCAATTCATCATCAGTGGTAAACCCTTCTCGGATATAACGAGATTCCTCATCCGATAACTCTTGTACTAACTGTATTAATGCTTCAAATGTTTTTTCTATATTAGTACGGTCTTTTCCAGAGTTATACTCTTCAATAATTTGTCTATAGCGCTCAAAGTAATCCCTACGATTAGGATTAGCTGCTACCAATCTATCCAAACTACATTCAATAAACTCGCCTAAATCCCTGAACAATAGGTTCTTATATTTAACCCTCGCAAACTCTTTACGCAGGATATTAAAATTGATAGCACTTATATCAATACGAGTTATATACTCTGATCCGATTGCATCTTCAGTTTGCCCTAGAGATTCTTTCATCCCTATATGCTCACTAATAATCGCATTAATAGTAACCATCAAGTCAGTAGTATCTACATCTCGGCTCTTAGGCTTTAACATCCGATGTATTGCTGCAATCGTCTCATATACTTTTCGTGTATCCACTGAAATATCATCACGTTCAATATATTTCATCAACTTATGTAGCTCAGATGCACAAGCAGTAAAAGTTTGTTTATCTGCTACAGTACCGCAGACAGCATTAGCGGCCTCATTTAAATCAGATAATCTACTGAAAGCATTAGTCTGAGCATCAGAAAAATCTACTATATATATATCCTTTTGTTTAAAAAAGGCTATTAATATATCAATTAACTCTAGTATACGAGCAATGAGCTCCTCTTTATCGATAGTTGGATCTACACCATCATGATTACCAACATTTGCCGTATATTCAGCCAACGCCTTTTTTAGTGCTTCTACAATACCAATATAATCGATTATTAAACCATTACTCTTACCTTCATTAACACGATTAGCACGAGCAATTGTTTGCATTAATGTATGCGCTTTTAATGGTTTATCTAGATACAAGCAAGACAAGCACTTAACATCAAAGCCTGTAAGCCACATAGCACACACAAACACAATACGTAATGGATTCTCTGAATCTTTAAACTCTTTATCGAGGTCTCGTTTTACCATTTTCCGTCGATGTGTTTCAATATCTAGCCCCCAAGCTTTAAATGTTTGAATTTCATTTTGTTCCTGACTGATAACAACAGCCATGTCCGTTTCTTCCATCCATTTTAGTTTGCGTTCTAATTCTTGTGCTTCTTGTTGTGTTGCTGCTTTAATTTGTTTTTTTAGCTGCTTAACTTCTTCTTTCCAATATTCCTGTACATAATCGTACATACGAACACAGGTAACTTTATTTAAGCATACAAACATAGCTTTGCCACTAGTCCACACATCGGAATAATGGCGTACAAAGTCTTTGGCAATAGAGCGAAGTCTCGGCTCAGCAATAAGGATATGAATTGATTTTTCAAATTCCTTCTCTAACTTTTCTTGTTGTGCACTATCTAAATCTGCTGCTTCGATAGCATCAAGAATCTCATTAGTTATCTCTGGATTTTGTAAATCATCTAGCTTTGCCCCACGGTTTTCATAATATAGTGGCACCGTAGCACCATCCTCAACAGCTCGTTTAAAATCATAAATCGATATATAGCCACCAAAGGTGCGTTCTGTAATATTATCATATGAAAGTAACGGTGTACCAGTAAACCCAATGCGAGCTGCTGTTGGCAATAGCTTCATCATATTATCTGCATATAGCCCATACTGACTACGGTGGGCTTCATCAGACATGATAATGATGTCATGATCAGGATAAATCGGCTCCACACCAGATTTATTGAACTTATGAATCAGTGTAAAGATAAAACTAGGGTTTCCTTTTAATTTAGCTATTAAATCTTCACCGCTAGTTGCAATACATTGTTTTGCCTTACTATCCTTGCCAAGAATACCACAATTTTCAAAGGTATCACTAATTTGTGTATTAAGCTCTTCTCGATCTGTAAGCACTACAAATGTTGGTGAACCTGCCACCTTGCGGCGTATCTTCTGTGCCAAAAAAGCCATAGAATAGCTTTTACCAGAACCTTGTGTATGCCAAAAAACACCAAGTTTACCATCTTTTAATTTTCTATCAGAATACGCCTCTACTGCCTTATTTACACCTAAGTATTGATGATTGCGAGCCAATATTTTAGCAGTACGCCCATCAGAATGGTCAAAGAGGATAAAATTCTCTAGTAAATCAAGAAAGTTTTTCTTATTACATATACCAAGAAGCATAGTTTCAAAAGCTACACTTCCCTTTTCAGCCTCATCTAGACGCTTCCATTCATGAAAGAATTCGTATTTACTACCAACAGTACCCACCTTCGCTTCTAATCCATTAGAAAGCATTATAAAGGCATTGTAATAAAATAACTGTGGAATGGTATCTAGATAATCTTTATAGTTATCCTCATATGCATTTCGCACATCAATATCCGGCCGTTTCGCTTCAACAAACAGCAAAGGAATCCCATTCACAAATCCAACGATATCTGATCGCCGATTATACAAATCACCACTAACAATAAGCTCTTTTACTGCTAAGAATTCATTATTATGTGCATTATTGAAATCTATAATAGCAGCCTTTTTAATCTCCGTTCTCCCATCAGGGCGCTTAACAGTTACAGGAATACCGTCACGAAGATAATTGTATTTCTCCTCGTTGATTTGTATTAAAGATGCTGTTGATATTCTACGAGTTAATTTAGTAATTGCCTCTATAATTTGTTGTTCATTAATCCAAGGATTTAGTCGTTTAAGGACCTTACGGATTTCTCTAGTCAACAAGACGTCCTTATAACTAGTCCTACCAAATGTGCCATCTACTCCAAGTTGCTCTAAATTATATGCATAGGCAACCTTCCACCCCAATTTATTCTGTAGCACATCACAAGCACTATCTTGAACTAGTTTCTCTTCAGAATAATCATGGCTCATAGTAACACCTCCTTTACACCTCTATTTCCCCACTCATAAGCTTAGGGAGTAAACGATTTCGGGCTTCAGTTAATCTAAAAATCATTTTTTGTTTAAGTTCGATCTGATCAAGAATAGGTTGTACAATCATAGAGAATCGTTCCAATATATCTCTTGTAGGCATTATAAACGGCATACTCTTAATGATTTTCGAATTAATTGCTTTTGATATCGATGATGTATTTCCAAGAGAGTCATATTCGAAATTCTTAAGATAACAATATGTGTAAGCTCTATCTAAATCATTATCAATATAAAAATGTGCAATTGCTTCATTAGTACACATATCGACGCCAGTAATTGCCACTCGTCCAACAGTCAATTTAAAACTCACCAAGATAGTACCTTTCGGTACTACCTTCATATTATGACGAACAATAGCATCAGCTGTTAAATCTTCTTTACTATAAAAAGCAAAATCCCCTGCTTCTCCCATGTCAGATATCGATATCCACGGAGTTCCTTCTCCAGAATTGGTAAACCATTGTTTTTCAGCACGAGATGGAGTCTTCCCGATAGTAACCTTAAAATAATGATCCGCACGATTTATATTCCATCCTTCTGGAATCCCATCTACAATTTCTATATCTTCATACCCAGGAAATCTTAAATCTATAAACCACTCCTTATATAAACGCTGTGCAGCCTCTTCAAGTAGCTTGATTTGCTTTTCGTTGTTTTCAATAAGGTCATCATAAGCTGATAGAATATTAGCCAACTGTCTTTGCTCATAAATCGAGGGCAAGTTAAATTCATATTCTTTAATTGAGCTTATTGCAATACGCATTTGATTCGCAGCTCCGCGACCTTTGTTCTGAATATAATGAACAAAGTTTCTCTCTCTACAAAGATATCCGAGATAAACTTGATCTAATATATCTGAGTTTTTTGTTCTCAAACAAACAGCATTTTGATTCAAATAAAATCCATCTACTAAAGAATTAACAACTACAGATCGTCCAGCCGAAGATTCAATAAGATTGGGATGAGAACCAACTGTCGCAATAATAACATCACCTTTAGATAACTTATTTTTTGCATATTTCTGTCTCAATGTAAATGGTAGATAACTAATGTCTTCAATTTGAAATTTATTATTCTTACAGTTACTTACCTTTAATACTGGGATTCCATAATTTACATATTCTTTTTCACTCCATGAACCACCATTAATAAACTGACACACTTCTTCCATTTTAACAATATTCATAATCCCATCTCCTTCATATTGTTAGAGATAGTTTCCATGAACACATTAGACTCTTGTTGGAGTGCTAAAAGTTCTTCATGTATTTCAGCCATACGTTCTTCAAAGTTAACTCCATCATCTTCTATAGGGGCTACACCAACGTAAGCACCTGGTGTGAGAGACCAGTTTTTATCTTCAATGCTTACACCTTCATTATCACCTTTAGCTTCATTTGTGATATACGCAATCTTACATAGACCTGGTACGTCTATATATTTTCCATCGCCAAATTTTTCATATAACCATTGTGCTTCTTGAGCAATGGTTAATGTTTCTTTAATAGCATCTACCTTTTCATCATATTCTTGTTGAATTTTTTTGCCTTTACCTCGGCCCGCATCAACAACAGCTTGTTTACCTTCTACTTCAATAGCTTTCACTTGTTCGGAAAGAGATTTTATATGTTCAGCAAAGGTTTTATCTTCACCTAATGTATGGCGATATTCATTAAGTAACTCAGTATATTTCTCTACTTCACCACGATAGAGCCAAACGATAGCATTTAAGTTTTTTAATTGCCATTCGGTCCATTCGTTTAATGTACGATCAACAACAGTATAGTAATTACGGGCATCAATGAAGAGTACTTTATCTTTGATAGCTTCTGGTTTTGCTTTATCAAAGAACCACAAAGAACAAGGTAAAGATTTTGTATAGAAGAAGTTATTACCTACACTCACCATTACGTCTACTGCACCTGTTTTTACAAGACTTTCACGGATATCCTTATCTTTACCTTGACTATCCGTAGCAGAGGATGCCATAACAAAACCAGCTCGCCCTGTATCGTTTAAATAGCTATAAAAATAAGAAATCCAAAGATAATTGGCATTACTAATTTCCTTATTTTTATTATTAATACCAGGCATGCCAAATGGCAGACGTCCTGCCGCTAGTGTAGACTCAGATTTAACCTTATCTACGTTAAATGGAGGATTCGCCATAATATAGTCACAGCGACCATCTAATTGATGTGCATCATTGTAAAAGCTATTCCCTTCATCACCAGATTTAATAACACCAGTTAAACCATGAACAGCCATATTCATTAAACAAAGCTGCGCATTATACTCAACCTTTTCTTGCCCATAAAATGTCATCGCACTATTTGCATTCATCCCCTGCGCATTGACAAAGTCACCAGATTGAATGAACATACCACCCGATCCACAGGCAGGATCGAATAGCGTACCATGAGTCGGTTCAAGAACATTAACAATCATCTTAACTAGAGATTTAGGGGTAAAGAATACACCATCATCGGAGGCAATGTTCTTAGCGAATTTGTTTAAGAAATACTCATAGATTCGACCAATGATATCTCCACCGACTTCATCAAGAGCAGAGTTATTAAAGATGCGAAGTATTTCTGCTAACAGCTCATCTGAAAAGTCTGTATAGTTCTTAGGCAATATCCCTGTTAACTGTGCACTTTGATCTTCAATTAAAGCCATAGCATTATTTACCACTTCACCAAGACTAGTCATAACTTGACCATCCTTGCTAGTTAAAGCTGCACCTTTGATATCCTCTGGTAAATTAAGAAGGTAATCATATTGTGCTTCTACTGGCAAATAAAGCGCACTTTTAGCCTTAAAGTCACTAGCTTCTACAGGCATAGCACGGCCATTACGCATAGGTCTATCTTTTAAAATTTCAGCCTCAACAAGTTTGAAACGACTGTATGCATAGCGCAAGAAGATAAGTCCCAATACAGGCATACAATATTGATTTGACGTCAGTTTAGATCCTGCACGTAGTGCATCTGCAGCTTCCCATAATTCGTTTTCTAGTTTTCGTATATTAATCATCGATTCCAGCCCTTACATTATCAATAATACATGCAAAGTCATATAAAGTGTTAATCCCAATATATGACTTTGAAGCATGTATTTTTACGTATTTTATATCAATATTATACCATTGCAAAGATAATCACTAGATATTATATTTAATGTCTATACTATGCAACTAAAAATCCAGAATTTAATTCTTCTTGAAGGATTTGTTTAATATTGGTTTTTGTGATTTTCAATCCACCGTTAGCGATAGCCCGTCTTACACAAGGGAATCCCTTAGTATTTTCCATTCTGTTAATAACACTACTGAATTCATCCTTACCATAGGTAGAATGTGGCATCGGTCCAACTATGATTAGTCTATATTTATTGTTATACATAAGATTATTAAACTTATAACGTTGAATATCTTCGTAATCAGTATGACATTCTAATCGGCCTTTTAACCCCATTGCATTAAAGATGCCTTGTAAATCCTTTACCTTGCAATTAGTTTCACCAATGAAAGTTCTTCTGTAAAGTATTTAATCGCTTCACCCAATAAGGATGCATCATTCATGATATTAACATGTGTTACCAATTGAATTCCTCCTCTACAATTAATTCTTTTTGTCGGTTTAATGTTTTTAGCTGTTCTTTTACAGTTTTAATTTCAGTTTCTATCATTCGTATACGATTAACCACTTCTCTTTGTCTTTCAATAGAAACTCTAGGAATTTGCAATGTTTTTAAATCTTTAAGAGATAAAGACTTGATTAATTGACCTACTGCAAATCGTTCTATTTGTTCACGACCAGCCTTACTATTAAAGTAAAGAGCTAAGTATGGAAGCAAATATTGATTTTTATATTTTGGCAAAATAGTAATAGAGAATTGGTTACCATTGGCAATCAATTTATCATTACCTTCAACATATAGCATGTTAGATCTAAATGGTGATGTTCTTCCCAATAGCCAAGTATCATTATCTAAAAGCGTAAACTTTCTTTTAAGTTTTTCCACATCAATGAACGGGCTTTGTGTATAATCTACAGCATCACCATCAGCATCTTTTGTGTATAAATAACGAACACCTGTATCTACATCTGTAACAAAATCATCTAGCTCTTTAGACGAAATGACTAAACCCCGATTAATATTACAGATTTCGCCTAAAGGTACTCCATCAGTAATATTAGTTTTTAGAGTATATCGTTTAGGTAATAAATTGTAATCTTCTCTAGCAATAGATTCGATACTTTCAAATTTACAAATTTCAGGATTAGCCAAATCTTCAAGTACTGTAGCGACATCTATGTCTTTTCTACGACGCTGCTCTGTATATGCTTGACTTGCATCTAAGAATTTAACACCTTTATTACCATATGATAATACAACTGCATATAATTCAATGCCTGTATTCTCAAGCAAACGATCTGGAAGTTCAATAATGCTTTCAATATAGCCGTTCTCAACCAACGCTTGTCTTGTTTTTACACTGAGATTATTCGCTAATGTTGAATTAGTAATCAAAGTTACCATTTTACCGTTTCGATCTAGCAAACTGAGATTAAAGAGAATTTCATGCCACTCACCATCAGCAACCTTAGACTCTGGAACATCCAATTTTGATAAGGATGTTCTTTCTGGAAAGTACTCCATAGCCTTAGAGGAAGGCCTCCAAAGAGGCATTGTTAAAATTCGATCAAATAATTGATTTTCAACAATATTTTTAGGCTGAATAACCCCACCTAACTCCATATCTTGTTGAATTGTTTGAAGTAATAATATTCGTAATTGTAAAACAACCATTAAGTCAGGATTTATTGCATATGCAGTATAGTTAAGTAGAGACATTTTACTCGCCACATCCACTAATATACGACCCGGATTTGCATTTCCTTGTAAGAAAGAGAATTTCTCAAGGTTATTACAATCTAATAGTTCCTCTAATAGAGTATTGAGAGATTCATTATCTTCTCTTGCTCCATCGCCTCTAAATAAGTTATGTTGATCATAAAACAATGCTACACCCAATAAAAACTCATCATCTAAATAAGCATTATCGCTAATGAATTTTTGGACATAAGCCTTATTAATATAAGGCTTCATCGTAACACTAAAACCATTATTATTGATTTTATCAGAACCTAAATACTTACCTAATAACGTAAAATCCATATCATATTGCTTGTAAAAATAAGTTAAAGCTGACATCACAGCAATATCAAAGTGATTTTGACGGTTTGTAACGCGAACCTCCGCCCATTTGCGTTTTAAATCTTTTACCTTATCTTGAGCATCAAAATACTTTTTTTTCAAATTCATAAGTGTCTTTTCCAAAAGATCCTCCATCCTGGTTTTTATAAACCGTTATAAATCACTGTAAAAATTTCGCCCCTCTTATCTAGGAGCTTTTTGTTTGGTTTAAACATACCATTTTATAAATGCATATTTTTTTACTCCTGGAATCCAGGAGTTCTAACTTGGTTTAAGGATACTATTTTTAAATCGATCTGTCAAACGGTTTCTTTAAACCAAATTATAACTATCAAAAAATAAAGCAGCAATCTATTCTATCGCCTCCTTATTTAGGTTTTAATAAACCAACTTTATTGTAACTATTTTTTTGCTCCCACACTCGGGAGCTTTATCTTGGTTGTATTTTAACATTTTTACAACACTCTGTCAAGTGGTTTTTATAAACCACTTTTTTAAAATTTCCAATTCATTCTTTAGTTGCTCTGATGATATCCAGCCTTGTTCTTCACCAGATTTACGACCTGACTCTAAAGACTCCATAAGTTTTATAGTAGCCTTTACACGTTCATGATCTTGAATATCCATAATTGGATCCTGTCCTTTCCCATTTGAATCTATATCATTAATGATTGCGTTCACAACATTAGTCGTTCTTATTGTAAAATAAGAATGACCTAACACCCCAAACGGGACGTTAGGCCATTTCTCATTTTCGTTTTCCCAGGAGATGAGCCTAACGCATTCCAGAACGTTAAGTTGACTGCTACATTATTAACATATACAGATATGCACCTTACATTATATGGTCGCCAATTGAGTACTCGTTTACATCCAGAAATTTTAGAGCATGAACGCGTTACTGTCATCGAAGGTTCCTTCCAAAACCCTGCTAAGTTAGAGGAAGCGGTAACAAATGCAGAGATCGTATTTGTAGGCGCTATGGAGTCTGGCAGCGATATGGCGGCTATTGTGAAAGCATTGAGCCGTAAAAATGTACGCCGTGTTATCGGCCTTTCTATGGCTGGTCTTTCTGGTGAATTCCCTGCAGCACTTGAAAAATGGACCTTCGATAGCTTGCCTATTAGCTATGTTCAAGGCGAACGTCAAGCACGCAATGTGTTGCGCGAATCCAATTTAAACTACACAATCTTGCGCCTCACATGGCTCTACAATGATCCAGAAAACACGAATTATGAACTCATACCTGAAGGCGTTCAATTTAACGATGCTCAAGTTACACGGGAAGCTGTAGTAAAAGCCATCTTCGACATCTTACATGTAGATGACGAAACACCATTCCACCGCGCAAGCATCGGTATTGGCGAACCAGGCACGCACTACGACAAACCAAGCTTTCACTAATTTATAACTATATAAATAGCTAAAGACTATCTACTATTGTAGGTAGTCTTTTTTGTGGTATATCCAAAATCTAATCGGTACATTTTTACTCATGTAACATAGATTTTGGATATACCTTTTCTTATTCCCATATTTTATAGTTATTTATATAGATAAAGTTGCTTATTTACGCTATCCTAATAAATGATTAAGTTATACTAATAGATATGTGAAAGTAAACGCCTATGCGGTTATCTATACCATTTATATATACATTTCTCCGTATAAAACGTCGATAAATTTATGTATAAAAATTAATGATATCCATTTTTAGTCCCACTTAGGGCTGAGGCTGATTAAGGAGTTATTATGAATCGCATTGTTGTTATTGGTAGTTGCAACATGGATATTGTAGTGCTCGCGGTACAAAAAAGAGTCGCATCCTGATGATGCGACTCTTTTTATTTCGGCTCTCGTTCCAAAAATTCTTTGAAAAACGCAATGAATTTTGGCAAATATGTTTGATCTAAACTTTCAATTGTCATATTACATTTGTAATTGTAAGTAGTACAAATAGTAATATCTATCGTTAAAGCACCCTTTTGATCTAACGAGAATGTAAGAATATCCCCTTCCCCAGTTAATACATAGGTAAAGGTTGCTTTGCCTTTACAGTTCTCATACAAATCAACTAATTCTTGATAGCCTTTACGAATTCCAGACCAATCACTAGGATCAATATAGCCAGAACAGATATTATAGCCTCGTTTAATATATACGCCAAACACACCAAATTCAGATAGCTCTACATCCATATCAAAAGCAATTGTTAAATTTGCTTCATTTACGATTTCATACATCCTATTCACACTCCACAAGCAATAACATTTTCATTAATTATAACATTACATGTATTAACGAATAGTATCGATAATTTTTAAAAGCATTACTAATGTATATAAAGGTTTAAATAACAATGCCATATAAAACAAAAAAGCCCGAGCTACATCTTTTCTAGATATAACTCGAGCTTTATTTAGATTATGTAATTAGAACATGAAGTTTACATCTGTACGCCAGTAATCACCTAATTTATTACCATCCATATCTTTATTACCGAAGCCGTAGTAAGCACCGATAGATACGTTTTGGAATGGTACATAGTTTACATTCGCTACGAAGCCTTTGAAGCCATTACGTACATGAGCTACGCCCTTATTATCTACATAATGTTGATTGTAGAAGCTATAAGCAGGTGCAAAGGCACTACTGAAGATTGGAGAGTTTCCTTCTTGGTAGTAGTATTGGCCGCGTACGCTATAGGTATGAGCTTTCTTAATGTCATAGTTACCATAACCAAGGCTAGCCATCCAAGCGTGAGAATCGGAAACGCCTGGAGCTGTAAGCCATTCGCCGAATACATTCCAACGTTTAAAGTTCATATTTGTGTTGAGGCCCCAAATATTTTTGTATGGAGAATCAATGAAGGATTTAACTTGTTTACCTGTCAACGCATCCACATCTTGGCCTTGATACAATTTACCATCGTGGAAACGACCATACATACCACCAAGAGTAACATGTTTATTAAGTTTACCCTTAACTTCAACCATAGCTGCAGTAACTGTATTTTCTCTAGTTTGGTAAGTAGGAGCGCCGCCCAACCAGTAACCATAACTAGCAGATACATCGAGCTTGCCATGTTTGTACATGAGGCGAGCACCATCAACGAGATCATCATACATGAGGCCTAGGCCTGGTGTATAGAGTTGACGACCTACGCGCAAAGTTGTGTCTTTACCAAAATGATGATCTACATAGGCAAGATTAATTTTGCCTTGTGTTGCGTTGCTATTGCCGAGTTCACTAGAGCCTTGAATACGTACAACAGCATCAGTT
>QWCW01000800.1_pt1 | contig 12314 bp, 14 predicted proteins | sample 1972691 | NCBI WGS metagenome assembly QWCW01 (sample SAMN09866698, study PRJNA288562) | Human oral metagenome isolate pre2_saliva, whole genome shotgun sequencing... | reverse complement strand
ATCTTATCACATTTCAAAAGCTTACTTATAGAAAGTAAGCTTTCGATATCAGATTGGCTTAATGGGAAATGTATAACCATTATAATCCTCCTGGCATTTGTCGTTCACCATAAATAGCATTCATATTCATACTACCAAATCTAGTTAGAGCTGGCACACATTCATTATACTCAACTGCTATAGGTTTAACTAACTCGCCTTTATTATATACTTTGAACTCATTCTCTGTAGATAGTCTACCTGAAGCGAATAATGTAGATACTTGATCTACTAACTCACTATAGTTAGGTAAACCAAACCATCTATGTCCAATAGTCAAATGATCTTGAGTTACAATATCTTCAATGATTGCAGAGCTTGCATCTTTATCATCGCTAAATTCAATCTTACCAATCTCTGATGGAGAACTTAGATTGAACTCACGATTGATACTTGGATATAGAGAGCTAAAGTCAAAGTCAACTAAGTTATCACATAAGAAGACTGGAATACCATTGATCTTTAGTTTAACTGAATCATTAACCAAGTTAGGATCTGCTACGAAAGCACCGTCAAACTTTTCTGATGGTTTCTCTCTAGTCTTATTGATATTATTACCTACAACAAGTCCTAGATTGAAATAGAAATCGATTTGTTTATTTCTTAAATATATAGTTTGTCTATGTACTTTAGAGAATCGAGTATTATTCAATACACTAGAGTTATAGATATATCCAATATCATCTGTAGATTCTTCAATACATACTTGGACTAATACGTCGACGATATTGTAGAATACAAATGTTTTGAAATCTAAGAATGGTAACTTAGCTAAGTCTGTAGTGATATGGTGATAATTCAACTTTTGTACACCACAGATTTGAGCACCAATATCATTCAACTTAAATGATGCAAATGCCGATTGCCCTTTACGACGAGATGCAAATTGAATCATTTGATCTAAGTATACTGTATATGCTGAGATGTATGCATAATCACCACGTTCAGCATAGTTGTTTTCCATACGTGTATCAATGAAGTATTCAGCTTTAGGATTTAACTTAAAATCTGGATGACACATGATACTTTCTGGACGATATCCAAGATTACGAATACGTTGAATCAAATATGGAATATCGAACGCCATATTCCAAGCCATTAAAAAGTCAGGTTCTTCTGTATTGATTTGTCTAAATAAAGAACCTAGTAATTGTATTTCTTGGTCAAAGAACTTCACGTTAAAGTTATATCCAAAGATATTAAACTTACGTTGTCTTGCTTCATCACCGATAGCAAACTCAATTAACTTTCTTAAATCTCTTTCAATCTCTCCACTAGCTACTTGGTTTTCAAACTCTTGTACTAATGGATTCTTAGGATCTCTAAGAATATATGTATTGATTACACCATCATTAATATAAGTTACTACATTAACTGGAGCTTCACCTGGTTCTGGGAAATCACCTATAATATCAGAGATATCAACTTCGATATCCAGATATGCTTTTCTTACAGAATGGATTTCATTTTTGAATAATCTATTGAACCAGAATCTATAATGGTCTTCAATATTTTGGTCAGAGAAGAATACTTGATTCAAAGTATGTAGTTTAGCATTCTCTCTATATTCTCCATTGGCAATATTATTTGTAAAGAATTTCATATTACCAGTTGCTTGAGCTATACATTTTTCTAATTCTCTATTAGGACATTGAATAGCTTCTACTTCATCTTTAGGTAAGAAGTCATAATGATGAGTTAGTTTATCTGGATCTTTAGCTAAGAACCAAATATATTCTGGATCTTCAATTTCACATACGTGTTTCTTACCTGTATTATTATCTTTAGCAACTAAACTCAAAGATGGTTTAGTCCATTTACCGTTATCTTGTTTAAAAGGTTTTGCAAAGAATGTTTGCAAAATTGTTAAGTCATAGTTCTTTGGAAACTGATTAAATATGTTTAAAATGTTAGCCATATTTAAAATCCTCCTTCGTATTTATACCTACTTTAATGTAACTGGGAGTTTAATTTTTAATAATTCGACGTTTTTAGGCAATATAATAATATATGCATAGAACTTTAAAATAAACCCATAAAAGGAGGGAATATTATGCAATATACTGAAGCTATTACCGAAGGTAATATTACTGTAGAAGAACCTAAAGTGACTAATAGTCCTAAACCAAACTTTAGTGGCTCTTCTGTATTTAATAAATTTGCTACTGGTCAAGGTAAAAAAATTGTAGTGGAGAATACTCCTATTGATGAAAGTACTTTGATCAAACCACGTAAACGTGGTCGACCAAGAAAAAATAAAGATAACGATGAAATCAATGTAGGTGGCGATGCTGAAGAGATCGTAACCAATAAGGCTTATATTGATTCTTATGAAGAAACTAATGATTTGATTAAAGTTATGATTGGTCAAATCGATGGTCTTCAAGGTGAATTAAAACAAGAGTTTAATGATATCCGTCTATCTAAGATGCGTGGTAAATATCAATATCTAACTTCTATCTAGTACTAAGTTATCTGCTATTAAAGAGCTTAACTCTGTTATCTCTAAATGTCATGATATGGAACTTAAACGTACTAAAGAACTTAAACTTGAAAATAATAGTAGTGACGAAGCAGCTATCATGGGCTTATATGAAAATATCATTAATACTCCAAGACAACAACTTGAATCTGGTTTTATTCCACCTAGATTAGAAAGTGGAGATGTACCATTAATGGTTCAACAACAAGGTGGTATGGATATCTATCAACCTATGATGACTAATGATGAATTGTTTACTCCAGAACAAAATCGTATGATTATGGAACACAATCCAGATGTTAAGACTGTAGTTGTATTTGATCCAAAAACAGAATCTAGAGAGTTCCGTTGTATGAATATTAAGACTGGTGAACAAATTACAAATATGAGTTTACCTGATCCATTCTTATTGGAAGATATGAACTTAAACTTCCAAACTGGTGTAGCACGTAACTCTAACTTAAATATGAACTTCCCATTAGCTACCATCGAAGGTGGAATGGTTAAGTTAGTCGAATCTAATTATTAATAAAAAAGAAAAAAAATAAAAGAGTAGAGTAGAGGTTGACCCTCTACTCTACATCTTCTTCTAATAAGCGATTGATTTCATCAATGCCTAATTTTAAAGCTGTGAAATATGGGCTCCAACCCATATCATCATATGTATTGATGATATTTAACATCTTCAATACATATTCTCCATTTTCAATAATTGAAAATGTATCATTTGATGCAATATGTCCTTTTAAAGGATGTAATACTGTAAAATAATCTTCATAACAGCAAAATACACTGCTTACAATATTATTTTCAAGCATATCTGCATGGAACTTCTTTAAGATAAGTTCCATCATATTCATCACTTTAGATACTTCGTAAAATTTAGATTTATTCATGATGATTTTCTTTCTTGCCATGCGGCTTAACTAAATAATATATCATCATATCACCTTAATAATATACAAGTATATATATCCACTATTACAAAAAAGGAAAAGCAGGAAGGAGTAGGGATTAAATCCCTACTCCTGCCAACACATTTACTTATTTGTATTATGCACTATATTTTCCAATAGTGCTATTGATTAATCCAATCATAGTCTTAATATTATCTACTGCACTTATCATACATTCGTTTACGTCTTCCATATTCATTCTATTTCTATCTCTTTCTAACCATGATTCTACTGCAGCTTCAATAAGATTACCAATGGTAATTAATGCTTTAGGATCATAGTCATTTAGCAGATTAATACCTTTATTAGTATAAACATAACGGAATGGTTCTTCACCATCTCTACCAAATTCAATAGTAATCTTTCTATTAAATTTAGTTGCAGAAAATAATACTTTAGAATTACCACATGATAAAATTGTACTAATATCTTCTTCACCACCAGAGTACTTAATGAAATCATTAGCTAATTCTGCAAAGTTATCATTAATAGCCTTTTCAGCTAGTTTAACTACTTTATAGTCGTTAAGAAAATCATTGCTTTTATTTACTGGTTGTTTATACATAGTATTTCCTCCTCTAGGATATTCAACTGTTTCTTTAGATTTTCTATTATAATCGCTTAAAGAAGAATAATCTAAAAGAATAGAATTTATTTCTTCTATATTATCTTCTTCATATGTTTTAGTTTTATCTAGATATTCACAATTAAAGCACCATTTATCTCTATCTCTAAAGATAAAGATTTGTACATCTGACCCATATGCTGCTGAAATAGCAATATCTCCTTCAATTGTTGTATAGTCGTTGAATATATAATTATGTGCATCTAATGTTAATTTAATATCTTCTATAGATACAGTTGGTTCAGCTTCTTCAGGTTGATTATCAGATGCAGTTGCAGATTTATATATAGTTTCAATAGCATTTCTGAAAGATTCTTCATCACTAATATTGAAACTAACCTTAAGAAATGGATTATCAGGTAAAATATAGATTGCTTTAAATAAACTATATTTTTCTTGTATGATTATAAAGCTTTGACCATTTGCAATATGTACATCCATTTTATTTTCAAGTAAGTCATGCATATAACTAAATCTTTCATCAGTATCAAAGAAGTTTCTTATATATTTGAAGTTCATATTATTTACCTTCCTTTTGTAATAATAACTCTTCTAATCGTTCAATACGTTTTTCTAATTGATAGATCTTCTTATAAAGAGCTACACTATTATCATTATGAACGATCTTAACTTCTTTAGGCTGCTCTACATTATTAGCATTAGCTATACCAAAGCAACCAATTAAACATATACAAATAATAAGTTCTCTCATCATACTTCTCCTTAGATATCGTTAGGGTTGAACTTCTCATATTCATCCCAGAACTCTTTATTCTCTTGAGCTCTCTCATTAGCTATAGATTCATATTCTTCGTCTTCAGCTTCTTTAATTCTAGGATCTTCGAACCAACCTTCTAAGAGTAAGAATGCATCAAGTACATCTAATACTTTATCTTTCTTATCTTTAAAGAGTTCAGTATTATTATCAAGATATAATTGATGGAATAGTTTAACCATCATATATAAGATATATGGATGATTTATAAAAGTTCCATATGAGTTTAAGAATACCACGTGATCTTCAACAAATTTGAATTTAATATCATTGATAATGAATTCAATCTTATTTTCAGATCTAGTAATATCGAACTTAACATCACCATATTTATCGCCTTCTAAAGAATAGCTACAATCCATTTCTGGAGCTACATCTAGAAATTCTTCTATTACACATTCGAATTTCTCAAATGCTCCAAAATACATAGTGTTAAAAGTTTCCATGTTACCCTCCTAAAAAATAAATAAGAGATAGAGTACTATGACTCTATCTCTTAAGTATTCTTAATCTAATTATTTTACAATAGTACCATATTGATCACGTTTAACTTCTTTAGTGGATTTGTTTACATGAACACGTTCATGAACTTTACCTTCAATGGAGAAACGCATCAATTCTGGTTTAAATTCTTCAACCAAACGTTGGTCGATACCTTGGTTAGTTTCTTTAGCACGTTGAATTGCATTGTAAACTACTTGAGCAAATTCATAACGAGTTAAAGTACGATCGCCTTTGAATAGACCATCTTCATAACCATTTACTAAACCACGGTTAGCAAGATCTTGTACAGCTGCATATGCCCAATGATTTTGAGGAACGTCAGCAAATACAACATCATCATTTTGTGGCAAGTCTAAACCAAGAACTGCATTCAAGATGGATTTGAATTTTTCATTATCAGCTTGAAGTTGTGCAATTTCACGTTTAGCATCAGCTAAGTCACGAGCCATAGCTACTTTGGAACGAGATACTTCAGAGCGAGCACCAACTTTATAGGATATGCCTGCATTGATTACATTATCGCTACCAAATGTAGTACCAGCTGTGAACATAAGATCTTCGTTTGGACGGTAAGCAATACCTAATGCACCAGCATTTGCATTATGGAAATGACCATAACCAGCCATAATGTCTAATTTATGATCTGGGTCAAAATCCAATGGATGTAAACCAGCTAATGCTGCAGTACCAGCAATACCTTTACGAGCTTCTTGTTGGTTAGCTTTAACTACATTACCTAATGCAGAAGCATTACCATTAACTTGATTCAAAGCAGAAGTCAATTGGTTCACATTAACTGCATCAGTACCAGCTGTACCAGCAGCTACGCCATGAATTTGTTGACCACCTGCAGTGATGTTAGATGTAGTAAATTCTACATGTTTGCCATTGGAATCAGCTACCATACCATCTAGATCATATTGAGCTGTATCTAGATTATTAGTATTTTCAAGCTTCATACCATTAGAAGTATAGTTAGTATTCACATCACCATCAAATACGTGCATTCCATCTTTAGATACAAAGTTACGTTGTGGATCATTAACTGTATTGAATTGAACGGAATTCATATTAGTTAAATCACGGTTAACGTTCACTTTATATTCTTTGCGACCGAACGCATTATCTTGAGATGTAACTGTTGTATTAGTTCCATCTACAAGAGTATTGTACTTTTGAGCTTCTAATGCTACATCATATAGTTGGGAACCATTGATTGCATCAGTGGAAGTCGCAGATACTCTACCAGCTGCAACATTTTGCAATTGACGAGTATAGCTAGTTACACCGCCAGCACCAGCACGACCATTTGTACCAAAGCTTACAACACTATCAGGATTGCTACCAGCATATGTAGAATTGCTGAAGCGAATATCAGAAGTATTATCTTTGATATTAGTAGTACCAACAGCCAATTCAGTTACAGAATTAGTACCAATAGCTACGCCATTTTGTACATCTGCAATGATATTATTACCGATTGCTAATGCATCAATAGCCGTAGCTTTAGAATGACTACCAATTACTGTTGCACCTTGTTCTTTAGTGATGCTATTGGAACCAAAGATCAATTGTTCTTTATCAGAACTTTGAAGATGGTTATTATAACCAACTACAGCAGATTGATCTGCAGAAATTGTTTTATCAAGTACTACTGCACCAGTGCTAGGATCATAGGAAACTGTACCGTTATTAGCACCAATTACTGTAGTATCATCGCCTGTAACATTATTGTCACGACCTACAACCACAGAAGATACACCAGTAACTTTTGCACTAGAGCCGATTGCAATTGTATTATCTGCTTTTGCTTCAGCATTTGAACCGATAGCAGTGGATAGATTACCTGTTGCAATTGCAGAATGACCTGCTGCGATAGCATCTCCACCAGTAGCTTCAGCAATTGTACCAACAGCTACGGAAGAGATACCAGTTGCTTTAGATTGATCGCCAACAGCAATAGAATCATCAGCAACAGCTTTTGCTTTAAAGCCAGATGCCAATGCATAATTACCATTAGCTGCACTATTAGTACCACTTACTGCAGAATAATCACCAGTAGCTTCATTATTCACGCCAACTGCAGAACTTTGAACACCACTAGCTACGTTTTGATAACCTAATGCGGTTGTGTATTGATTAGATGCACGTGTACCATAACCAACTGCTGTACCCATTACACCACTAGTTCGTGCACTTTTACCTACTGCCAATGCACTTTCGTTTTCTGAATAAGCACCATTACCAATAGCTACTGTATTAGCACCATTAGCTCGTGCTTGACTGCCGATAGCAAATGTATTATCACTTAAAGCTTGAGCAGAAGAACCGATAGCTAAACTATTACGACCTTTTGCTTTAGCATATTCACCACCAACTAGACTGTTAGTACCACTTGCTACATTGCTATTACCATAAGCTACTGCATTATCTGCACTTACTGTGTTATTATAGCCTACTGCAAATGCAGATGTACCAGTTGCTGTAATAGTATTAGAATTACCATAAGCTTCAGCACCCATTGCTACCGCTGCAGGATCAACTGTATTATTGATGCCAGCTGCGAATGCAGAACCTGTAAGAGCTGTCATTACAGCTGCTGCTAAAATAATTTTGTTTGTTTTTGTTGTGTTCATCATGAGAACCTCCTATAATATTAAATAACCTTATATGATCTTCTTTAGATCATACCCTGTATAACTGATATCATACATTGATATCACGTTAATAATATATGAATATATTATTTTTTATTAAACATATGAGCTACTGATGGAAGTATCTTATCTTTAGAAGTACGTTTAACATACTTTTCTAAAGACCATCTATAATCAGCTCCAGTCTTAGTTGTATGAGTATAAAGCTTACTTTCTACAAGCATATATCTATTCTTAGGTAATGGATTAATAAATCTATTATTACCATGAAGTCTATGTCTAATCTTACAAATAATGAAGTTAGATATAAATTTATTGAGTTTATTATAAATAGATTTACCGCCATAAACATATGCAGTCTTAACATTAGTTTTATTGAGTATATAGAATACTTCTAGAAATCTGTTAGCTACGAATACCTTATAATATGGACTTGTCTTAGGTTTATAATCCTTATTAGTTGATAATACAATATAAGTTCTATTATTAAGAGGAGTTGTCTTCTCCCATGTTTTACGCCCCATAATAATAGTACATCCTAAAGTTTGTTGTCTCACTTTACTCTCAAACTCTGGAATCTCCATTATCTTTTCATTATTGCAATCAGATATACAGTTATAGTTATCCATTGTAACAACAGCTGATAATGTACATAATCTTCCCATATTTAAAACCCCTATACTGCGACTTCAGCTTTGATCTTTGGTCCTGGAATATATCCTTCTAATTTAATATCATCAATAGTGAAGTCATAAAAATCCTTAATATCTTCATTTAAAACTAACTTAGGTTTACATAATCTATTAGTTATAAATGCATCAAACAACTCATACATATCGACCAATCCAAGTTGCTCTTGCATTTGTGGAATATGGTTTTCATATATATGAGCATCATTGATACATACGGTAAGCTTACCAGGTTTATAATTAGTTACTTGAGCAATCATATGAACTAATGCAGCATATTGTGCTATATTAAATGGATTACCTAAGAACCAATCATTGCTTCTAATAGTAAGCATACAATTAAGATGACCTTTATTAATATTCCATAGTGTTTGGAAAGCACATGGTTGAAGAGCCATTTCTGGTAAATCTTCTATGTTCCAGAGAGTAGTAATCATACGTCTGGAAGTTGGGTCTTCTTTAATAGTCTTAATAAGATTATCAACTTGCTTATACTTAGCTAATTGATATCCATAAGCTTTTCCAATAGTACCATCTTCTTGCATCCATTCATCCCAGATATGTACATTCATATCTTGGAGTTTACGAACGTCATTAGATTGCATTTGCCAGATCCATAATAGTTCTTTAATAGCTGTTTTGAATCCAACAAACTTAGAAGCTAAGATAGGAAATCCATCTTCTTCTAAATCAATAGTGATACATACATGAGGTAATGATATAGCTTTAATACCAGTACGGTTATTTCGCATATCACCATCTCTCAATATCTTAGTTGCAATACTAAGATAATAGTAATCATACTTAGTTAATCTGTCAGTTGGTATCATCGTTTTCCTCCAATCTTATCCATAATATATCTAAGCAATAAGAATGTACCCATTGCAAGATCATAAAAAATAAAAATCTCAATAAGATCTGTAGTCATTTCTACATGTCTTCCAATGAGACCTTCAAATAAAAATAAAGGAATTAGCAACACCCAAGGTGCTGCTAATATTCCTATAAAGCTAGTAACGAAAATCATTATACTACCTTCTACTGTGATACATTTGCCAGCATAATAAAAATAATGATATAGCTGCTGACACAATAGCTATACCAGATATAAATGAAAATACAATATCAGTATGTCTAAGTGATTGATCTGCAATCAATGCAAATAAGATAACTAATCCTAATAACTTTAATGAGCATTTATCTCTCTTACTCATCATTATATACTATACCTCCTATTATATTGTCAGATTACTTGTTATTTCTAATATGAATAACCAAGTAAGATTGTACGATAGCAAAGATAATCAAAGTGATATTGATAATAAGCATACCATACGATACCTTCAAATTGTAGCCATCCATGATATTTACTACACTTGGATACATTCCAATTGTGTTCATAAATATGATGACTACACTTGCCATTAATACAAATACTTCAGTTTTCATTTCTTGTTTCCTCCTTGTGGAAAATATAAACTATAATTCACCTTTATAATATATAACTTACAAAAAAATTAAAAGACTAGAGTTTTTATACTCTAGTCTTTTTAACTTTACGACGACGTGGCTTTGGATTTGCCACTAAGTCGAATAGACAGCCAAAGGCTATCAATCCAGAAATAGCTGTAATGCTATAACATACAGCCATTGGGAAGATTACTCCAAGACTGTATTGATAGGTCACGTCTAACCAATGACCTGCTAAACCGCTCAAGATTGCTACTACTGTAAAAATGATTGTTTCTTTCATGATATGTACCTCCTAATTAATATAACTATATCATATCATCTTAATAATATATAGTCGTAGTACTAAAGATTTACAAAAAAGAAAGTGGACTAGTCTACGAGAGACTAGTCCGATTCTTTTCTTATATTATTAAGTATATTTTCAACTTCAGATCTTACAAACTTTACAGCATCATCATCTAATATAGATGGATCTATCTCATAGTCTAATAATAATTTGATTAATCCATTTAAATGACCTTTACAGCTTTCACAGATTACATCACTTTCCGGATGTTCACAGCACGTACAGAAATGATACAAATTATTATTCAATATATAAGTTAATAGAATAGGCTTTTCTATTCTTATTAATGGGAATTCCATCCATATATCTACTGTTTGGAATATCTTATTAAAAGACTCAACCATATCTTTATAATATGGTAGATGACAAGATCTAGAATCTCTATCTAAAGTACCATTAAAGATAATATTAATATCTGCTCCTCCGATAAATGGAACTATTGAATTTAAAGCATTTATAAAAATCAAGTCATATGCATTATCTACATATTTAGCAAACTCTGCTATCCTTGGTATATTACGTACAGCTTTTATAAATCTAACATTCTTCTTATCTCTATTGATATAAGATATAAATGTTTTAGTATATTCTTCTTCTAATTTAACCTTATCTGAAGGGAGTAGATTACTTTTTACATATAAAGCATAGATAGTTTTTATATTCTTATTTTCTTTCTTAGCTTTAATTGCAAGATCAAGTAATGCAGTAGAATCGAATCCACCAGAGTATAAGACTATAATATTCATAGTCTTATCTTCTGGAAATCCTGTAAGTTTACCTTCTTTATTGCTATAAACTATTCTATTTCTCATTATAATATCCTCATCTAACTAATACAGGTCTAGCAGCCATATCAATCACTGTAGTATCAGCATCATATTCCATATTATGACTAATAAGGAAACATTGCTCACATCCTACCATGGAGATAAGTTGCTTTAATAAACCAATGAATTGAATACGGTTCTCTGTATCAAGACCACCATCAATTTCATCTAGCTTCAAGATATTATAATCAGTAGATGAGTTAGATAGAATAGCAAATGATAAGATCATACTAATCATACAGATTTGACTTGTACTCATAGAGGAGATATCATCATTCACTAATCCATTACCAAGACATGGTATTCTAAATTCAGCTTCATTGATAACGAATGGTTGGATAATGAATTGACCATTGAATATCAAACTTAGTAATTCATTAGCCTTCAAAATAATATTTCCCATGTACGTTCTCATAAACACTGTCTGGATACCCGTAGTTGGGCTTAAATAATAACGTATAGTTTCGAGAATCGAGAAATTCTTATTATACAGGTCTAGGTCCCTGATGTAGTCTTCTAATAACGTTTTATTCGATGCTATCTTATCTCTTTCATTAAGAATAGCATTTAAGTCATTATTCAATCTATCAGCTCTAGACTTAGCTTCAGCCATTCTAGCATCTAAAGTTTTAACTTTAAGTGCTATATCAGATAATGAATTAATTTGAGATTGGAGCTCTTCATTTCTTACATCAAGACCAATACATTCATCTACTAAAGACTTACATTTAGTATATACTTCAATCTTAAACTCTGTTAGAGATATATCAGTTACAGTTTCACTGATAGCATCTTTCTCAGTCATTAATCGATTATCAATAGTAGTTAGTTTATCTTTCAATGAAGCGATGTCAGAATCTAATTCATCGATTAGAGCCTTGTTTGCTTCATACTTCGCCGCTGGTTCTTTTAATGATTCAATGATTTCCTCATAGTTAGAT
>QWCW01001426.1_pt1 | contig 12361 bp, 10 predicted proteins | sample 1972691 | NCBI WGS metagenome assembly QWCW01 (sample SAMN09866698, study PRJNA288562) | Human oral metagenome isolate pre2_saliva, whole genome shotgun sequencing... | reverse complement strand
TAAAACAATAGTACCAGCATGAACTCCGTCATGACACTCTTTACATAAAGTAATTAAATTCTCTTCATCATCAGTTCCACCATTACTTCTAAACTTAATGTGGTGAACTTCCAATCTACAGTTTTTCTTTCCACAACATTGGCATGTGTAATTGTCTCTGTGGAGAATCGCTTCTCTTCTAGAGGAGTAACCATAATTGAAACCTTTCTGGTAGCCCCAGTGTTTCACTTTTTCATTCGTTAAACTAGGATTTTTCATTAAAGCCGTGTCGAATTGACTCACCTCTAAAATCAAATCTGAAATAGGTAAAATCTTCTTACAAAATTCAATCTCGTCTATGTGAGCCTGAACCTTATGCTTCACCGAAGGCGGAAGTCTATCCTTCTTAATAGAGTTTTTTCTGTTTAAAAATCTAGGCTTTCTATAACGTGTTTTTCTAGAACGTTTATTACGTCTATACATTTTACGAGAGCTCATCTTCTTTTTGATGTTTGTTCTTAATTCTATTTGAGATTAGTATATGACCTTGTCATTACCTACAACAGCCACACCAATATGTTTAGAGCCTGTATCAACTCCACAGTAACATTCCTGCACCACGTTTGTTTCAGGTTCATATAATAACTTAATAGTGAATGGACAACGTCTTACTACCTTTGCTTTCTTTTCTTTTAATAATCTCCGAACCTTGCCAAAACGCAAGGTTGGCATAAGTGATTGTCCATTCTGATTTAAAACATATACTACCATACGTTTCAACTCCTTTCGTTGATGATAAGTTCTACTCTTTAAGACAGTACTCATCGAACTGTAGCGCCTAACTCATCTCTTTTACCAAGATGAGCATCAGTCTTCCTTTCGTCAATGTTGAATTGGGTTTTTAATTCACTAACACAGGACTATCTATACACTAGCATCCAACTTAATTAGTGAACTTAGAGCGACGGTCTAAGGCGACAACCGAAGGTAAGTAACCTTATGGTTCTCCAATCCAACGTAGCCTATGTTTCTGTAGACTTAGACTTGTAGTTGTGATATATCGTACTTATATGTCTCTTTGATTGTGTATTCAACTACAATCTTTTTGGCCATTGGTAACCTCCTACTGAATTAAACGAATGGAAGATGGTGAAACGTATACTTGATTTATTTCTCTTGTCTTCCAATCTTGTTCTTTCTCTGAATAGTACTTAATTAATATATCAGTTAATTTCATGTTAGAAAGATTCGCTTGTTTTGTTTCTTGTTCTAGAAGCTTCATAAATTGATTTAAATTTTGTGTTTTGTTTTTAGGAACAATTATCTCTTGTAATATCTGATTATTTTCTGAAACAATTACAGGTTCAATATTATCTATCATTACTCTTCCTTTATAAGCCTTCTTATATGTAAGTTTATAAATTTGTTTAAATTTAACAGGCTTTTCAAGAGGTTCTAACTTATTAAACTGTGCTATCTTATCTGAAGATAACTTCATAATTCGATAAGCCTCATTTCTGTCCCCGTTAGATTTATCTAATGCAATACCTAACATAATTCTATCTGTAATTTTAGATGGTAAACGAATTTCCATTCTTGATGCTTTATTATCAGCTGTTCCAATAATTACAGTGTTTCCAGACTTTGTCTTTTTCTGAGAGACATCTAAAAAAGTAATATATTGTGTTGTATCACAATTTTTAAGATGTTTAGTTTGAATAATCTCTTGTCCATCTTGTGATTTTAAACTATCTAATGGGTTACCAGATAAATATGTTCCCAATGCTTTACCTTCATTGGCCATCTTAATAGATATTGGCCACTCTTTATTATCTAATTTTACCCCAACATCATCAACATCATCGACCATGCTAAACATACTAACAACATTAGATTTCTTCTTACTTAAACCTTTAATTAATGCTTCGGCGTTTTCATAAATAGATTTTCTTGTGTTTCCAAAACAATCTAAACATCCTGAACATGCTAGTGCTTTTAATGTTGTCGCTGTTAAGTTGTCTCTATTACGATTAATAAAATCTGTAATATCTTTATATTGTCCATTTTTATGACGTTCTAAAACAAATGATTCTAGAATTGCTGTAGATATACTCTTAATATTAGAAATACTATATGTAATACCTTTTAAATCAGATGTTGGTGATATTAACAAATCAGACTCATTAATATTAGGTGGTAACACTTTAATTCCTATTGCTTCTACATCTGCAACATATTTAGGGAATTTTTTATTATTGTTGGCATACATTCTTAATGCTGCTGTTGACCACATTACAGGATAATGTACTTTTAAGTATGCTGATTGATAACTATTTAGTGCGTATGATACTGCATGCGATTTATTAAAACCATACTGCGCAAAGCCTAATAACTGTGACCAGAATTCATTAATTGTATCTTCTGAACAATGTGTCTTTTCAATAATACCATCTTTAAATTTAGGTTCAAGCATATTTAGAATTTCAACTTTTTTCTTACCCATAGCTTTACGCATTTTATCAGCTTCTTTTGATGTGAAACCTGCTGCTTCTTGAGCAATCTTCATTACTTGCTCCTGATACACAATGGCACCAAACGTATTTTTTGTTAATTCATCAATAGGTGTATTTACAAATTCTTTACTAAATGGAATTCTCTTACTCTCATCATGTTTACGAATAGCAAAATCATCATGAAGTCCAAGACTCATGGGTCCTGGTCGATAAATAGCTGTAATAGCTGGTAATTCTTCAAATTCAGATGGTTGTACCTTCTTTAACATTTCTTGAACACCTTGTTCAGTAAACTGAAAAATACCATTTGTTTCACCTTTTTGAAATATTTTATATGTATCAGCATCATCGAGATTTCCATCGATAATATCTTGCATGTTAACATCTTCATTCATATACTGTTTTATTAATTTTACAGCATCATTAATAAGTGATAATGTATCTAATCCTAAGAAGTCCATTTTAATTAAACCTAACGATTCTGCTTCTGGATATTCAAACATAGAAACCTGATAAACTTCATTTTCATCTTTTACGAACATATCATTCTCATCATCGTCTTGATGAGGGTTTTTCTTATATGCGGTTGGGACAATATCACATATTTCTTTTGAAGAAATTAATACGCCACATGCATGGACACCAGTTCCAGATGTTCTTCCTTCTAGTCTACTAGCTTTCTTCATTAAATCTAATAATTTACTATTTAACTGAAGTCTGACACCTTTATACTCATCATTCTTTTCGTCAAGCACATTTAACAATGTATCTTTAGATGTTGAATCTGGTAATGACTCACTAATTGCATTTGCTTCTTGTGGACTTACTCCTGAAATTCTGCAAATAGCTTTAAATGCATTTCTTGGTTTGTATGGCATTCGAGTAATAATATGAGTAATATTATTTTCACCATAAACTTCTTGACAATGTTTAAATACTAATGAACGTGCACTTGGAATAAAGTCTGTATCTACGTCAGGCGCTGCACCAATATCTACAATTTTATAATCTGTTACAACTTTATTATCAACATTATCTCCAACATGAATTGTATACGTATAATTATCTTTACTATTAATATTTTTAATAGTTGATACTGGAACTTCTTCAAAAGAATTATCATTATATGTAATTCTTGCGATCGCTGAACGACCAGGCGACAAGAAACGGTCAAACATTAAGTCGTAACGAACAGGGTCTGTTTTATGAATATCCAATAATCTTGCGATACAACTACCACCACAAGAACCTCTTCCTGTTCCTGTTGGATAACCATTATCTTCTGACCACTTAATATATTCTCTTACAACTAAGAAGTAATCTATAAAGTCATTAGAATGAATTACCTCTAACTCATTTTGAATTCTTCTCTTCCACTCTAATTGAATCTGTTTAGGTTTATCAACAACTATTTTGTTCCAACCTTCTTGAATTAAAGCTTTAAAATAAGATAAATTATCTGTGTATGGTGCAGGAATATTTGGAATAGGTCTTAAACCTAATTGATATTCTAATTCTACTTGTTCAATACTATCTACAATTTTACTATTATTCTCAAACGCTAAATCAATAATTTCTTTTTTAACATCTTGATAGTTTTTCTCAATATAATCAGAAACCTCATCTGTTGATTTTAGATAATGTTCATTACTATAAAGTGCAGGTCTTAAACCACCTCTTGTGATAGGTGTCTCTGACATTTGATAGTTATGTGACAAAGCCATATTCATTTCACACATATCAAAATCATCTTGAGTAGAATAAAATGTTGGATTACAGAGAACTATAGGTGTATTAGTTGACACAGATAATCTCACAACGCTCTGTCTAATATGTTGTCTATTTCCTAACAACAATGTATATTCCAAATATATGTCATGAATCTTTAATTTGATTTGATTAATAAACTCTTCTGATACTTCTTTTTCGAACGTATGAAGAATTGCTACAATATTATTTGTTTCTTTAATGTCATTAATTCTTAAAAATGGCTCTTCATAATTATTTTTGGTTGATAGCATTAAAATTCTACACAATTCATGATAACCTTGTAAATTCTTCGCTAACAGTGTTACATTATTTTTATCTATTTCTAAAGTTACACCAATAATAGATTTAATATTATTGGCTTTACATTTATTTAAGAATCTAAAAATACCCATCATAGAATTAACATCTGTCAAGGCTAATGTATTAATATTCTTTTCTTTACATACATTAATATATTCATCAATAGTGCCATAACCTATATTGACACTATAATCACTATATAAAATTAAATTGGTAAAATTCTTCATATGTCTGAATCTCCTCTATTTTATTATACAACTAAAGAGCTGACTCCTTAATTGGAATCCGCTCTTCGATTAAATAAAATTGTAACAAAAATAACTTCTACTATTAAATATATCAAAATACATAATAATGAATTGATACTCTTAGAAAAATATACATAAGCAAGTAACGTTAATACTGTTAACAAATTTACTAAAATAGTGATTAATAATCTCTTACTTGTAATTTTAAAATGGTCTAATATAATTTCATTCAAGAAAATAGAAGAAATAGTCAACGGAATAAACGTTGCAAGTAATGTCATACTCAATAAACTCTCAAATTGCAACAATAATATTGAAACAATTACTTCATAAACTATTAAACAAACTATATAAGTAAGACTCTTAAAGAAATTTGTAAACAACAATGAACCTGTATATAAAACAAATATCACTAAGAATACATATTGAATTCCATTATTTTGGTTTTGAAATGATGATACTGTTAATGCCAATAATACTAACATTAAAACTATCTTAAATAATGAATTATCTAAAAATTTCTTCATCACTTCTTACCTGTGCTTCCAAAACCATTACTTCCTCTATCAGTCTCACTTAACTCATCAACTTGTGTAAATTGATTAAAACATGGAACTACAACAATTTGAGCAACTCTCTCATTTGGCTCAATCATTTTTGGTTTATCTGAATGATTATGAATCTTTACCTTTACTTCTCCTCGATAATCAGAATCAATTACACCAACAGAATTTGCTAATGTACAATCAAACTTAAAACCTAATGAACTTCTTGCAAATACTAATCCTACATATCCTTCAGGAATTTCCACATAAAATCCTGTTGAAATTACAATAGACTTTCCTTCTTCTAAAATTCTAATCTCTTTTTCATTATTAAATAAATCTAATCCGGCTGCACCAGATGTTTGAATCTTTGGTGCATCAAAATCTCCAATATATTTAAAATTAATCTTCATTTTATATTATACTCCTTTATTTTATTTTACAACAATTACTATATCGTAAAAATGATGCTAGAATCGTTTAAACCGTGATTTTGGCTAAAAGTGATAGATTATACAGCCTCTTCATTTTTCACCTTTTTAAGGCTGTAAAAGTGGTACAGTAGGCCGCTGTTTTACGCTTTCGCCACTTCCTAAAATCCTTAAAAAGATACTCTTTCGAGTACCTTTTAATTAATCGTCTAAAATTTCATCTAATTCTTCTAACTCGTCTAAGTTTTCTTCCTCTTTTTTCTTCACTTTCTTAGACGTTACTTTTGTTTTAACTTTACGTGCTTGTCTTGTTAACTTGTCTACACATTCTCCAACTAATTCGTAATAATCTAATCCATAGACTTTAGCATGTAATGTTTCTTTGTTAGAGATAATAGTTCCTTCAACTTTAAACTTATTATTCTTTTTGTGCTCAACCTCGAATTTAATTTCCGTATCATCTTTAATAACAAGTGGAAACGATTCAAGAGATTTGCACTTTTTAATTACAATCTCCTTCATTGGTTTCGTGACTTCGCCATCACGGTTAAAAATCGTAATCTTCATAAATTATACCTTTACTTTCTATTATATTTAATGTCTCGCATATCTTCTTCACCAGCATACATTGCTTCAATCTCATCAACTGTTGGTTTCATAAAATATATCAACCAAATAAATAGAGAGAATAGTAAACCAGCGATAAAAGTATAATAGACACTATTTACCTTAATGGTTAGAACAAATAAAATAATACAAATACCTGCAATGATAATTGATAAATTTGTTCTTTGTTTAAACGACAAATCTTTTAACCATTCAAACTTAAATCTTTTATCATATCTCTGTTTTATCTCTGTTACAATGCTAAATGTAAATGAAAATAAGACAGTTGACACATACAATACAACTAAACATCTTACTGTATTAAAAATAAAATTCCATGGTAAATAAATATCAACAACCAGTCCTAAAAAGAAACCAATTAAACTCAACGTAACAAATGACATAAAGAATAATACTTTATTAGTTGAATTTAATTTCTTTTTTAAGAAAGATAAATATTTAAAAAACTTCTGCATATTTTGTTACCTCTCGATTCCTAAAAAACTATCTTGAGCAGCTTCAACATATTTAACATGTTCATTAACATCGCAGAATCTAAGATTACTTTCACCAGACTGCTTTGTACCTAAAATATCTCCAATGTTTCTTGTTGCCATATCAGATAAAGCAATTTGGAAACCATTATCACTATGTACAAGAGCATTTAATCTAGGATTATTATCTTTACCATCATTTACTAAATAACAATAGGATTGTAAATTGTTTCTTCCTACACGTCCTCTAATCTGATGAAGAGAACTTGCTCCAAATCTATCTGCTCCTAATATTACGATTATTGTTGCTTCTTTAATATCAATACCAACTTCAACAATAGATGATGCTATTAAAACATTGAACTCACCATCTCTAAAACCTTTTAATGTTTTTTCTTGTGCTTCTTTAGATTGTTTTCCTGTTACAACCTTGTATTTAATATTGTTTGCATATAACATAGGTAAATGTTTCATTGCTTTATCTATCTTTGCTGTTGAAATACATTTTGTGTCTTCTTCAACTGCAGGAGCTACAATAAACATTTTATGTCCATTTTGCAATTCTGTATTAATGTTATTCCAAATATCTGAGCACTTTCCTCTAAGAAATTCCTCACTATTGACTTTCAACAATTCAGTCTTAATTGGAATTCTATCTTGAGGTTTTTCTTCAATTGTAATTAAATGTAAATCACCAAAGAATGATGTTGCAACACTTCTTGGAATCGGTGTTGCTGTTTGTGAAATTAAATCAGGAATTTTTCCATCTTCTCTTACACTTAATAATTGCTCTCTCTGAACCACACCAAATTTTTGTTGTTCATCGACTACAACTAAACCTAAATTATGAAACTTAGGAACTGTTAATACACTATGAGTACCAACTAAAATATCTATTTCATTGGTCTCTAACTTCTTGTATATGTCAGCCTTTTCTTTAGCTTTAGTCTTTCCTGATAAATATACAATATTAGGTTTTTTACTTAATTTTTCAGTAAATTTAATAAACGTTGAATACAACTGCTGTGCAAGAATTTCTGTAGGTCCAATTAATACACTCTGAAAACCACAATCTGCATTATATAAACAAGCCATCTGTGCACATATTGTTTTTCCACTACCAACATCAGCTGATAATAATACCTTTTCTGGTGTTGTGCTTCTTAAGCAATTAATCATTTCTTTTATTGCATTAGACTGACCATTTGTTAATTTAAACGGAAGATTTTTGTATGCTTCTTTAGAATAATTTGTTTTTCCTGTTGGAATTTTACTTAATCCAATCTCATCTTTTGAATTATGCTTCCTGTCTAAGAAAACTAACTGAAGATATAATAATTCAATATACGCTAATTTATCGATCGTATCAATATAGTTTGTTACATCTTTAGGGAAATGTAAATCATATAATAATTCCCATAATGAAGAATCTAAATTTATATAATCTGCTAAATCTTTACCATCAAATCTTGTAAAAACTTCTTGAACACATTGAGTTAAAACTTTTGATGTAATTTTATTTGAAGGGCTCTGTCTATACACTGGAATAATAGGCATACTTTGAACATCTGCTTCTGAAAAGATATTCTGTCCACTTGCCTTATCTTTACCAATTTTCATTAATTGAATAATGGCAATGTCTCCAGGTTTGTACATTCTTCCTAAATATGCGCCACCGAAAAATGTGATTTCAAATTCTCTCTTACTTTCAACATCTTGAACTTCAATATATGCCTTCCCATTTGAAACCATAATATTTTCAATGATACATTTAACAAAAACAGACTCACCAAAAGGACAATGATTCCAAGCTTCTGTTCTTCTTCTGTCAATATATTTTACTGGTCTTTTAAATAAAAGTTCTGCTGCATTGGTGTACCCTAACTTATCAAAACCTTCTTTTTTAATTTTATAACCATAATATACTGTTGATAGTTCAGAAATATCAACGTTCATAATATCTCTCATTGTATTATAAGATGTTAATGGTGTCTTGATAATTTCATCTAATTCTTTATCAATAATAAATTTTGGTAAGAATGGATGTTGCCATGAAGATAATAATCGATAACTTTCATACAATCTACTAAACGGTACACGATATGTATCTTTCATGATATTTGTTGCATTAATCGAATTTAAAATTCTTATATATGACTCGATTGGTGGGACAGTGATTCCAAGATAGCCTTCTGCTAATTGATAAACTTTAGGTTGAGCAACTTTTTCAGCTTGTTTCTTAATCAATTTTAATTCATTTTCTAATACATCAATGTTATTATAAAATTTCTTAATAAAGAAGAATGCTGAAAAACAATTGTTGGTATAAACAGGAAAAGTATACGTACAAGAACCTAACATACATTCATCTTTGAGTGCAACAAATTCCTTTAAAATTAAGAAACTTAATGGTCTCTCTGTTTTAATAACAATATGTTCACCTGATGTATCTAATCTTACGCATATACTCTTTTCGTTCATAATTTATACTAACCTTTCGCAATTTGTAATAACTCTAATAATGGTAACATCTTATCTAGAACATTATTGTTTAAAGACTCAATCGCTTTAGTTAAATCTTTCTTAACAAGAATTGTACTTTGTTCAGAATTATAACGATATGTTGGATTAAAACTTTCAACCAGTCTCGCTAATCCTTCAATATTATCAAGTTCAATAATAGCAAATGCTCTATCTGAACCATCCATTTTAATTAAATCTTTTAATTTTAAGATGTTATTACTATAACTACTATCCATGTTTATTATACAACTTATAACAGACGCTTTATCATTTTTCTTTAATGAATCTTGAATATAAGACATGGTATACTCGTCATAAGTATTAATTAACTCATTCATATCTAAAATCTTCTTTACAAGACTGTCTATATCTACTTCATGTGATATTTCTTCTTTGATAGAAGGCTCTTCCTCATCTTGGCTGTCAATTTGTGCATCCTGAGGTGTTTCTTCTATCTCATCAGTAGAATAATCATCTTCTTCATAATTATCATCCTGTGCAGTTTCTATAATGTCCTGCTTAAATGGTCCTTTTTCAACCTGTGTATCGTTGTTATTTTCTAAAACAGCATCACTATTTTTAGCTGCCATTTCTAATCTTTCTCTAAGTGATAATGTCATAATCTTATGCCTCCAAAATTGTTGCTACAAACGCTGACACAAAGCTAATTATAATACTCATTAATAGTGTTTTTGTGAAAGTAAAGTTGATACCAAAATACTTAAATAATAACATTGTGATTATTGTATTAATAATTAATGAGACTAATCCTAATGTTACAATATTGAATGGTAATGAGACAAGCTTGACAAGAGGTTTAATAATCTTTACTAACACAGTGTAACAGAAACCTAAAATGAAATATACCTTAATGTCTGTAATTCCAAAAAAGTGGAAAAAATAATCTAAAACAAACAATGTTATTGTTGTTGCGAAAAATTGAATCATTCTTTTGTTACCTCTCTCTTTTTATTCTTAACTATAAAATAAGCTCCTGCTCCTAATCCTGAAACAACAACTAAACCAATCACTAATGGAATAAAAATATTTCCTTTATCCACTTTAATTGTTTTACTTTCTTTAGGATTTAATACTGCTTTAATATCATCTTCAATTGTATCAGATACTGGAATATTACTCTTGAAGTTGTCTTTATCTTCTTTATTTAATGTAAATGTTCCTTTATCTGTTGCTGTTTCAATTGCTTTATTTACTTGCTCTTCATTGTTAATGTCTAAATTATTTAAATCATCTGTCTTCATAAATGTTGCATAATCTATTGATACAGATTTATCAATCTTCTCTTTATCTTCAGTCATTACTAAATTAAAACCATTTTGAGCGACAAATCTATGAGGTTTTACGTATAATAGAACAGTTCTATAATCTGAACTTATAAAACCAATCTTATATTCATCTTCTATTGTTTTATCTGCTAACCACCCAATAGATTGATTAGATTTTAAAAGTACTCCAATTGTTTGGTTAGAGTTATTGTAAATCTTAATATCGACAGCACCGGTCAAATTATCATTCTCTAATAGTTTTCTTTCTACTTCTATTTTAAAACCTTCAGTTGGAACTGTTACTTCTTCAGCATTTACAGGTCTTATAAAAGATAAAATCATAAACAAACCTAAAAATATTTTTCTCATGATATTATCATTTTCCTTTCTGTTATTTATATATCACAAAAAGACCAGATTTCACTAGTCTCAAGTAAGAAAAATATTAAACTAATTTAATGTATGAATCGCCTTGTTCCTTATTATTTCTCTTGTACATAAACAACTCCCTCTTGATGAAATTCTCTTACATTTCAATAATTTTGGTGTTTTTAATCCTCTAGGCATAGAACTAAAATCTGCCTTATTTCCATCTATGTTCATGAGTATTGCAAATCCAGAGCTATATCTACCATTAATGAAATACTCTTCTCCAAAATATTTCACTTTGTCAAATTTTCTAAAACCACAGATTTTTCCTGTAGGAATTCTTATTTCTCCTCTAATGCCTTTACAAAGTTGATAATCGCCTTTAGATACTCTACGTTTACAGTAAATCACATCTAACTCTTTGAACTCTAAACCACCACTTGCAATAACACAGGCATCTATATAATGGTCTTTTTCTAAGTTTAAGCGATGTCTGTTCTCACTTGTAACAAAGCCGAAAGTTTCAATAGCATCAGGATATTCTTTCAGTAAGTAACTTCTGATTATACTCATGTGCGTTGCGTGTTTTAAACCTCTACTCTTCTTAGGTTTCTTGTTTAGAACTACAGTACCAGCATGAACACCATCGTGACATTCTTTACATAATGTGATTAAATTCTCTTCGTCATTAGTTCCACCATCGCTTTTAAAGCGAATGTGATGAACTTCCAGTCTACAATTTTTCTTACCACAACACTGACAGGTGTAATTGTCCCTGTTGAGAATTGCACTTCTTCTCGAAGAATAACTGTAGTTAAAACCTTTCTGATAGCCCCAATGCTTTACTTTTTTATTGATTAAGTCAGGATTTTTCATAAGGTGAGTGTCGAACTGGCTTACCTCTAAGATTAAATCTGAAATTGGAAGTATCTTCTTGCAAAACTCTATTTCGTCTATGTGAGCCTGAACCTTATGTTTTACTGAAGGTGGAAGTCTATCTTTCTTAATAGAGTTTCTTCTGTTTAGAAATCTTTTCTTTCTATATCTAGTTTTTCTGTTTCTGCGACTTCTTCTAGACGAACGTCTAGCATCCATTTTTCTTTTAATATCGCTTCTTAATTCTGTTTGAGATTGGTATATGACCTTGTCATTACTGACAACCGCTACACCAATATGTCGTGAACCTGTATCAACACCGCAGTAACATTCTTGAACCACATCTGTTTCAGGTTCATAAAGTAACTTGATGGTGAAAGGCTCTCTACGAACAACCTTTGCTTTTCCTTCTTTCAATAAT
>QWCW01001355.1_pt1 | contig 12393 bp, 10 predicted proteins | sample 1972691 | NCBI WGS metagenome assembly QWCW01 (sample SAMN09866698, study PRJNA288562) | Human oral metagenome isolate pre2_saliva, whole genome shotgun sequencing... | reverse complement strand
AGTTAGACACAACATATTGGGTCTCGTGACGAAAGCACACACAAGGTGTAGTGTTGTCGCATGTTCCGCTCCCCCGGGTAAACAGCGGAGAAAACACACATCAACACACGACATTGAAAGGTCCGACCATGTCTATCACCGTCTACTCCAAGCCCATGTGTGTCCAGTGCGATGCGACCTACCGCGCACTCGACAAGCAGGGACTGGACTACACGAAGGTCGACCTCACCGAAGACCCCTCGGCACTCGAGTTCATTAAGGGCCTGGGCTACCAGCAAGCTCCCGTCGTTATCGCCGGCGAAGACCACTGGAGCGGCTACCGCCCCGACCTCATCAAGGCCGCAGCACAGGCCTCGGCAATGGGAACGGCACGCGTCGTTAACGCCTAAAAGCAACCCACCCGGTCCCCCAAGCAAACCGGGGGACCGGGTCACTTTTTGCTCCCTGCCCAGGGGCGGCCTCGTGAAAGGAAAAGACCACATGGTCAACGTCGTCTACTTCTCGTCGGCGACGGGCAATACCCGCCGTTTCGTGGAAAAACTCGGATTCCCAGCACAGCGAATCCCGCTTCTCCCGCGTGACGAATTCCTTCACGTCGATCAGCCCTATGTCCTCATCGTCCCTACCTACGGCGGAGGCAACATCAAGGGAGCGGTCCCCAAGCAAGTCATCAAGTTCCTCAACGACGAACACAACCGTGGCCTCTGCCGCGGAGTGATCTCTTCTGGGAACACCAACTTCGGCACGGCCTACTGCCTGGCCGGAGACATCATCTCCGCAAAATTACACATCCCCCACATGTACAAATTTGAGCTCCTCGGCACCGCCGAAGACGTCTCACGAGTTCGCGAAGGATTGAGCGAGTTTTGGCAGAAAACCTCACTGACACAGGAGTAGAACCAGCCCCCTCCCCCGAGCTGGATTACCACGCGCTCAACGCGCAACTGAACCTCTACGACGCCGACGGCAAGATCCAATTCGAGGCCGATCGACAAGCAGCGCGTCAGTACTTCCTCCAGCACGTCAACCAGAACACCGTGTTCTTCCACGACCTGGAAGAGAAGATGGAATACCTGGTCGAACAGGGCTACTACGAGAAGCACGTCCTGGACCAATACGACTTCCAGGACATCAAGGACCTTCACAAGCAGGCCTACGCTCACAAGTTCCGCTTCCCCACCTTCCTGGGCGCCTTCAAGTACTACACCTCGTACACGCTCAAGACCTTCGATGGCACTCGCTACCTGGAGCGCTTTGAAGACCGCGTTGTCATGGTCGCGCTCTACCTCGCACAGGGCGACATCGAGATGGCGCGCCACCTGGTCGACGAGATGATGACCGGACGCTTCCAGCCCGGTCCAAGCGCGGTGGTGGCGTGGCCCTGCAGCTCACCAACCTTCGCGAGGCCGGCGCCCCGATCAAGAAGATTCAGAACCAGTCCAGTGGCGTGGTTCCCGTTATGAAGCTTCTCGAGGACTCCTTCTCCTACGCGAACCAGCTTGGCGCACGTCAGGGCGCGGGTGCCGTCTACCTGCACGCGCACCACCCGGACATCATGCAGTTCCTGGACACCAAGCGTGAGAACGCGGATGAGAAGATCCGTATTAAGACTCTCTCCTTGGGCGTCGTCATCCCCGACATCACCTTCGAACTGGCCCGCAAGAACGAGGACATGTACCTCTTCAGCCCCTACGACGTCGAGCGCGTCTACGGTGTGCCCTTCTCGGAAATTTCAGTCACCGAGAAGTACCACGAGATGGTCGACGATGGCCGTATCCACAAGAAGAAGATCAACGCACGTCGTTTCTTCCAGACCATCGCTGAAATCCAGTTCGAGTCCGGCTACCCCTACATCGTCTTCGAAGACACGGTCAACGCTGCGAACCCCATCAAGGGCCGCATCACCATGTCGAACCTGTGCTCGGAGATCCTCCAGGTGTCCGAGGCCTCGACCTACAACGATGACCTTTCCTACTCGCACATTGGTAAGGACATTTCCTGCAACCTGGGCTCGCTCAACATTGCGAAGACCATGGATTCCCCGGACTTCTCCAAGACCATTGAGACCGCGATCCGCGGCCTGACCGCCGTCTCCGATCTGTCCGATATCGAGTCGGTGCCCTCGATCGCCCGCGGTAACGCCATGAGCCACGCCATCGGCCTGGGTCAGATGAACCTCCACGGCTACCTCGCTCGCGAGCACGTCTACTACGGCAGCGAAGAAGCCCTGGACTTCACGAATATGTACTTCATGGCCGTCGCCTACGAGGCCATTAAGGCCTCGTGCACAATTGCCCGCGAGCGCGGCGTGAGCTTCGAAGGCTTTAAGGATTCCCAGTACGCCTCGGGCGAGTACTTCCGCAAGTACATCGACCAAGTGTGGGAGCCGCAAACTGAGCGTTGCCGCGAACTTCTTGCGGCCTCGACAATCCACCTGCCCACGCAGGAGGATTGGGCGGCTCTGGCGGCCGACGTCGCCCAGTACGGTATGTACAACCAGAACCTGCAGGCGGTCCCGCCGACCGGTTCGATCTCGTACATCAACGGCTCGACCTCGTCGATCCACCCGATCGTCTCGCGCATCGAAATCCGCAAGGAAGGCAAGATCGGTCGCGTCTACTACCCGGCGCCCTACATGACGAACGAAAACCTGGAGTACTACCAGGATGCGTACGAAATCGGCCCCGAGAAGATCATCGACACCTACGCGGTGGCGACCCAGCACGTCGATCAGGGCCTGTCGCTCACGCTGTTCTACCCCGATACGGTAACCACGCGTGACCTCAACAAGTCCTACATCTACGCGTGGAGGAAGGGCATCAAGACCCTGTACTACATGCGACTGCGCCAGATGGCACTGGAAGGCACCGAAGTTTCGGGCTGCGTGTCCTGCATGCTGTGACGTCAGGTCCGTATAGCGGGTAAAGCGGGGGTCGGGAAACCGGCCCCCGCATTGTATTTGTGCTGGTACGCGGGGGCGCCTCCGGGTGCGGAAAGAGGCGTGGGGGCGCGGCCTCGGAAAGTCACACGGGGGCGGCCTCGGCCTCGGAAAGTCACACGAAGTCAGGAAAAGACACAGGGCATAACCTGTGACAAACACCGACTTCATGTGGAGCAAGCTTAGAGGATGCTTGGAACGCGCCTGTACCTCAAGCCATTGCCTATGATGGAGGCATGACGCAACCTGATCCGCAAAACTCCGGACCATTCACAGCCCCCGTCCCAATGAACGCTCCGGGATACGCGGAATCCGCACAGGTACCGCAAGTGCCAGCACCGTCCTCGGCAATGCCAGCACCGTCCTCGGCAGTGCCAGCCCCAGCCTCGGCAATGCCAGCGCCAACTCCCGTTGCACCCCAGCAACCCCAAACATCCCCCCAGCCCCAATTCGGCGCACCTCAATTCACCTACACGCCGACCACACCGACGCTGGAGGCACGCAATGTCCCCAGCACCGGCCCACTGGTTCTTGCGCTTCTGGGCCTGTTCCTCATCGGCCTTTTCGGCTCGATTCCGGCGTGGGCATGGAGCGCTTCCGCGATCAAGAACGCTCGCTCGGCGTCCCTTCCCGAAAGTTCCTATCAGAAGGCCCTCATGGCCCGTTCTCTGGGCATCGCAGGCACAATCATTCACTCTTGCCTGGTAATTTTCCTCATCATTTACGCGATCATCACGATCTCGCACGCGATCGGCTGAACTCATGAGCACCTCGACCAATCCAGAGCGCGCACAGCGTATTTCCGGCCAGAGTTCTACCGCTGAGTTCCGCAAGCACACCGGCAGCGATGAAGAGCTCATCCGCACGCTTCACAAACTTGATGGACGTTCATATCCGGCTTACAAGTCCGTCGTTGGAATGTGGGATTTCGGCAGTTTCTCGCTCTCAATCGACCGAATTCAGGCCGATCCCTACGCTCCTCCCTCGAAGGTACGTGCCATTTCCACCCCGCAGGAAATGGGGCTTCCGCAGGCCGCAATCGCCTCGCCTGATGCCCGGGCAGCGTGTGCTGATTACCTACTCCGTGCTTTCAACCGTTCCCTGCGTGAGCGGCGCCTTCATGACATTCAGGTCATGTCCCCCAGCGTCGAGATTCTTGATCGCAGTGCCTGCACCGTCAAGCCCGACCGCGTTGAATTGCGTTTCGAAGTCCGCATGCCCGCGCGAGGCCGCACAATCCTTGGCCACCGCGCCGCACAGATTTTCGACCTCGACGTTCCGGACGCGGTCCAAGATACTTTTGACTACCTGAGCGATATCCCCGAAGTTGAACGCGAACGCGAGGGCTTGTTGCGTCATATCGCGGTTTACGAGGATTATCGCGCCCTGCAGCAGATCCTGATCGATCGCGGCTGGGTTTCCTTCATCGCCAACGGTTCCGTTCTTGCTCGCCGCAGCGGAGTCTCGCAGTCCCCCATGGAGGGTGCACTTCCCTTCCCCTCCCCCGCTACTCTCGAGGCCGAGGTCGAGCTCCCCCACGCGGGTGTCCTTCGCGGGATGGCAATCGAGCCGGGAGTCACGGTGATTGTCGGCGGTGGGTATCACGGTAAGTCCACACTTTTGGGCGCGATTCAACGCAGCGTTTATGCACACATTCCGGGAGACGGCCGCGAATACGTCGCAACCCTTGAGGATGCGATGAAGGTACGCGCCGCCGATGGTCGGGCGGTCACTGGCGTCGACGTCTCATCCTTCATCACTCATCTTCCGGGAGATGCCGACACAACGCATTTCTCCACCGAGAATGCCTCAGGTTCGACATCGCAGGCTGCATCCTTAATCGAGTCAATCCAATTGGGCTCGACACTCCTCTTGATTGACGAAGACACCAGCGCAACGAACCTCATGATCCGTGATGCCCGTATGCGCGAGTTGGTCCAAGCCGAAAAGGAGCCGATCACTCCGCTTGTTGATCGAATTTCCTCTCTACACAAAGATCTGGGTGTCTCAACGATCCTCGTCATGGGCGGATCGGGAGATTACCTGGATCAGGCGGATCGGGTCTTGATGATGGACCACTACCGCTGCCTAGACGTGAGCGATCGGGCCCGTCAAGTCGTCAAAGATCTTCCTCGTGCGCATGAGAACCTGACAATGAGTGCTCCTTTGGCACAGCGCACTCCCGCGCGCTTGCGTTCCTCTGACCGACCAAAGACGAAGGCAGCAGGTTTGTCCTCAATCACCATCGACAAGATCAACCTTGACTTGGGTGATGGACAGACCGAGGCGATTGCGTGGATGCTTCGCGGGCTGCTTTATTCCTACGCGAATGGGACAAGTACCCTGAGTGATCTTTTGGCACGCCTTGAGCGCACACTGAACTCTGAAGGTTTAGACGCCGTCGTAAAGTTCGGGGCGCACGCCCTGCCAGGACGCCTTGCCCGCCCGCGCCTCGTTGATGTTGCGGCGGCGCTTAACCGCTTCCGGGGACTGAGCTTGAGCGAGAAAGAGCCCTCCAGCACCACCAAAGACTAAGGGACGCACCGGGGGAAATCAGGGAAGGCCCAGGGCATCCCCCCATAGCGATCGCGCTACTCGGGCAATCATGATGGAGGTATGAATACAGAACCATCTGCGACCCCAATCGTTCGCCTCGCTAACGTTTCCAAGGTTTACGGCATGGGCGATACCCAGGTCACCGCCCTCAATGACGTCACCGTTGACTTCTACTCTGGTGAGTTCACCGCAATCATGGGCCCCTCCGGCTCGGGTAAGTCCACCATGATGCATATCCTTGCGGGACTCGATTCGCTGACCTCAGGTTGCGTGCTCATCGAAAACACAGAGATCACCGCTTTGAAAGACGCTGATCTAACCAAGCTTCGCCGCGATCGCATCGGCTTCATCTTCCAGAGCTTCAACTTGATTCCAACCCTGGATGCGAAGGCAAACATCCTTCTTCCCTTGGAACTTGCGGGGCAGAAAGTCGATGAAGACTGGTTCAGTTTTGTTATTTCTTCGCTGGGGCTGGAACAACGCCTTAACCACAGGCCATCAGAACTTTCGGGTGGCCAGCAGCAGCGCGTGGCCGTTGCTCGCGCACTGATGAGCCGTCCCGCAGTCATCGTTGCTGATGAACCCACGGGTAACCTGGATTCTCACTCGACCTCAGAGGTTCTTGATCTATTGCGCCGAGCGGTTACCGAACTGGGTCAGTCCGTCATTATGGTTACTCACGATGTTCACGCCGCAACCTACGCTGATCGCGTCTTGGTTGTCCGTGATGGCCAAATTGTCTCTGACCTGCGCAATGCCAGCGAAGAGCAGCTGAACGCTGCGTTGAGGTGACATCCGTGAGCGCAACAACACGGCTGTTGAAAGCCAATCTTCATTCCCACGGTCGCCGCTACTTCTCAACTGGCTTGGCGGTTGCCATCTCTACCGCCTTCATCGTCATCACGCTTTTGTTCTCAAATACGATGACCTCCTCGCTCACCGGTAGCGTCCGCAATTCCTACCGCGGGACCACATCGGTGGTTACCTACAGTCCCGCCGACGACGAGGCGCTGAACATGACGGCCGCCCAGGTCGGCAATGATTTCGATGCCCTGACCCAAAAGATCGCAAAGATTCAGGGTGTGACGGCGGTTGGAATCACAGCGCAATACCCCATTGCCGTGAAGGCAGGCGGCGATCAGACAACGCTCTTCCTTTCTCCCGCGCTCGCGGAACCCCTCAGCGCGGTGAAGATGAGTGAAGGCAAAGCCCCGGCCACGGCCTCGGAAATCGTCATCCCCCAACGCACGGCAAAGGAATCTTCCCTCAAAATTGGCGACAAAGTGACAAGCCTGTCCCGTGACGATGCGGTTTCCTCACACGAGTTCACCATCGTCGGAACCTACTCTTCTGGAAATCGCGCTTTGGCGCCCTCCTACGTGACGACAGAAGGTTTCGAGGCGAGCACGGGAATGAAGCCGAGCGGCGAAATTCACGTTGCGACCAATGCGCCTGCGGTGAATAAGTACGGCAACCCCTCGACTGATGATCAAGAGCAGTGGACGAAAAAGCTCACCACTGAACTGACTTCATTCAAGGGCGTCAAAGTGGCGAGCGTCTCCGCAACTGAGGAGGAAAGCCTGCGAGCGATTCAAGTCTCAGCGGCGATGCTCACCGCGATTGCGCTGATCTTCCCGGCTATTGCGATCTTGGTTGCCTCGGTTGTTGTCTCTTCGACCTTCCGAGTACTGCTTCAACAGCGCAGGCGCGAACTGGCACTTCTGCGCGCACTGGGCGGAAGCACAAAGCAGGTGCGTTCTCTGGTTCGCCGCGAGACCTACGCCGTTGGTGGGATTTCCTCGCTCGTCGGCATCGTCTTGGGACTCCTACTGGGAGGCTTGCTGAGCACAATCACAGAGGACACCACTTTTGTCGACGTGATCTCCTCGATTTCGCCCCTCTATGTCGTGCTCGTGTGGCTCTTCGGCACGCTGCTGACCGTTTTCGTTGGCCGCCGACCTGCCCGCGCGGTCTCTCAAGTTCCACCGATCGCTGCCCTTTCCCCGATTAACGAGGCCGACGCCGCTTCCCAAAAGAGCCACCGTGTCGCGTTGACCTTGGGACTGTTGCTGACTGTGCTGTGCGGTGGAAGCTTGTTCGCCTCACTTCGCATTCACAATGAGTCACAGAAATTCTTGGCCTCTTTCGGCCTGTCATTGCTGTGCTTGGTTGGCATCCTCATTACTTGCACTGTCATTGTCCCTGCGGCAACAAAGCTCTTTGGGAAGCTGTGGCCGGGAATGCTTGCGCGAATGGCGCGCGAGAATACGGTCCGTAACCCCGGTCGAACCGCCGCAACCGGCACATCGATTGTCATTGGCGTCACCCTGGTTGTCACCATGATGGTCGGAGCCTCTTCGATGCGTGACTCCCTGATTAACGAAGTCAATGAGCGTCGTCCTTTCGATATCTCGGTGTCGAACTTCAGCGACGAGGCCCTGAGTAGCGATATCCAGTCGCGTATTTCTTCTACCGATGGAGTGGCCGCCACGGTCCCTGTCTATTCCACTGTGGGCGGCGCTAATGCAGAGGATGGAACCATTGCCCCCGGTGGTAGTGGTTCTGAAGAGGCCGGAACGATGCCAATTTTGGGGCAGCCCAACTACTCAACGGTCGCGCACTCGAGCGTCGACCAGATCGATGATGCGACAGTGATGGTCAGTTTGGGTTCCCTGGATGGCAAGAACATCAAGCTGTGCGCAGCTGAAGGGTCTTGCATGACTCTAAAGGCGAAGTACGACAAGAATGCCAAAGCCCCCTATGAGATCAGCCAGGCAAATCTGCTGAAAATCGCGCCAAAGGCTCCAATTACCGGAATGATCGTGAAGCTCAAGGACGGTGCCTCTGCGACAGATGTCCAGAAGAACCTGACAAAGATTGACACCGGCCTGTCTGTTGGCGGTTCGGCTATCGATCGTGAGATGTACACGCGCATCATTAACCAGATGCTGCTCATTGTCGTCGGCCTGCTGGGAGTGTCTGTCCTGGTTGCACTGGTGGGCGTTGCGAACACTCTGTCACTGTCGGTTGCCGAACGCACCCGTGAAAACGGCCTGCTTCGAGCCCTTGGTCTGACCAAGAGGCAGATGAAATCCATGCTCGCTCTTGAAGCACTCTTCATCTCGGTGACGGGAGCGCTGATTGGAACCGCCTGCGGAATCTTCTTCGGAGCGATCGGCATCCTTGCGCTTCCCCTGGAAGGCATCACGGTCTTCATCACCATCCCATGGATGCAGATCCTTGCGGTGGTCATGATCGCTATCCTTGCTGCGCTCGTTGCCTCGTGGCTACCTGGTCGCAGAGCAGCAAAGGTCAGTCCTTCGGTCGCCCTCGCTACCGAATAAGACTGGAATATTCAGGCTTTCTGCCAGATCACAAGTAAGGGTGTGGGGCTGGACGGTTTTCCGTCCAGCCCCACACCCTTGTTATTGAAGGTGCTGAGTGATCTTCACCGCCCATAAGCGCTGAAGCCTGCCTCAGAGCCCCAAAAAGGCTTCCCAGCGGGGAAGATCCCGACGCGCCAGAGCAACTCCGGCATCAAAGGCATCTTCAAGGCGTTCAACATTCATTTCCATCTTGTCGATGGCCAGATCTTCGGGGGTCACAATCAGTGCACGTCCCTGTTCCTCCAGCTCAAATAGCTTCCGGCGGGCGGCGTTGTAGGCGACGGTACGGCGAGCCACGGCCTCGGCAATGGAGGGAAGATGGGGGAAAGCCAGCCTGAGGGCGGAGTAAACGCCGGGCTTGATCGGGGACTTGACGAAGTCTCGCGGGCGCGTAAGGACGACGAAGAACTTACGGTAGCCATCGCGCATGGGGGCATCCAGCGGGATTCCGCCATCGGGCCCAAGGGCTCCGTCAACGTAGGTGTCGCCATCGATCGTGACCGTCGGCATGATGATCGGCAGGGTCGAGGAGGCACGAACGCAGCGACCGACTTCTTCGATCGTTCGCATATCCTCCTTGGTGAACCAAACTTCTTCACCTCGAGTCGCATTGAAAGCTCCGATGCGAACCTCTGCTGGGTTTGCAAGGAAAGTATCGAGGTCCAAAGGCGCATCGCCGTCGGGCTGAGCGATCTCGTCGTACAGATAGTCGACATTGAACATCCCGCGACCGTGCACCCAGTGCTTGAGACCTCCAAATTCGGGGCTGTCAGCGACTGTCGTGAAAGTATCGTGAGCGCGCTGGGCATCTCGAGACACATAGTTAACGGTGTTCGATGAACCCGCGGAAATCCCCGAAACATGGGGGAAATCAATGCCCTCTTCGATCAGGGTTGCGGTGATTCCAGCGGTGAAGGCACCGCGCATACCGCCCCCTTCGAAAACTAGGGCTGTGTCATCAATATGCTTGAGAGTTTTCGTGTTCACCCTTCGACTCTACGGCCCAAAGCGGGGGCACGCGAAGGGATGGGGAGGAATTTATGGCGAAAATTACCTGTTTTTTGTTCCCGTGAATACGACGTAGTGATAGAAAACGAAGCGGAAAGCCGTTCCCAGCGCGAAGCCGACGACATAGGCGGAAATATTGTCGGCCAGAGGCGAAGTCAAACCGAGGATGTGGTGCGTGAACAGCAGGCAGAACTGCGTAATTCCAATGCCGCACACGTTCGCGAAGAAAAATAGAAATGCTTCACGGCCAGCGTTTTCCTGAGTACGCCCGCGGTAAGTCCACACGCGATTCATGATCCACGAGTAGATGGTTGCAATGCTGGCTGCAAGTGCGTTTGCGGTGTTGACATGGCCTGAAAGGAATCCCAGCGGTCCGTGCTGGAAAAGGTTGAACAGCCCCATGTCGATGACGAAAGCGGTTGCTCCGACTAGGCCGAATTGGATGAATTCCTTAATCCAGGCGCGCAGAGTTTCCCCGAGGCTCTGGGGGGCTTGTGTAGTGATGTGTTGATCTGTGGGCACGGTACTGATTTTAACGTTTAATTTGAGGGCGTTTGACCAGCGTGTCCCGAACGGTCTCCAGATGCGGGTGCACTCCCTTACAGTATCCATATGACTGAAGAAGCAGCTCCTCTTGCCCCGCAGCGTTTTGGGACGCGAGTTCGTTCCATCCACGGGGACCACTTTGATGACCCCTGGGATTGGCTGCGCGACCGTAATGATCCGCAGGTTGTGGCTCATATCCAGGCGGAAAACCGCTGGGCGGACAAGGTCTGCGAACCTACACGGGAATTGGTCGACACTCTTGTTTCAGAGTTCGATTCTTTCACAGCACCGGTTGTGTATTCGGCTCCTCAGCGGATTGGTGACTGGTGGTACTTCCAGCGCCAATTCCACGAAGATTCCTACGCGAAGCATTATCGAGTTTCTGCCCTGCACTACACCGAAACTCCGGTGCTGGCAGATGCCGAAACCTTGGAAGGTGAGCAGCTCCTTCTCGATGAAAACCTGTGTGCTCAAGGTGAAGAGTTCTTCAAAGTCGGGGAATTGGTTCCAACCGCAGATGGACGCTTGATTGCCTGGTCTCGCGATACCGAAGGGGACGAACGCTGGACGTGGATCATTCAGGATGCATCCAGCGGCGACATCGTTGATCAGGTTGTGAGTGACGCGGGCTATGGCTTTGCGTGGGCAGCGGATTCACAGTCCTTTATCTACACGCGGGTTGATGACGCGTGGCGCCAGTTCCAGCTCTGGCATCACCGCGTGGGCACGGATGCCGATGGGGATTCCCTGCTGTTGGAGGAGCCGGACGAGGCCTTCGACCTGTGGTTTTCCGCATCGAACGACCCGTGGCACGTCGTTGTTCATTCGACCTCGACAACCAGTGGCGGTGCATGGCTGTGGGATCCTTATGCACCCAGCACTTCTCCGCTTCCCCTTGTCGCCAAGCGTGATGACGTCCAGATCAACGTTGAACCCGCAGGCGATCATCTGCTTGTCATCCACACTGCACTTTCACGCGAAGGAAGTTTGGCGTGCATCCCCCTGCCTTCAGCGGACTCCGCTGATTCGATCGTGGACCCCGATCACTGGGTGACTCTCTATACCGCCCACGATGGCGAGCGTCTGACTGACATAGAGGCCTATCGGGATTTCTTCACCTTGTCCTACAGGCGAGACGCCCTTCCTCAGGCACGCTACTACCGACGCACGCGCCCTCTTGAAGTTATTAATGGAAAGCCGGTCCCGGCCTCGGATTGCGGTGACCTGTGGGCATACGGGGAAGAACTCAATAAGGAAGGGACAATCCGCAGCCTCTATCCCCTCAGTTCTGGGCGTTTTGAAGACTGCCTTGTTCGTGTGGGGTATCAGAGTGTTTTGACTTCACCCACCGTGGAAGAACTCGATCTTCACAACGGGAAGACTCGCATTCTCAAGGTTACTGAAGTCCCCAATTGGGATCCTTCGGATTTCATTGAAGAACGCGTGTGGGTGTGTGCCCGGGATGGACACACACAGATTCCCGTGACCTTGGTTCATCGACGTGATGCCCAGCCCGACGGAACACATGCGGGGTGGATCCACGGCTACGGATCCTATGAAATTTCCTTCGACCCCGAGTTCGATATCTTGCGTCTTCCTGCCCTTAAACGAGGGGTCGTACACGCAATCGCCCATATCCGCGGCGGCGGAGAAATGGGACGCGCATGGTACGAAGACGGCAAGAAACTGGTGAAAACCCACACCTTCACCGACTTCTTGGACGTTGCGAACTATCTGGTTGATTCCAGATGGGTTCACCCGGATCGTTTGATCGCCGAGGGCCGCAGCGCGGGGGGACTTCTCATGGGTGCAGTTACGAACGCACAGCCCGATCGTTTTGCCGCGATAATCGCAGGTGTGCCTTTCGTTGACGCATTGACAACGATCTTGGATCCCTCCCTCCCCCTGACTGTTGGAGAGTGGGAAGAGTGGGGAAATCCCATTGAAGATCCTGAAGTG
>QWCW01000595.1_pt1 | contig 12445 bp, 6 predicted proteins | sample 1972691 | NCBI WGS metagenome assembly QWCW01 (sample SAMN09866698, study PRJNA288562) | Human oral metagenome isolate pre2_saliva, whole genome shotgun sequencing... | reverse complement strand
ACGGTGGCTAAACCTGTTATTCAAGGTATGCACAGCAGCCGTATTCTATTGATGAACAATGGAGTGAAACTGGAGAGCCAGAGTTGGGGTAACGACCATGCGCCAGAAATTGACTATACAGGTGCCAGCATGGTAGAGGTTGTAAAGGGTGCCGAATGTATTCGTTACGGTTTTGGTGCCATGGGTGGTGTGGTATTGCTCAACGATGCGCCCCTACCCTATGGGCATAACAAGCCTATCGTGAAAGGAGTTACCAACATCGGCTATGATACCAATGCCCGAGGAATAAGCGGTTCGGGAAGCATTGAAGCAGGTTGGAAGAATTTCGGTATGCGCCTGCACGGCAACTATACTCGTGGTGGTGATTACCATACGCCCGAATACATCATGAACAACACGGGCTACAATAACATCAGCATGTCTGCCATGGGTGGTTTTGAGAACAAGCGCATCACGGCAACCGTGCTTACAAGTTTGTTCTACCAACGTTCTGGTATCTATTTTGGCAGCCAAATATCCGACTTGACACAACTACAAGAACGATTTCGCATTGGTCGTCCAACAGAGTCGTCATTGCAACCATTCAGTTATGAAATTGGCATACCCTTCCAGCAATCACAACACTTCACGCTGAAGGGCGAGGTGAAATATCGTATCAACCCAAAGCAATCGCTGGATCTGACTTTGTCGTTCCAAGAAAATTTGCGACAGGAGTATGAGAACCGTATGAAAAAGGAGTGGAGTGCCATCCCGATGCAAGACCTTATATTGAAAACATACAAGGGCGACTTGTCATATCGTACTTCATGGAAGCCTTACAAAATGTCCACCTTTGCAGGTGTATCAAACACATACCAAATAAACTACAACTTCCCAGGCACCAAGAATCCTGCCTTTGTACCAAACTTTGCCGCTCTCACCATGGGTGGTTTCCTGTTGCAAAAGGCTACTTTCTTTGAAAAATTACAATGCGAATTGGGCTTGCGTTACGACTTTAGAGTAATGAGCGTGAGCGGTTACACCACGCTGAACAAGTACGACTATTACGATGACTTCAAGGTTTACAGCAACTTCACCTCGAGTTTTGCTGCTCACTATCAGTTTAACGACAACTGGGACATACGTGCAAACATCGGTTGGTCGTGGCGTCCACCAGACATCAACGAGCTTTATGCCGTCGGACTTCAAGAAGGTTCTTATTGGGTAGTGGGCAATAGAAACCTAAAGAGTGAGCGTGGTTGGAAGTCTATCTTAGGCGCAAGGTATCGCAACACATGGATATCTGTAGAGCCAAGCATGTTCTACCAACACATTAACAGTTATATATACGACCATATCGGCTATGGTGCTAATCGTTTTCATAACAGCCCAAGCGGAAAATATGCCAAGTTTATGTATGATCAGGACGATGTGAGACTGTATGGTGGCGATATAGAAGCTACAGTAAATCCCATTAAAGGACTCAGTATCGTAGCAAAGGGCGAATGGATATTTGCACGCAACATAACACGAGACAACTGGTTGCCTTTCATGCCATCAGACAAGTATGGACTGTCAGCCAGCTACGAACATATCTTCGGTGCAGAGAAAAAAATAAAGGCATCGTTCTCTCTTTCTGGCAACTATGTCACAAAACAAGAACGTTTCGACCCCAACACGGATTTAGTGGCAGTATCGCCCGACCCCTACTTCCTGCTTGGCATCACTGCAGATGTTGCCTTCAAGCTACCCAGCAACAGGGAAATAAAGGTAATGTTGGTAGGCGATAACATTCTCAATACATTATATAAGGAATATACAGACCGATTTAGATATTATGCGCACGAACGTGGCATGAACTACTCTTTGCGCACAATCATTAAATTTTAAGAAAATGAAGTTACAATATAAGACAATAATACGTTCAACTATTTTAGCTGTAGGATGCTGCTGCATGCTTGCCGCATGTTCTGCCAATGATGTTGATGATTTCTTGAAAAAAGTAGTAAAAGCTCCTCCTGCTTCTATTGAGTATAATGGCAAGGGACACTCACAGATATATGCAGTAAGTGCCGTACTTAGAATGGGGTTCAAAGGTGGTAATATAAAAGTTGGAAACTTTGGTGCCGACAACAGTATAGACAACACATACGAACAAGACTCGTACAACATGATAAGCGTGAACACGGATAAACCGACAGACTATCCGCTCATGCAACAAATTGAGATAAGTAAGGGCGACAATGGACAAATGCAAATTACCAGCCAGCGCGACCATTTTGATGTAGTTGCGTCAGATGACGTTTATTACGGACTTGAGCTTACATATTATGGAGCCAACCACCAACAAATAAACGGTGAGTTCATACAGTTCTATTACAAGAAAAACGGAGACCCAGACCTCGACAATTCTACATTGGTACAACACCAACACTTCTTTACCATTGGCAACGAAGTATTGGAACACAGCTACACTATAGATGGTAAAACCATATCCAAGAACAGTAAGCAGGGTTTTTATCCACACACGCTGGACAAGAAACCAACATACTACCCAGAGCTTACCTTTGAGATGGAGGGCGACAAGCTAAAGCCTTGCGACATCACCACGACCAGCGCACTGCTTGCACCTGAAAGTGGGAACAAATCAGAACTCATGCCGTTTGACAGCACGCTGATAGACAAAGCGATAAATATATTCCCTACGCTGAAAAACAATCAAGCCACATGGACAGAAGGTGGCTTTAAATTCTTTCAAACACTCACCATGCCACATGCGGCAGAACTTGCTAACAAGTTGTTTACATACAAATACCGAGATACTGACCCATTTGAGAAACAATTGGGATATGAATATCAAGAAGGTAGCGGTGACGGTGGCGTTGTAACAGATGGTACAAACGCACTGAGACAAAGACAAGGCGATTTCGTGGAATTGCTGCACCAATGCAGGAAAATAGGTACAGGTTCAAACAATTTGGACAGAATGGGATTCAAGGGAGTTCTACAGTTTAGCCAAGCCAACACCGAATTTGCTATGCAAATAAGCCTATGCAACATCGTATCACAAATGGATAAATCAAAGAATGCTATTTGGCCCAAATATGGAAATGATAATCCAGATGCTGACTCAAAGACTTGTTCTGAAATTCCAACATTAGGAAATGGAGAAGGTAGAGGACTTTATAATTTTAATGAAATAAAATCAGAATGGAGCAATCACGACATTGACATTCCTTTAACATTCCGTGTCATTGCAGATATGAAAGATGGAGACGAGAAGTTCGTGGAAGATTTCAAAAAGTTCTATCCGCACATGGATACCAATGAAATCAAGAGTTATTTCTTCAATCCTCAATATTTGCTGTCAAGGAATCGTAAGAATATATTCGTCATGTAGACTTCAGCTAAAAGGAAGGCATTTGCGCATCATCATTCCTCATATGGCTGACACATTCTCCTAACTAAGGAAAACTTACATACACGGCTAAGAGGAGAAAGAGTATTTAGCAAAGTGCCAATTATACTGGACTATCTAATCAAGACATTTACATAAAATAATAAAATGAAAAAATATAGTTTTTGTTTCGTTCTTATATTGATGCTATGTACATCATGTGATGATTTCGTCTTTGGTAACATGAACATCAATTACAACGAAAACCCACTTGAACACAAAGAAGTACCACACAGCGGTGCGGATGCCATGGTTGACAGCTTGAAGAAAAAAGCTCCCTTTGGTGACACCATGAACAATCCCGACCAAGATGGCGCATTCAACAACTGGGCTCGCTGCTTAGTTATGTTCAAAGAGGGACACTCACACGGAGATGAAAAATTTCATGGCAATTATGTTTACCCAGCAGCGCCATGGAGACAAGAAGAATTTGTCATAGTAGAAAACAACTCACAAAAGTTTCCTACTGTAAAGGTGGAATGGGAAAAGAGTATTCAAACTGTTTTTGAAAAGAAGTTAGGCAAGCCTGCTCCCCAGCAACCTTACATTCGCCTTATAGGTGGAGATAAAAACCTTTGGGGTATATGCTTGTACTTCTTGGATAAAGATGGAAAGTTGCTTAACGATGAGATATACAAGCACTCTGATGAGTATCAAATATTCTTTACCATCAGCGACGTGGACGATAAGGGTAACCCATACAAGATCGAAGACTGTAGAGGTACATGGGAAGTTGGCAAAAATGGGAAAGATGGCAAAGTAGATGAGCATCCTGTCGTATCACCTTATTTCGAAGGAGTAGATAAGGACGAAAATTTAGGTCACGATCTCTTTATGCGTAGACAAAATGCAACCAAGAATTTGTTTGAATATGCCTACCGTGACACATGGCATCAGAATGCCATGGCTGACGGTATGCGCGAGTTTTACAACATTAGGTTGCTGCCACCCCTTGATGCCACCGATGCTAATTCATGCGTTTCCTATGACAAGGACTGTGTAGGACTAAAAGGACACATTAACTTTTATTATGAGGCTAACGAGTCTACCTCTAACTTTAGACCTGAAATAGATGGACGATATGGGACTGGAGAGAACAAAGACACATGGCCTTTCATGGTAAAAGGTTTTTCTGGTGAGTCGGTAGCATACAGCCGTCCTTCATACATATTGCCCTACTTCTATCTTTCCGTAAGAGTTATGAAATGTCAAAAGGGAAAGAAGGCATATATTCCTAAGGCTACCATTGCCAACAAGGAGCTGGACTATGCTGGATATTGGGATTGGATGAAGAGCGAAAAAGCCTGCGCACCATTCTATAACCCTTTCTGGCAATCGAAGAATACGACCCTTGAGGTTCCTGAATGGAAAGAGCTTATACGCTTTAATATACCAATCAAGGTGTATTGCAATAGGTTCGATTCCGATCCGACAAACGCATCACCAGCAGAGCCATATTATTTCTACTTAGGTAGAGAGATTGGATTGACAGGAAAACAGGCATACGAAGCAAGCCAAAATGTTAAGACGCATGGCTTTGGCGCATTTGGTAACTGGTTCCTCTAATTCATACAATTATTATAAACAACAAAAATTATCAGAACAAATAAATAAAACAAGGATATGAAAAAAATAAATTATACCTTGATATTAGTCTTCATGGCTTTATCATCTCTATTCACAGCATGCCAGAGAAATGGAGACATGCCAGACGGTACTGATGCTAATTCAACAGTGGATCACCTCATATTCAAAGAAGTTTTTTACATTGGTTACTGCACTTATAGGGATTTGTCTTCCATGGGCTTCAAAAGCCAATATAGCAGATACGAGGATGCCAACTATCTGGTGATATATAATCCAACCCATAAACCAATATCACTTGAGAACATGGCAATTGCTTCTCATGCTGTCGACCCAAGTATCCAATATTCATTCCAAAAAGACGGTAATGGAGATTTCACAAAGCGATACTATGGCATTGGAGGAATGTCGTACTTCCCCAACGACCCTGTAACAAAAAAGCCACATATCATACAGCCTGGTGACAGTGTCATCGTAGTGAAATATGCGTGCGATCACAAGAAGAAATTCCTTGCCGAGAATGAGACTACAGAAGAAGATGCAAAGAAAAACTACTATGGCTGGGAGGCTCTGCCCGACTACAGCAAACTTCCAAAGGACAAAACCTTTGAATTGTGCAACCAACATGAACCGGAAAACGGAATGTATGACCCTAACGACAAATTTGACAACAAGGATATTCCAAACATGCGTGACCTTGTTTTGGGGAATGAACTTCCATTTACGGGACCAAGTCAGAGTATGCGCATGGCTTTAGTGAAGCTCCCTGATGGCGATGCATCCAAACCTCATACCAAAGACGAAAACGGATTTTATCCTGACGAATCGCCACGCTCTCGCTCCAATTGGTATCGACTATATGATTTGTATGGAACCGAGCAGGACAAAATTAATGACGAGACAGATCCGAAGGTGAAAAGAGAACTGGAAAAAAACAGAAAATACCCAACGGCATACTGGCACATGATATATAACACAACTGGTATGGGAGGCTTCTATGTTGCTGAGCTGAATTACAATTGGGTTGTCGACTTCCTTACTATTTGCCCTTCGACAGATAAGAAAATGGACTTGCTGGCAGGTCCAAGCTCTGTAACTGTATATGATGCAACAGGACGCCCCATAATGGAAGGAACAGAAGAAAAGAAAGAAAAAGTATGGTGGTACGACAGAGGAACAGCAAGTGTCTGCAGCCGGATATTTAGCATTAGTGACTTTTCTAATCCCTCTTTCGATCCCTCACAATTACAAGGCACGCTGATTCGTCGCACCAATGGAAAAGGATTTGTAGCCGAAATGAGTTCTGCGCTGAACTTCACGAAAGGTGTACCATCATTGTGCAGACGCGACAGCAAGGGAAAACCGTTAGATATGACTGCATACTGGAAGGTTAATTCCATCAATGCACGTACCAAGAAGAATTAAGAGTTGAGTCGTACAAGAATAACTAAAGGCTGGTTCTATAAATTACCACCGCATATAGTCATTAAATTTTTATGAAATACGTTTTGTTATCTTTGGGCTTCTTTTTGGTTCAAAATGTAAGTTCAAAATCTAACAAAGCTAATTTATAGAACCAGCCTAAACAAAAATCATTGATATAAAGAAGACAAACAAATGAAGAAGATGATGCTATGCGCATTGGCAACAATTGCGCTTTTCGCAAACTGTACTCGTGACGGACAACCAGAAGAAAAGGAACATACCGCTGAGACAGAAAGTGCAGACTTGATCATAAAAGACATTTACTATGCTGGAGACTTCGTGGAAACACCTTACGGCAATAAATCTGAAGAAACGGATGACAAGTTTATTTCCGTCTATAACCCTACCGACCATGACATAAGTCTTGAGAATATGGCTTTGGCACTATGTCAGTACAACGCCGTAGACAAAGTCAACTTTGAAAAGCCTAATAGCGATTATAGACAGAAAGCATTTGGCATTTCCAACATGATTGGTTTCCCAAAAGATAAAAGTGGCATGCCATACACCGTAAAAGCAGGCAAAACTATTGTTATTGCCATGAGAGCCATCAATCATGCGGAAGGATACAAGAAGTATTTGACAGAGAATGGAGAAGATCCAACCAAATACAAAGGTGTCGAAAAACTGATCGACCTTTCCAAAGCCGACTTTGAATGGGGACAGAATGGTAACGAAAACGTTCCACACATGACGTTCCTCTATTGTAAGGAAAACGACAAAGAACAGGAAAAACGAATGAAAGAGGACAAATCGAAAGTCGGAGTATGGGATGAAGACGACGATGAGTATGTACCTTTTGGATTTCAGCGAGACTTCACCATAGCGCTGATACGTTTGGCAGAGCCTATCGAGAAGATAAAAGAGAATATGAACAATGCCAAAGTAAATGAAGCGTTGCTAAGAGAAATCGAAGATCCGATGGCAAAATATGGACGCTATGTCATGTGGAACGAGAGTGGACATCACTCACATTCACAAATTCTCATGTTCTTACCGAACCAATGGGTCATAGATGCCGTAAACGTAAGGTTCAAAGGAACAACTACTGAAAAAAGTTTCCCGATATCGGGTACACTGGACAAAGGTTGGAATGGCGTTTACGAAAAGGCTGATGATAAGATAGACGTTGGTGCAGGCAAGATGATTACTCGACGTTTTAATGGAAAAAGATTTTCCGATACAAACAACTCATCGGTTGACTTTGAGGTCAAGAAGGTGGTTGTACCTGCGAAATAAGAAGGCGTGGGCATTATAAATGCCTGCCTTCTCTTACTAAACTTCATAAAATAGGTTTTACCTAAATATGTTTAATTTAATGTTTTTATAGTATGAGAAAAATTTACATGTTAACAATGAGCCTGTTCGTTTGCATAGGTGCACTGGCAGGCAACAATGGGTCTATTGGTGATAATTTGAAATGGACGTTTACCGATGATGGCACACTTACCATTAGCGGAAAAGGAGAGATGCAACACGCAGAAGGTAACTCTGTTTATGCATGGGGTGGTGAAAATACGCAAGTAAATCGCAACGACATCAAAAAGGTTGTAGTACAAGAAGGCGTTACGTCTCTTGCTGAATACATATGTTGGGACTTTACAAACCTTCAAGAAGTAACGCTACCTAAGTCGTTGACCAAGTTAGGAAAAGAATGTTTCAAACATTGTACTGCGCTCAAGTCCATAACATTACCCGATGACATCATATTAATTGATGAGAGTGCCTTTGAAGAGTGCAAGGCTTTAGAGACTGTTACTTTCCCGAAAAGTTTGAAGGAAGTGAGTGCAAAAGCATTCTACAACTGCAATCTTAAGAAGGTAGATCTTTCACAAACACAAGTAGAAACAATTGGCATGGGAGCTTTTGCTCACAATGTTCAATGTAAAGAGGTGTACTTGCCAAAGACACTCAAAACCTTCGAAGGTGAAGACGAGGGTGCTTTTTCTTCCTGTGGTGTGAAGAAAGCCGTATGTAGTGCAGTAGATCCTCCCAAGACAATAAGTGGCGTATACGATTTTATCTCAGGTGAGAAGAAAACAGATCCTGTTGAATGGGTAAATATTTTCACTGGCTTTGATGACGATTTTGTATTAGAAGTGCCAGCAGGAAGCGAGGAGAAATACAGAAGTGCAGACGGCTGGAAAAATGTAGCCAACAAGATTACTACTGGTATCCGTAGTGTTAAGGCGTCTCAGGGAAAGGTTGGTGTGTACGACATCACTGGCAAGAGATACATGAACCATGCAGATGCACAAACTGTCAACACATTGCAACGTGGCGTTTATATCATCAATGGGAAAAAAGTGTTAGTTAAATAACACACTCATTTATCCCCACCCATAGAATGTATTAAAGATGTACCTAAGAAAAACGTGCATAGACAAATTCCGTGCACCATAAAACAAAGGTTATTCTATACATACTGGAGGTGGGGGATTTTTTATTTTATCAAATTTACCTTAGGCTATACCTCGTGTTACAAAAACACAAGATAAAAAAGACTATTGCTGTCCGTTAAAACTTTTTGAGCCTAAAAATTAGGACTGGATTCCTCCTGACTTCGTCACTTTTTCAAGACACATTTGTAAGTACTTTATAATCAATACTTATCTTTGTTGCTTAGGGTGACGTGCGAAAAGGCGAGTAAAGTAGCAAGCTCGCCCCCCTTATACGAGAAATAACCTGATTTTTTATATTCTTGCCAAGAAGTATTGGATGATTTATATTTCTGAGTGACACGAAGACGAAGTCAGGAAAAAGCAGTGGAAGTACAGAGAAAAGAAAGATGAATTACACACTTTTAAGGACACTGCCAGAATCACTTTTTAGGGCGGTTCTATAAATTAGCTTTGACAGATTGTGAGACTATTTTTGAGGTCAATTTGTTTGTGAGTGAAGGAGTATAGCGAGCTATACGACTGAATGAACAAGCAAATTGAACCAAAAAGAGTCCACAAGATGACAAAACGTAAAAAGATTGACATAGAAAACTTTACGGTGGTAATTTATAGAACCACCCTTTATACTAATAAATGAAATATGAGGAAAATTTTTACATCTTTAGTGTTGCTATGCGCAACAACCTTGGCTTTTTCCGCCCCTGTTGGCAGACAACAAGCCCGACAAGCTGCATTGGCTTTTATCAAGAGCCATGCAAGTACTAACAACTCTCAGGTCGTTACACGAGTTTCACAAGCCGCACCCTCGCTCAACGAGGTGGTAAGTACCAATGCCTACTACATTTTCAACGTAGGCAAGGGACAGGGCTTCGTCATCGCCTCTGCTGACGACCGCACGGCTGACGTGTTAGGTTATGCAGAAGAGGGAACATACGACGAGCAGCAATGTCCAGCATCGCTCAAGATGCTCTTGGCACAATATCGACAGGAGGTGCACATGCTGAACAACATACCTACCACCACCAAGCCTGCCACCACGCGCGCCAGCAGAAAGCTGCAGCCCATTGAACCGTTGCTGAAAACCACATGGAGCCAGTACGGTCCCTACAACCAACAAACGCCCATACACAACGACAAGCACTGTGTCACGGGATGTGTTGCCACGGCAGCAGCCCAAATTATGGACTACTACCAATATCCTAAGAAGGCTCCCGCCTTGCCTGCCTACAAGGCTCCGTCGGCTCACCTGCAAGTTCCCGAGCTTGCCGAGAGTACCTTCGAGTGGAACGACATACTGCCTTCGTACCGCATTCCCACCACCCAGCAGCAGCAAGACGCTGTAGCTAAGCTGATGAGGTATGTGGGACAGGCGGTGTATATGGATTATACCGCTGATGATTCGGGCGCCGATTCCTACAACGTGATATTGTCCCTTACCCGAATGTTTGGATACGCTAAGGACATGCACCGTGTTTTCAGAGACCGTTATACCAGTGAGGATTGGTGCAACCTGATATACAATGAGTTGAAAGCCAAACGACCCGTTTATTATTTTGCCGAAGATGTGGTGTACAACTATGGTCACGCCTTTGTCTGCGATGGCTACAAGGAAGGCGACTACTTTCACATCAACTGGGGCTGGGGAGGTCAATTCAATGGCTACTATCGCCTGTCGGTTCTTTCTCCGCGCGAATATGGATTTAAGCAATTGCCCAGTATCTTCACACGCGAGCAAGGAGCTATCATCGGATTCAGACCGAGCAAAGGTGCTGATGTATTTCCCAAAGTTGTGGACGTCAAGGAGATGACACCCCTACAAGATCAAAGTCGCTCGAACAGTGGCGAAGACTTCACGGATTTTGACGTTACCATAAAATGCGTGAACAATTACAGCGAAGCCTTTGATGCCGATTGCGGCATAGGCTTTTGGCAGGGAGGTAGATTGATAAACGCTGTACAGCTGTTCAGCTCAAAGTTCAAGACCGACGGCAAGATACAAAAGAAAGAAGCGAACTTCAATATACCGCACACCCTCGCCAACGGAAAGTACACCGTGCTACCCGTTTACCGCATACAAGGCGAAAGCGAATGGAAAGTCTGTGGCGGCATTGGAGACATGGCGCAGGAGATAGAGATTACCGACACGGAACTGAAGACCTCCACTGCCAAGCCTGTTTTAGAGGTGAAGAAAGTAGACGTGAAAGGCAGCAAGGAGGCAGGACATCCCTTGTTCGTAACCCTTACCATAGAGAATAAGGGCGACGAGTTGTACGACACCTTCGACATGCTCTTCACGTATGACTATGTAGCTTCTACCACCACCTTCCTGCCAGCACGACAGACGACAGACGTGGTGTTTGAGCTTTATCCAAAGAAGGTTGGAAACTTTGACTACTCCTTCGAATGCAAATCGGGTGCTACTATCAGTTCTAAAGGAAAAATTACCATTGCCTTTGAAAACAAAATCTCACTGGCAGACATCATTCCCGCCAACAGCACGAAGGAAATACCATTCTCGATAGACAACGTTGTCGCTGGGGCGCAATATGCCATTTACGTAGATGGCTATAAGGTCGAGAAAGAAGAAGACTACGTAGGGGGTGGAATGATATACGTACCTAAATGGGAACGTATTCTCAAGACACCGTTCTACATGGCAAAAGGCACACCAGCGGCAATCGCTGTTCCGCACATCAGCCATGAGCCGATGCTCATTTACAACCTGCAAGGTGTGGTGGTAGGCAAAGGCGAGCAACAGTTAGAGTCACTGCCAAAGGGCATCTACATCATCGGTGGCAAGAAAGTAGTTAAGCGATAACCACTATTCACATCAGCCCATTCATCTTTTCGACAAGGCACTGAAACTTTCTCGTGACCTTTTCGGAGTTGAATGGGCTCTTGCATGTCCTTGCATGGACAGCAGTTCTAAAAAAGTAGGCATTCTCCAAGAACTGCTCCAAGACGCTCTCATCTGAAACATTACGAAGGTGTTTCAAGATGAGGAGAACCTTCATCAGACGGATGGGTTGGTCATACGGCCATTGTCTTTGCTGTAAAGAGGGGCAAAAGACTGCTCAAAAGCATCCCACTCGATTAGATTGGCTAATTTATACAAGGAGTTCTTGGGAGAGAGCATCACCTCAATTTCACGCTATCCTTCCAAGAGAATCTCCGTCAAGAGTTCGAAAACCGAAAGAAGACACAATGGAGTTGGATTCCAATGCAGGACCTGATGCTGAAGACCTATAAGTTCGACGCACTTTGGCAAGCAAAATGGAAACTATGGAAGATGACGACTGACGCTGGTCTTTCTAATACCTATCAAACGAACTTCAACTATCCGGGTACTAAACAGCCAGCTTTCTTTCCTAACTTTGCAGCCCTGTCGATGGGTGGTTATTTCCTTCATAAGGCAGAGTTTGGCAAGTTGCAGTGTGCACTCGGTATGCGTTACGACTTCCGTGTGTTGTCGGTTAATGGCTATAGCAGCCTCAGCAACTACACCTACTACGACGACTTCAAACTTTATAGTAACTTC
>QWCW01000655.1_pt1 | contig 12449 bp, 12 predicted proteins | sample 1972691 | NCBI WGS metagenome assembly QWCW01 (sample SAMN09866698, study PRJNA288562) | Human oral metagenome isolate pre2_saliva, whole genome shotgun sequencing... | reverse complement strand
TAAGCGGTTTCAAACGGGTACCGAGTCCGGCTGCAAAAATCATTGCCTGCATTTGCTTTTCTTTTTATGCCTACAAAATTAATGCTTTTATTTCAGTCTGCAAAGGATTGACGAACATAAATCAAAAAAGAAATTGACTTTACATTGACTTATCAACTCTGTGGCTTTGTTCTATACCATAGATCCAAAAATGACAACAGAAACATTATTCCTCTAGTCTCCATTGCCATCTTTTCATATCAACACTGCCGTTCGAACGAAATGTAATCCCCTCTTTTTCAAGTAATCTGCGCTGCTCAGGCCAGCAAGGAGCCATACGTCCAGAACTATTTACCACCCTATGACAAGGCAAGGCTTCAGTCCCTGTGGCGTCACGTAGCATCTTTCCTACCAAGCGAGCATGCCTTGGATAACCTATAAGCCACGCTATTTGTCCATAACTCAGCACACGCCCACGTGGAATAGATGATACAATCTCATATACCTCTTTGCGGAATTCATCAATAATTACGGACATTTTCCTTCGTTGAACTAATATAATTAAGGAGTATGCGAATTTAGAAAGGGTTAAACCAAAGACTTCATTTCCCAGCATAATCTGCTTTAAGGAAAAATTCATTTATGGCTTAACCCCACTAAAAAACTACAACTCATTAACCATTGCCCCATTTAGGGCTATAAAAACTTACTTGTCAGTAACTGATTACAATACAGCCTCAACAGCCTTCTTAACCTCCTTGAGGTCAACAGTTGGTTCGAAGCGTGCAACAACTTCACCATTGCGGGTAATAAGGAACTTAGTGAAGTTCCACTGAATATCGTTCTGCTTACGTGGCTCTGCGTTTGCCTTGTTGTAAAGATCTTCCATAATAGCAGCCAACTTCTCCTCATAAGCACCGCCAGCATACCCCTTCTCGCTCTTCAACCAGGTGTAGAGAGGAAGCTCGTTAGCACCGTTTACCTCACTCTTCTTGAACTGTGGGAAGTCAGTACCAAACTTTGCTGTACAAAACTCGTGAATCTCCTCGTCAGTACCTGGTGCCTGATGACCGAACTGATCGCATGGAATATCAAGAATCTCAAGACCCTTCTCCTTCAGATCACGATACATCGTCTCCAACTCCTCATACTGCGGGGTGAAGCCACAACCTGTCGCTGTGTTTACGATAAGGAGCACCTTACCCTTATATGTTTCGAGACTTACCTCGTTACCTTTCTTATCTTTCAAATTGAAATCATAAACTGTTGCCATAATTCTTAATTCTTTATTAAATTATACAATATTCTTTTTAATACGTAAAGACCTTATCACGCCCACTCTACCACTTTCGAAGGAAACATTACACATAAGTATATTCTTCAGAGAAACGAAGCCTTATAAGGATCTGTACCACCATCTTCAAGCGTTTAAACTAAAAGCGTTCATACCTAAATCGGTTCCGAAACCCACCTAAGAATAGGCGAAATCAATCTTTACTTTGTTCATCCTGTACTTGTCTATTTAGGGGCGTATCACTTCCTTCCATCATTGACTACCGTCCGTGCCACGCCCCCTTTCATACTAGACGAACTAATTATCCTAACAATCTTTTTTACCTAAAATCGACTATATTATTATTTTCTATTGCAAAGATAGAAAAAGAAACTTACATCGCAAACGATTACACGTCAATTTTAACATCATTTTGCAGTTATCGTATGTTTACCGAACACTATCAAACCAACTTAACATGTTTTCTAACATACTGAAAGATTATTGCTTTATATGCTCCTATATACGAGCAAAATTTATTACTTTTGCATTTATCACCCCCCTAACATGAAAAAGAAACACCATGAACAATATTAGATTTCAAAAAACTATAAACGAAATGGAAAGCAAATACAAGTATCAAAATGCACCAGAACATTATCTTTTATGCTATAACACAACCTGCAAGAAAGCAAAGACATGCTTGCACCAGATAGTTGCATGTGAGAATATCAACAAAGAAAAAATCGTACAATGCGTAAATCCTGCCGTAAACAATGAAGAAAACTGCAACTACTATAAAGCTGACCGCATTGTACGTATAGCTTACGGCATGGAACATACGTTCGACAAAGTACTGGCAACCGACATTGCTGGTATTCGTGGTACGCTCATTAATCATTTTGGAAATGGCTCTTATTACCTTCGTCGAAATGGCAAGAAAGGCATCACACCAGCTGAACAGGAATATATCAACAGCATCTTCATTGCCTATGGATACGTAGAAGGAGCCCCTTTCGATAATTATAAAGAAGAACGGGAATGGTAAAAATCGTGTTACAGAACATTACAAAGGCTTTGTAGAGTGATTACAAGCCGTTTGTAGAGAGATTACAAAGCGCTTGTAAAAAGATTACAAGCCGCTTGTAGAAAAGCTACAAAGCCTTTGTAATACGCCGTAGTTACTCTTTTCGTACCAAAGTATTGTGCTATTTGCTTGAATAGAAGCAACTATTTTTATTTATGGTTTCGACTAATTTCTCCGTTATCACCCTTGGATTTATATCTTTTTTCGTATCTTTGTCTTACACGCTTGTACATCCTCGTTTGAGCCAGCCACCAACTAGGGCTAAAAACATTTACGCAACAAGGAGCGAAGCATCTAAAACAAGTTTGTAACACAATAATAAACTTAAAAAATAAGCAAGATATATGCCTAAGAAGAAAAAACGTCAAACAATGGGGGGCAACAGTTTCTCTCACCAGAGAAGTTCTTAAAGACGAGAGTCAGGACTTTAAAAATTGGGCGTTGCTATCGCAGTTCTCATATATTTGACATTGGAAAAGGATATGTCATAGTTACCAGATTACATACTGGCGGTAACATGAGCTTTGCCTTCTATCTCATTGACATCTATTGCACAGGGGTAAGAGACTCTCTTTACAAGACAAGAGTGGGCCCTGAAGAGGTTTACTATATACTGGAGACTCTCAGCGAACTTGATGAGCTTGAAGAGTGCAGCTACGAGGAAGCACATAACATTATTTATGGTGCCGTAGATTTTGCTGAGGAGATTGACATAGAACCAGACGATACTTTCAAACTCACAAAGTATATGCTGGAAGAAGACACTGAAGACATACCTCTCATCGAGTACGAATTTGGCCAAGATGGAAAACACTTCCTTATGGAAACCGACCAGTATAATGCGAGTAAATATCTTCCTAAACTGAAAAAGGCTTATGGAAATGACTTCAAATACATCTTAGGAGAGGCCACTTTTATAGGTGATGACAGTCATTATCTGAAACATGCCACGTATGGTATGGATACAAAATACACATACAAACCAAAACGTTATTCTGAGACCCTGAACATACGAAATGAATGGCTTATAGAAGAACTGAACAAACTGGAGAATTCCACTTCGTTAAGCAAACCAATAATCGACCGTATTCTAGCCCTTCCAAAGGATGAACTACGTTCTGATTTAGAAGAGATTATTCGTTATGTCATGACAATAACGAGCAATGGTATCGTCCCAAAAGGCTTTGATAAAGGAAAGTATAACGGAATATTGTTATCTTCCATAATATTTTTAGGTGAAGTCGGGAACAACGAAAGCAGTCTTGACTTGATATTGGAATGTCTCAGACAATCCGAAAATTTCCATGACTATCATTTTGGTGACATCCCTGCTGAAGTCTTTATTCCAACCTTATATAAATTAATAACAAAAGACAACTTTAATAAGTTACTCTCTTTCATGAAAGAGCCTGGACTATATACATTCTGTAAAATCTACGTATCTGATGCTATGTTAGAAATAGCAATCAAACAACCAGAATTAAAGCAGGCATGTATAGAATGGTATGTCAATCTCATCACCTTTGCTACAGAAAAACTACCAGAGGTACAATATATTGATGGCTTACTCGCTGGATTTTTGACCTCATACGTAGTTGAACTACATGCTACAGAACTTCTACCTAAATTAAAGGCTATGTATGATACAGGATGTGTGAATCAAATGCAAAGTGGAAATTTTGAAAGTGTTGAGAGAGATATCTCCGATTTAAGTATTACCCCCTACGTTGATTATGCAAAATACAATATTCACGAACAATTCGCTTTTCTGAAGTCACATTTTGACTAACCAGAAGACTGCCCTAAAAGGAAAGAGAATATATCAAAACGCAGATTCAATAAGGAAGCATGATCATGATAGTTTTGATACACTCTCCTTTTCTCTTTCATACTCCCGACACTCAAAAATGAAAGGAAAACACGAATATTAGCTATTTTTTCGTTATCTTTGCAGCAACAAAACATTGAGAACGAGAATGGAAGGTGCAAAGAAGTATTTGTTGGGAATGACACTTGGCGAACTGAAAGAGGTTGCTAAGTCGCTCGGAATGCCAGCTTTTACAAGTGGACAGATAGCCAAATGGCTCTATACGCAGCATGTGAAAAGTATTGACGAGATGACAAACATCTCAAAAGCTAACCGGGAGAAACTCGCTGCTGAATATGCTATCGGTTGTAAAGAGCCGATTGATGCCCAACACTCTAAGGATGGAACCATAAAATACCTCTTCCCTACTGATAGCGGTAAGTTTGTTGAAACGGTATATATACCAGACGAAGACCGCGCCACCCTCTGCGTATCCTCACAGGTAGGTTGTAAGATGAACTGCCTTTTCTGCCAGACTGGGAAGCAGGGGTTTGAGGGTAGTCTTTCAGCGACTGACATTCTCAATCAGATTTATTCGCTCCCTGAACGTGACAAACTGACGAATATCGTCTTCATGGGGCAAGGCGAGCCAATGGATAATCTTGATAATGTTTTACGTACGACAGAAATTATGACAGCCGACTTTGGTTACGGATGGTCACCAAAGCGTATTACGGTGAGTAGCGTTGGCGTCAAAGGAAAGCTAAAGCGTTTCCTCGATGAAAGCGACTGTCACGTTGCTATCAGTATGCACACCCCTCTGCATGATCAACGTAAAGAACTGATGCCTGCAGAGAAAGGTATGTCAATTGATGGAATAATTGAATTACTACGTAATTACGATTTCTCTCATCAACGACGCTTGTCATTTGAATACATCGTCTTCAAGGACTTTAACGATAGCGAAGAACATGCAAAAGCCATCGTACAACTACTCAAGGGATTAGACTGCAGAATGAACCTTATCCGCTTCCATCCTATTCCTAACATCCCATTAAAGGGGGTTGATGATCATAAGATGGAGAAGTTCAGAAATTATCTGACACAACATGGCGTTTTCACAACTATTCGTGCCAGTCGTGGACAGGACATCTTTGCGGCCTGCGGTTTGCTCTCAACAGCAAAAAAGATTGAAGAAGAAAGAGGAAAAGGAAAAAAGGAAAATGGTAAAGAAGTAAGAAAGTAAAAAGACGTAGCCAACACTTGAAAACCAAAAGAGAGCTGAATATTACAATTTAACACTAGATATAATTATATGAACGATAATAAAAAAATCCGCGTAGCAATCACACACGGAGATACTAATGGCATAGGATATGAGCTTATCTTTAAGACTTTTGCCGAACCAGAGATGCTGGAGCTTTGTACTCCTATCATCTATGGTTCACCAAAAGTAGCCACCTATCATCGGAACGCACTTGACATGGAAGCTAACTTCACCATCATTAAAGATGCATCAGAAGCGCAAAACGGACGACTCAACCTTTTGCCAGTCTTCGATGATGAGATAAAAGTTGAGTTGGGCGTTCCTACCGAAGAATCAGGTGTCGCAGGATTACGTGCTGTTGATAAGGCTTTAGACGACTATCGTCAGGGACTGTTTGATGTTCTCGTTACTGCTCCTATTGATAACAATGAGCACTTCCACTTCAGTGGTCAGAGCCGATATATCGAAGATCACTTGGAGACAGAGGAGCAGGGACTTTCTATCTTGATTAATGACGAGTTACGTATTGCCCTCGCCACTCGCAATCTTCCACTCCGCCAAGTGGCAGAATCTATCACAAAGGCAAGCATCATCAAAAATACGACCCTACTTTTTAAGAGTCTTCGTCGTGACTTCCGTATCACTTGTCCTCGCATCGCTGTGCTTGGTTTGAATCCTAAGGCTGGCGACAATGGTCTATTAGGTTCTGAGGAACAAGAGATTATCCTCCCTGCTATCGACGAATTGGTTGATAACGACATACAAGCCTTCGGCCCTTACCCAGCTGACACATTCTTTGGTTGTAACTATACCGAGCATTTTGATGGTATTTTAGCAATGTATTACGAGCAAGGGCTTGCTCCGTTCCGTTCACTATCTTCATGTCATGGTATCACATATACAGCAGGGCTACCACTCGTTCGTACATCTGCAGAGATACCCGATAGTCTTGCACTGGCAGGTAAGGGCATTATTGACGAACTCCCTTTCCGTCATGCTATCTACCTTGCGATAGACATCTTCCGCAATCGAATTAATTACGATGCACCAATGACTAATCCTCTTCCTAAACTTTATAAGGAAAGAAGAGACGAGAGCGACAAGGTACGCTTTGCAATTCCACGTAAGCGTGAAGATCAAACACCAAATCATGGTGAAAACAATAAGGCAAAGGAGACACACTAAGCGTGTCTTCTTTCGCTCTTTATGACTAATTTTCATTAAGAAGACCTATGAACAAAAAGTTTCAAAACATCTTCTTTATATTTGGTATGGTTGTGCTCTGTATTATGGTGTACAACCTTGACTTTGCTGATACATGGCAGAAGATTCAGCATGCTGGCTACTGGTTCTTCGCTGTTGTAATACTATGGGCTTTCTTATATATCTTCAATACCGCTGCTTGGTATACGATTATACGTAGCCAAACCCAAGACATAAAAGAACGAAAGAAAGTTTCATTTCTTTGGCTATATAAGGTAACAGTATCTGGATTTGCACTTAATTATGCAACACCTGGCGGATTAATGGGCGGTGAACCATACAGGATTATGGAACTAACCCCAAAGATTGGAACTGAACGTGCAACATCATCTGTTGTTCTTTATGCCATGACGCATATCTTTAGTCATTTTTGGTTTTGGCTTATTTCCATTTTCCTTTATATCTTAACGCAGCCAGTCAATCTACCGATGGGCATAATGTTAGCGGTAATCTTTGTGTTCTGTACATCTGCAATCTGGTTTTTCCTCACTGGATACAAGAAAGGTTTGGCTGTTCGTATGATGAACCTTGTTCGTCATATTCCATTTGTTAAGCGGTGGGCAGAGCCTTTTGTAGCAAGCCATAAGGAAGAACTCGACAGAATTGATTCACAAATAGCATCACTTCATAATCAGAATCCACGTACCTTCTTCACAGTCGTTCTCCTTGAATTATCGTGCAGAATTTGTAGTGCATTGGAGATATTCTTCATCCTTTTAGTATTACTTCCGTCAGTCAATTATCTTGATTGTGTTCTCATCCTTGCTTTCACCTCTCTCTTTGCCAATATGCTCTTCTTCATTCCTCTTCAATTAGGTGGTCGTGAAGGTGGCTTCCTGATGTCAGTAAAAGGTTTAGGACTTTCGCTCGAAGCAGGTATCTTCGTTGCCTTACTTGTTCGTGTCCGCGAGCTTATTTGGACTGCGATAGGCTTATTATTAATCAAACTGGATAAGAAGAAAAAATAAGTAATCTACACTCGTTCGTTTTATACACTGCAATCTATTATCACAAAAAGAACCAAGCAAGTTAATTCAATCCTCTGAGTATTACAAAGGAAAGACCGGAAGAAAGTTGTTAAAGTCTGCCAAAATTGCAGTTTTCCCGAATTAAATAGGTAAATTTGTCAGTTAAATGGATACAACAGAATTACAGAGAACAAAACAACGATATAACATTGTTGGCAATAGCGATGGACTCAATCGCGCTTTGGATGTCGCCCTACAGGTAGCACCCACAGATTTATCTGTGCTTATCATCGGTGAGAGTGGTGTCGGCAAGGAGATTATCCCTCGTGTCATTCACGACAACTCTCCACGCCGCCGCGAGAAATACTTTGCTATTAACTGCGGTTCTATACCAGAAGGTACCATTGATAGTGAACTTTTCGGTCACGAGAAGGGTTCATTTACGGGAGCTATTGGTGAGAGTGAGGGTTATTTCGGTATAGCCAACAAGGGTACAATCTTCCTCGATGAGGTAGGAGAGCTACCAATAGCAACACAGGCTCGACTGCTTCGTGTGCTTGAGACAGGTGAATACATCCGTGTTGGAGGACAAGAAATCCGCAAGACTGATGTGCGTATTGTCGCTGCTACAAACGTAAATATGCGTAAGGCTATCAGCGAAGGTAAGTTCCGTGAGGATTTATACTATCGTCTCAATACAATCCCTATTCAAATGCCTCCGCTCCGTGATCGTGGTGAGGATATTATTCTTCTCTTTCGTCTCTTTGCGATGCAAATGGCTGAAAAGTATCGCCTCCCAAAGATTACGCTTACTGAAGAGGCTCGCCAGATTCTGTTGCAATACAAATGGCCAGGTAATGTTCGCCAATTAAAGAACATCACCGAACAGATGTCTGTACTTAGTGAGAAACGTGAGATTGACGCAAATACATTGTTGCACTTTATTCCACGCGATCAGGACAGCACCGAGTTAGCAACAATACAAAGCAATGGTTCGCACAGCTATGAGAGTGAACGTGAAGTTCTCTACAAGATTCTCTATGACTTGAAAGGTAATGTTAGCGACCTACGTCGTGAACTCAATTCCGTTCGAAAGCAGTTAGAAGAAGGCAGACAACTCAATGGCGCAAGCGGTTTCCAACCAGCTCAGACGACAGTTTCTAATCTGCCTGCTACGCCTAACAAACAAGCCATTACCTCAACAGGCACCATTGAACAAGCGGAAGATGCAGAAGCAGAAGAGATTTCTGAACCAGAGACGCTCAACCTGAATGACATTGGAAAGCAACTCGTTGAGAAAGCTTTAGAGCGTAACCATGGTAATAGGAAGAAGGCTGCACTGGAACTTGGCATCAGCGACCGCACACTCTACCGCCGCATCAGACAATACGGATTAGACAAAGATTAAGAAATAGTTACGGAAAGGGTTCTACCCTCTTAGAAAACAATGAAGATAGGAAAGAAATTCACATCTATCCACCCACTAACATGGGGTGTAACAGTAATCTGCTTGCTTTTGTTAGCAGCTTGCAGTGTATCCTATAAATTTAATGGTGCAAGTATTGATTACAGCAAGGTACACACCATTCAGATTGCCGATTTCCCTATTCGCTCAACATACGTGTGGGGACCAATGGGCCCAATGTTTAACAACCAACTGAAAGATGTCTTCGCTAATCACACACGCCTACAGCAAGTAAAACGTAATGGTGATTTGAAAATAGAAGGTGAAATCACACAGTATCAGCAACGTAACAAGAGTGTATCGAGTGAAGGTTACTCTGCGCAGACAGAACTTTCTATCACCGTTAACGTACGCTTCACAAACAATACAAATCACAATGAGGACTTTGAGCGCCAGTTCACAGCTTCAGCAAGTTATGAAACAGTCCGTAGTTTGAATTCTGTACAAGAAGAGCTTGTCACTCAGATGGTGAAAGACCTTACTGACCAGATATTCAACGCAACGGTTGCAAACTGGTAAGTCTATCAAATCATCACTTTCATTCCATTGACTATTATTCTTAACACCCTCTCATAAACAACCATCGCCCTATGGATATAGCCAATCTTATTAACCATCCGGAGAATCTAAACAAGGAGACCCTATACGATCTCCGGAGTATGCTTGCGCTTTATCCATATTATCAGCCTGCTCGTATCCTGTTGTTGCAGAATCTCTTTCTGCTCCACGACCCTACTTTTGACGACGAGTTAAGACGTGCTGCAGTATATATATCTGACCGCCATATCCTCTTCAAACTCGTTGAGGAAGCCCATTATCAGCTGACTCCACAACAAAGAAAAGCTGAAGAGCAAGCAATGATTCTCAACAACCATGCTGTTGCTAAACAAGAGCAAGATCGTACAACATCGCTTATCGATACCTTCTTGGATCAGATTCCAGAGGAGGAAGAGTTAGTACAAGAAACAGAAGGAAAACGCAAGCCAACACCTGCTGATGCAACTGTGGATTACGTTGCTTATCTATTGGAGAGCGAAAGCAAGCAAAATGAGGATGTTACTCCACAATTGAGAGGGCAAGAACTTATCGATGACTTTATCTTCAATGAAGGAGGTAAAATCACTCTACAGGAAGAAACAGAATACGAACCAGAGGAACACGACCACAATGAAACAGCTGAAAATGAAGATACTGGCTACTTCACAGAGACATTAGCAAGAATTTATATAAAACAAGGTCGATATGCTAAAGCATTAGAAATTATTAGGCGATTAAATTTGGTATATCCGAAAAAAAATCGTTACTTTGCAGACCAAATACGATTTTTGGAGAAATTGATAATAAATAACAATAAAAAATAAGACAAGAAAATGTACACGTTATTCGTAATCCTTATCGTGATTGCAGCACTCTTGATGATTGGCGTCGTTCTGATTCAAGAATCAAAGGGCGGTGGTCTTTCATCAAACTTCTCATCATCTAATGCTATCATGGGTGTTCGCAAGACTACAGACTTCGTAGAAAAGACTACTTGGGGCTTAGCTATCGCAATGGTTATTCTCAGCGTAGCTAGTGCTTACGTTGCACCTTCAGCACCAACAGATGAAAGTGTAATTGAGAATGCTGCAACACAACAAGACAATACAACAAACCCTAACAACTTGCCTAAACAAATAACAAAATCGCTATACATCAACATATTACACGTGCAAAATATTCCGCTTGTGGTTCTGAATGTCGTGGGTTCGAATCCCACCACCCACCCTTCAAGAGAACAAGCGGAAATCCAATAAATAACGGGTTTCCGCTTTTCTTTTATGCTTCAAATCCACGATATAATGATATTACAAGTTGTGTATATTGCCCATAAGTAACTACAAAAACATTTAGCAAACTTTTAACAGACATGGCAACTTTCAAACCAACAATATTTAAAAACCGAATGCGAAGTGATAAAACATGGAGTGTACATATTCGGTTTACTCATAATAACAAAACAAGGTACATTCCTACTACAATGTATATCACCAAAAAGGACATAACAGCTTCATTCAAGATAAAAAACGCAAATATACTCGATAGGTGCAATGACATCATAAAAGAATATAGGTACAGATTAAGCGAATTAAGTCTTGAATTTAACGATATAGACATTGACACTATCGTTTCCTATATCCGACAAAAGAAAGAAAACAAAGGGGTATCATTTACCGAGTTTGCAGCGAAATGGATTAAAGAATCAACTATTAAAGGGATAAAGAACTACAAAACGGCTATAAACGCTTTGTGCTCCTTTGTAGGACGTGATAATATTCTCTGTGAGGAAATCAACGTTAAGACAATGAAAGCCTTTGAGAACGCGTTAAAAGACCGTCCAAGGGCGCAATCTTTATATCCTAATTGTATCAAAACAATATTCAACGCTGCAAAGGAGTATTACAACGATGAAGATAACGATATTATCCGTATTAAGCACTCCTTAGACAAATATAAACCAGTAGAGCAGAATATAGCTGAAAAACGAGCTTTGGACGTGGAAACCATAAGGAGGATATTTGCCCTACCCTATGACAATATCAGGGTAAAAGGAAAGTCAAGCCGCCACGATTTGGCATTAGATTGTTTCCGTCTTTCGTTCTGTCTTATGGGGATGAACTCTGCTGACCTCTACTATGCTGATAGATTGGAAGATAACACCATTATCTATGACCGCATGAAAACAAAGGATAGGCGGAGAGATAAGGCTGAAATACAAGTGAAAATAACTAATTATATCAAGCCATTAATTGAGAAATACAAGGGTAAAGAACGAGTATTTAACTTCTATGAGAGGTTTACAACCATGGAGAGTTTCAATCGTGCGATAAACATCGGACTAAAGGAGATTGGTAAAGAACTTGGCATTGAACGGCTACAATTCTATGCTGCCAGACACTCAATGGCTACGATTGCCGTTAATGATGTAGGAATAAGCAAGTATATTGTAAATGATATGCTAAATCATACTGACCAATCATTGAGAATTACAGAATTATACATAAAAAAGGATTTTAACCATATTAATGAGGCAAATGTAAAACTTTTAGACTACGTTCTAAAATCATAACAACACACTGACCAACACACTGACCAACACACTAACCAACACACTAACTAACTTTGTAATTATCTTAATGTTAGATTTTTACAAAGGTATAAAATAAAAAGCAACACACTGACCAACACACTGACCAACACACTGAAATAAGTAAATTTTGTTGTGTTTATTTACTCTATAATTAAAAATTTATCTAAACAAATTTGATTATTTAAGATTATTTGCTATATTTTTGTTGAAAAC
>QWCW01001389.1_pt1 | contig 12459 bp, 10 predicted proteins | sample 1972691 | NCBI WGS metagenome assembly QWCW01 (sample SAMN09866698, study PRJNA288562) | Human oral metagenome isolate pre2_saliva, whole genome shotgun sequencing... | reverse complement strand
CAGCACGCGGTGGTCGAGCCAGGCGAGGGCGCGCTGTTGGCGTTCGCGGGTGTCGTAGCTGAACACGTCGCCGGCTTGTTCGACGCTTTTCACCACGCGCTTCACACCGCCGATCTGACGGCAGACGTGACCGACGTAGCGACGGAACTGACCCACGGCGGCATCGTAGCCGCGAGTGAGGTTGTCGCCGAGGTTGCCGGCTTCGTAGGTCCATTCCGGCAGGGCTTTCACCACGCGGCGCAGGTTGAGCAGACCGTAGTCGGAGGCTTTCATCACGTCGTCGCTGAGGTCTTCGGTGAGGGCGTAGGGGTTGTTGTCACGACCTTCGCCGCCGAACCACAAACGCGGGTTGTCGGTGATGGTTGCAACCGTCAAGCGGTTGAGCGTGGCGCGTTCTTCGAGCTCACTCTTGGCGTCGGGATAGTAAGTGTAGCCCCAACGAATCGCCCATTCGTCGTAGTCGTTCACACGGGGGAAGATGCCGGCCTCGCCGATGTGGTCTTCGGGCTGGGCGACGTAGTTGAAACGCGCATAGTCCATGATGGACGAGGTGTGACCGTGCTTCTCCACCCACGCTTTGTCGCGCAGTTTCTCGACGGGCGTGGCGCTGCTGGCGCCCATGTTGTGGCGCAGACCGAGCGTGTGGCCGACTTCGTGCGAGGAGACGAAGCGAATGAGCTCGCCCATGAGGGCTTCGTCAAATTCCGGCTTGCGGGCGCGCGGATCCAGGGCGCCTACTTGCGTTTGATACCAATCATGGAGCAATTCCATGACGTTGTGATACCAACCGATGTGGCTTTCGATGATTTCGCCCGAGCGCGGATCGTGCACATTGGGGCCGTAGGCGTTGGGAATGGGCGAGGCGAGATAGCGAATCACCGAGAAACGGGCATCTTCGAGGCTCATCGTTGAGTCGTTCTCCGGCCATTCGCGCGCTTGGATGGCGTTTTTGAAACCGGCCTTCTCAAAGGCTTTCTGCCAGTCCTCGACTCCGAGAATCAGGTACTTGCGCCATTGTTTGGGTGTGGCGGGATCGATGTAGTAGATGATGGGTTTCTTGGGCTCCACAAGCTCGCCGCGACGATATTTGTCCATGTCTTCGGCGCGGGGCTCGAGGCGCCAACGCGCAACGACCTGTCGCGGCTTTACACGTTGCTGGTTGTCGGCATATTCCACGAACGATTCGGTGAAATAGCCCACGCGCGGATCGAAAGTGCGGCTCCGCATCGGCACACGCGGCAGGAGTACGAACGAAGTGTTGAGCTTCAGCGTCACGTGTCCCGTCTCTTCGCCGGCAGGCAGGGAGGTGCCGGGTTTCGAAAGGAAGGTTTTGACGGTGGTCACCTCGGTGTTGATGGGGAAGGTGCGGAGGGTGTCCACATACGAGAGCTCGGGTTTGAAATTCCCGAGGTTGAAGCGCGATTTGTTGCCGGCCGAGAGGCTCAAACCGGGGGTGTCGCCTTTGAAAAGTTCGGTGGCTTTCACCGTGTAATGGCGACCGTCGCTGCCGCGGTTCTCAATTTTGAGGGCGGCGATGATGGGATTTTCGGCACTGGCCTCGACGGCTCGCCAAATGGCCTGCGTGCTATCGGCCGAAGTTTCGTGCATTTGGGCGCGAAGCAGGAGTTTGTCGCCTTTCCGCTCCCACGTCATGACTTGACGGTTGGCGAGTTCGCCGCCGTAGATGCCGGCTCCCGCCGGAGTGGAGACGTAGCGGGTGGTGACCAGCATGGGGCGACCGATCAAGGAGTCGTGGACGACGACATACCAGTCGTCTTTTTCGTGACTCACACCGAAGAGACCCGGGCGCACCGGGGCTTTTTTCTCCGCGACGACGGGGGCTTTTTCTTCTTTCTTCTTGCCGGCGCTCGCAGATTGCGCAAGCAGTGCGGCGGCAAGGGGGAGGAATAGATATTTGTGCATGTTGATGGTGGATTGGTGGCAGGGTTTTATCGAATAGCGGCCGAGATGCTTCGAAAACTCTTCCGGTTTACTTCGAAAATACTTCTGCTTTGTTTTGAATCTTGGGCGGGTCTCTTCTAATTGTGGTGGTCGATCATCGCATTATAGTCGATATTCTCCGAAAATTCTTCCGATTTCTTTTGAATCTCGGGCGGGTATCTGCTCAACGCACACCACCCGAGATGTGACACACGGGGAGTGGGCACATCTCGGGCGGAGGTGTTGAAAAGGGGTTGCCCAACGGGCGGCGCCGCGCCGAGAACAACCGAAAAATAGTGGCGATCAGCGAACGAATACCTTGCGGCCGCCTACGATATACAAGCCTTGGGGCAGACCGTTGGTGTCCGTTCCGTCGGCTACCTTGCGGCCGCTGAGATCGTAGACGCCGAGGCGTGCGGCGGCGGTGCGCATTTTCGGCGCGAAGAGGCCGGTTACTTTCTTATCTGTCCAAGGAAGGAACGAGCGGTCGGCTTTGTCGCCGAAAAGCAGGTTGACTTTTGCTTCTTCAACGCGGGCATACACGTCGGTGCCGTGTGTCAATTCGAGGGTTTGTCCGTCGTTGTTGCCCAAACGCAAGCCGGCTCCGGCAGCAGTGCTCTCCCATTTGAAGAGTTGTTCGCCGGGCAATGCGCTGGTTTCGCCGGCTTCGCCTGCGATGCTCAGCACGTTACCGTCTTCGGGCGTGGAGCCTTTGGCCAAAGTCAAGGTGACGGGATAGGTTCCGGGCTTACCTCCGAAGATATAACCCTTGCCCGAACCGGTAATTACCGAGTCGGCGACAGTATAAACGTGATAGTCGAAATCGCCTTCCTTCTCTTCGTTGATAGAAGCCGTGGCATAGGCCAAACCGGCGGCATTCTCAACGCGGAAGTTGCTGTTCAAACCGAACGCGGCGAGGTGATTTTCGCCAATTGTCAGCGAGTAAGCACCCGAAACTTCGGTGCCCGTGTATTTGTATTGGCCTTCTACGTCTTCTACGCCAACGACTTTCACCACATAGTCCTCGCGTTGCTCTACATTATAGAGCGAAAGAACGAGTTCACCCACCTCAACGGTGACGCGATACTTCTCTCCGTCGAGAATAATGTTGAGGGCTTCTTCCGGAAAATCTTGGGGTTTTGCGGGATTCGCGCCGAAACCGAGGAAATTGCCCTTGACGTAGACCTCGGGCTTCTCTACTTTCGAGAGAGAATCGCTGGCGGCGGCCAGTTCATAAGGCGTGTAAGGATTCTTTTTTGTGCCATCGCCGGCGAAAGCGGCGGTGAAGGTGCCCAAGCTCAGCGCGAGGGCGAAAAGGGTACGGGTAAAATGCTGCATAAGCGGTGAGGATTGAAAGTGAATATCGGTGTCAGTGTGTCGATTGTGTGTGGGAAAACGATGACACTTGGGCTGTTTTTGACGTTTTGACGTTTCATTTGTAGTGAAAAGCAGGCGTTTTGAAGAACCCTTGGCAAATTTACATTTTTCAATCCGAGTTTCCAACTTTTGGTTGGGGTATTTTCCGCAAAAAAGTGCGGTGCAGCCCGAAATGTAGTGTGCAGTCAGCACAAAAGCGGGGACGGCGCGCGCGAAGCGGCCGAGGGGGGCCGCCTCGTCGTACGACTCCTTATTATATATACGCGCGTGTACATTATTATATGCGCGCGGGTCTGTTATTAGCGGCGCGCCAAACGGATGCCGTCGTCCGAAAGGGTGATGAGTTGGCGTTTGTAGAGCGTGCCGACGGCGCGTTTGAACGTCTTCTTCGACACCTCGAAACGCTCGGCGATGACTTCCGGCTCGCTGTGGTCGGTGAAGGGCAGAAAGCCATCGGCTTCGTGCAGCGCTTCGAGGAGTGTGTCGGCAAAATCGCGGAAGCGGCCCTTGCCGATGCGCTGCAAACTGATGTCAAGTCGGCCGTCCGGGCGCAGTTGCACGACCGTTCCCTCCAGCACCTCGCCGCGGCGCGGCAAACGGTCGTAGGCTTCGCCCGCATAGATGAGGCCGGCATAGGCATTGTCCACAATCACCTTCATGCCCAAGGGCGAACGCTGCCAAGCCAAGAGCTGAACCGTGCGGCCGCGGTGGTAATCGCGCGAAGGGGCGGGACGAAGATAGCGATCCACCTTGGCGGTGGCCGCAAGGCGCCCTGTCGATTCGTCAATGTAGACATAAACCACATGCTGCTCGCCCACTTCCATCGTGCGGCGCTGTTCGCGGAAGGGCACAAAGAGGTCTTTCATCACGCCCCACGAGAGAAACGCCCCGTGCTCGTTGACCCACGCCACTTCCAAGCAGGCGAAGTCGCCTACTTGCGCCAAGGGACTTTCGGAAGTGGCCACCAAGCGCTCGCTTTGATCGAGATAAACGAACAAACGCTGCGTGTCGCCGGGTCGCCATTCGGGACGAACGTAGGCTTTGGGGACGAGGATTTCGCCCACCTCCCCACCGTCGACGTAGGCGCCGTGGTCGGTGAAACGAGTGAGGGTGAGTGTGTTGAAACGGCCGATTTGAAGCATGGCGGGCAGGAGGGTTTTGAGGGTGAAAGCAGGGAGGGAGCAGGCGTAAGGCGGCGAATCAGATCTTGCACACCTCGTCCACGCCCTCGATCGCGCCGAGGAAGCGAACGGCCGAGCGAAGTTCGCCGACCGAGTGCACGGCATAGTGCACGGTGAGTTCGACAATGTGGTCGCGCGTGGCCACATGGAGTTCGTTCATCTCCAGTCCGAGTCCGTCGGTGAGGCTGGCGATGATGTCGTGGAGGAGTCGCGGCCGATCGACGGCACGAATGCGTGTGGCCACGGGATAGGTCACGTCGGGATGGTCGGGAAACTCCACTTCGACGATGGCATCGCCGTGTTGCGCCGAGAGACTGATGGCGCGCGGGCAGTCGCGGCGGTGCACCGTCACGGTGTTTGGGCACGTTTCGTCGGTGAAACCGATCACTTCCTGCCCGGGGAGCGGCAGGCACTCGGGACAGCGGCACGGGCCGGCCGAAGCTTCGCGGCGGAAATAGGCTTTGAGGAAATTCTTCGCCTTGAAGGTCTTGACCGCGTCGGCCCATTCGGCGCAGGGCCGCGTCTGTTCGGCGGTGAAAATCTCGACGCAGTTGCCGTGCTCCAGGGGCGTGACGAGCGAAGCCAAACGGCCGTCGATGCGCGCATAGTGGGCTTTCTCGCCCACACCGCGTTCGAAAGCGCAATCCAGCGCCGTGGCGTGTTGCGGCAGGCGCGTCGGGGTGCCGGCGGCGTCGTAGACCGTGATGTCCTCGGCATAAAGCGCGTCGGCCACCCCTTCCATGAAGTGAATGTCGCCTTCGCCCTCGGCAATGCGCTCGAGCATGACACAAAACTTGTCGATCCACTCGCGGTCGCCGCGTTCGAGCAGGCGATTGGCGTCGCGCACGTCGCCGTCGGCGCGGCGATTGCCGATGCGCTCGAGCATGATGCCCCATGATGCCCAGTTTCGTGCGGCGCACCATCTCTTCGGAGGAGATGTGGATCTCTTCCCACGTACCCATCTCGCCGAGCAACTGGACATGCATCGAGCGGTAGCCGTTTTCCTTCGGATGGTCGACATAGTTGACCAGGCTACCGGCTTTTTCGCGAAATTCGGCGGTGAGAATGCCATAGATGCGCAGGCAAATGGTTTTGTCGGGCACCGATTCGAGCAGGGGGGTGAGGCGGGCGCGGTCGTAGATGACGCGTACCACATAGCGGTGCTCCACATGTTCGACATCGCGTCCCGTGTCGCGCATGCTGCGGTCGATGCTGTAGGGCAAACGATAGCGCACTTCGGTGCGCACTTCGATGCCTTCTTCCGAAAGCAGGCGGCGGATGCGCGCGGTGAGCCGTTCGAGGCGCTCGCTCTGCTCAGCACGGTCGGCCTCGAGGGCGCGGCGCAGGCGTTCGTAGCGCTCCGGACAGCGGAAGCGGAAGGAAAGGTTTTCCAACTCGCGGCGCAGGTTGTTCAGCCCGAGACGATTGGCGAAGGGGGCGTAGAAAAAGTCCGTTTCGCCGGCAATTTTCATCTGCTTGACGGGCTGCATGCTCCCCAACGAGCGCATGTTGTGCAGGCGGTCGGCGAGTTTGATGAGCACGGCGCGGATGTCGCGGCGCATCGAGTCGAGGAGTTGGCGGAAGTTGTTCTCCTGCTTGGCGAGATCGGCCTGTCCCGGGGCGTGCGACTTGGGTTTGGTCACGACCTGCACGAGGAAGGCCACATCGTCGCCAAACTCGCGGCGGATGTCGTCGATCGTGGTGTCGGTGTCCTCCACCACGTCGTGGAGGAAGCCGGCGGCCACCGAATTGGCGTCCATCATGAAGTCTTCGGCGATGATCGTTGCCACCGCGACGGGGTGCATGATGTAGGGTTCGCCGCCTTTACGAAACTGCCCCTCGTGGGCAGTGCGCGCCAGGGCATAGGCTTTGCGCAAAAGGGTGATTTCCTCCTCATCGAAGCGCGCCGAGAGTCGCTCGAAGAGCGCTTCGGTGGTTTGGTTGAGGCGTGCCACATATTCGGCGGGCGTGCAGGGAGTCGCCTCGGCGAGTGGGAGGGGAGAAGCGGAGTCGGGTACGATTTTCATGGGCGCATGAAATTGGAGAAGTTGCTTCAAATTTAGCGCAAATGCACGAGACGAACAAGGGCGACGGGAGATAACTATAAAAAGTCCTCTTGTTTTGCCGAAAACTGCACGGCTTTTGCCGAAAAGTGGTGGGTTTTTTCTGCAAAAGTTGGGGTGTTTTTCGCGCCGAAAGTCGCGCGCCGGGCGCTATTGTGCGCCGGCGACAGAGAGAGGAGGCGCAAAAATGAATGAAAGAGGCGCAGGCGGGCGATAAGTGTGCGCTTTTTCGCCCGCTTGTGCTTTCGTTTGTGGAAGAAGTTGTTAACTTTGTAGCACACGATGGCGCTTTTTCGCTTCTCTTCGCCCGTGAGTCGGCGCAAAGTGCGTGGCACAGGGCGAAAACCCCGGCCGAAATCCGCTGCCGAGGAGAAGAACGAAAACACAGCGCGTGAGGATTTCCTCCACACGAATGACTGAAAAACAAAGCGATATGGAAAATAAAATTCCTTCCCCCCATTTCACGCCGCCGGCCGACTTCTTCGGTCGCGAAATGGAGCGCAGTCGCGAGTTGCCGCCCCGGATTGAACATGTAGAATCCTACATCGACGCTTGTTTGGGGCGGTGGAAAACCCTTTATCCCTCGCCCAAAAAGGTGAACGACGAGGCGCGGCAAGTGGGCACCGACGTGCTCAAAACGGCGCTGCGCAAGATGAGCGAAATCGCTGAGCGGGCACAAAAAACGTTTCTCGAGAAGGGAAAAAGTCCCGACGCTTGTCGCGAATATTATGTCGAGGTCAGCGAACTGATTGACGTGGCTCGCGATTTGGCCGACTGGGAAAAAACCGATTTGCGCTCGGAAATCGTGCTACTCCACATCGACAAGTGGAAGGCCATGCGCCGAGAAGCGCACACGGCCTTGGAGGTGCAGGGCGAAGACCTCGATCTCGATGCTTTCTACGCCGACGATGAGGAGCGTCTTCCCCCCACGTGGCGCGATTCGCTGTGTTATTCCATGCCGCTGCTGCTCTTTGGCGCGCTGTTGTTCTTCTTCGGCCGCTTTGCCGGAGCGAAAGTGCCGGCCGGGGCCACGGATGTGTGGGCGCAGTGGGTCGGTTTGCGCCCGACGATGGGCATTTGGGTGGTGGTGCCGGCCGTGCTGCTGTTCTCCTGCGCCCTGTTCTTCCTGCTCTACGGCGTGAAACAGCTGTTTCAAGGCCCAAAACCCTCGCTACTCGATATTTTGAAGCTCTGGGCGCCGCTGCTCATCGTCTATTTCGGTTATGGTGTGGAGAAAATGCTTTGCATCGACAACGGATTTTTCGACCCGGTGCTGCCGAGCAGCTTCGATCCGGCGATGACGGTCGTGACGTGGTCGATGATTTTCCACACGGTTTGCAGCCTGATCATCTTCGGGGTGATGCCGTTGGTGGGCACGATTGCGCTGTTCACCTATGTGTGGAAAACGATGCAAGCGCATCGCCGCGCGAAACTGGAAGAAAAGCAATCAGCATAAGATCATGGCTAAAAGAAAACGCAAAAAAAATCCCGCCTTGCGGTGGGTGTTGAGTCTGCTGGCGGCGGCCGGTGGTTTCCAAGTCGGTGCCTTTTTCGGCAACCTCTTCGCCGCCCTTTTGTCGGCCGGCGTGGCTTTCTATTTGGTGTGGACAGCCCTCCGCTGAAGCCGCACTTTGTTCGGCTGAGTCGCTCTCTTTTTCGTGGGAAGCGGGCGCTTCTCTCGCCATCTCGGTGCCGTGCGGTGTGCAATGACTCGATGAGTCGGCGCAAGTCGATGAAAAATTTCCCCTCCGTGGTGTGAGTTCATACTGCGGAGGGGAAGTTTTTTTGGGGAAAACGGCTTCGGCCGAGCGAAAAAGGGAAGGGGCGGCCGAGAAGGTTCAGCGCAGCACAGCGGCGATGGGGAGTTCGCACTCGCCCCAGCCGAGGAGGGCGTTGAAGAGGCGCAGGCGGGTGAAGCACACGAGCGATTCGGGCGTGAGGTTGGGGTGGGGCGTGAGCACCCCGGCCGATAGGAGGGCGGAACGGTGGGTGCCGGCGAGCAGCGGGACGGCCGGCGTGTACCAACGGGCGGTGTGCGGATCGAAGAGGGCGAGATTGGCCACGGTGGTGTCGGTGAGCAGACCGCGGCGCACGATGATCACGTCGTCGGCCCCACGGCGGCGCGCGAAACAGGCATCGAGCGCTGAGCGGTCGGTGCGTTTCAGGGCGTAGTCGATGTGGTCGTCGTGAACCAAACGGAGGGTTTCGATGCGACGCGGGGTATAGGGCAGGAGCGAGAAGTCGGCTTCGCCGTGTAGGTTGTAGACCAACCGGCCGCGCAGGCGGGGAACGTCGGGCGCATGGTGGGCTTCGTGCGCAGCGAGCGCGAGCAACCGCGACACGGCGGGCGAATCGGGGGCGCAACGGAGGGTGCGTGCCAAGCGCAAGCGGTGTTCGGACTCGCGCACCAGGCGACGATGTGCCACGAGGAAGGTTTCGAGATAATAACTCATGCGGGGGAGGAAAAAGAAGAGCGGAAAGGGGCGGTTGGTGGGCGTTTTACCGAGAAAAGAGTAGGGAAGTGCGCGGCAACTTGCGGCGGCACTGGAGGTTTGTGGCGCATGACGCGGGCGCGTGCGGCATTTTGCTGCGAAGCCCTGCGCCGCGGCGCGAAAAGGTGGGTTGTGCCGGACTCGTGTGGACGGGCGGGCAAAACATTGCCGCGGGCTGACGGGTGTGAGCGGACGCGTCGGCGAGTGGAGTCGCGAGGGGAGAGGCGCAACTTGCGGCGGAATAAAACATTGCCGCGGGCACAAATCGCTGTGTCCGCGGCAAATTTCAAAAGGGGATGTAGATTTTGTCGCGAATCTCGGCATATTCGCGCTCTTCGCGGCTGTGGGCGGTGATGCCGCCGCCGGCTTTGAAGACCAAGCCCTCGGGTGTTTGTTCGACAAAGCGGATGAGCACGGCGCTGTCGAGGGTGCGGCCGTCGCTCCAGCCTGCGATGCCGGTGTACCAACCGCGATCGTAACCTTCGGCCTCGGCGATGAGGCGACAAGTGGCGCTTTTCGGCGCGCCGGTGACGCTACCGGCCGGAAGTAGGCGGAAGAGAATTTCGCCCAAGTGGGCGGAATAGTCGGCGGGGAGCCGTCCGGCGATCTCACTGCTGGTTTGTAAGAGCGATCCGCGGTGGGTGATGACGCGTTCGACGTAGCGATAACGCTCCACGCGGACGTGTTCGGCCACGCGGCTGAGGTCGTTGCGCAGGAGGTCGACCACGGTGGCGTGTTCGGCGGCTTCTTTGGCGTCGGCCATGAGGCGTTCGGCTGCGCCGTCGCCGTCGGGGAGCGTACCTTTCATGGGAAAGGTGCGGATGTGGCCGTCGGCGATGCGCACGAAGGGCTCGGGCGAGAAACAAACCCACTGCCCAGGCACGAAAAGTCGATAGCGGGCTCGCGCTCGAGCGAAGATGTCGGCGAGTGTGAGGGACGTTTCGATGGGAACCCGTTGGGTGAGGTTGGTCAAGAAGGAGTCGCCGCGGAGCAAACCGCGCTGCACGATGCCGAAAGCACGGGCGTAGTCGTCGACCGGGGGCATTTTCGGGGTGAGTGCGGGGGTGTTTTCACCGAACAACGACGCGTGGGGCACGGCGCGTTGGGGGCTTTCGGCCGAAAGATTGGTGACGCCGCCGAAATCGTAGGCCAGCGCGTCGGGCGCGAGGGCGTCGAGCGGTTCGACGACGGTGCGTTCGGCGGCATAGTTCACCAGAAAGAGAAAAGGGCGGCCGAGGGTGGCGAAACGGTTGATGCGCGCGATGGCTTCGGCGCGGTCGCGGAGGGGCAACCGGCCGAGCATCGGCGCAGACCGGTGGGCGCTCATCGCGCGGTGGGGAGGGCGGCTTCGACCCAGCCCAACCAACCGGTGGACAGTTCGTAGACTTGGATGCCGCGGCGCGAGAGTAAGGTGGCAGCCTGCTTGCTGCGGTGGCCACTGCGGCAATAGAGCGCGACACTGCGCTGCTTACCGAGCACGGCTTCGGCGCGCTGTTCGAAATCGGGGGCGAGTACGTCGACATTGACGCTCTTCGGCAGATGACCTTCGGCGTATTCGGAGGGAGTGCGCACGTCGAGGAGGATCAAATCGGGCTTTTGGCTGAGTAGCGTGGAAAATTCGCCGGCACTGAGGGAAGAAAGCCCCTCGGGTGTGGAGCAAGAGAAGAAAGAACAGAGACTCATAAAAAGAAAACGAGAGAGTGTGCGAAAATGCATCGTGATGAGAATAATAAAGTGGAGAATTGTTGACGAAAAAACGAGGCGACCGCGCGAAATCGGCGCCATGATGGGAAGAAACGCGTGGACTTTTGGGCGAAATCCCGCGGGTAGGCGCCAAGTTTGGGCTCAGAAGCGCAGGGCGTAGCTGAGGGTGAGGCCTTTTTGCGCAGGAACGTAGCGACAAACGCCGCCGGCGCAGTTATAACCGGCGCGCGTGGAACCGTAGCCCAGTTGTAGGCGGTGGCGGGTGTCGGTATAGGTGGCGAAAGCCTGCCAGTAGTGCACGCTCGAGGTGGTGCCGCGGGTGGGAGAGGGGACGCGGGCGTTGAATTGGTCGGAGAGGGTGAACATGAAGCGCGACGAAAGGCTCAATTCGAGCAAACCCGCCCACCAATCGCCTTGATCTTGGCGCGTATGTAGGTATTGTGCTTCGGCGCGCAGGGCGGTTTTGGCATTCGTCTGCCACTGTCCTTCGAGAATGCCGATGAGGGTGTTGACGCGTCCGCCGTGTCCTTCGACGGCGGTGCGGTCGATGGTCTGCGACATGAGGGTGGCGTGCAAACGGAAGTCGCGATTCAGCCGGCGCTCGGCATCCAGTGCCCATTCGCCGTAGCGTGTGCCGCCCATCGCCCAGAAGTTGCGCGCACGGCGGCCATCGGTGCCCATGGCTTCGGCGCCTTCCGGCCCGTCGGTGAGGGCGAGGTCGCGAATGTGGGCGGCGCGCAGCCGCAAAGTGGTGCCGTAGCGACCGCCCCACGCGGTGCGACGGGGCAAAGTCCACGCGGCTTCGGCGCGAAACGCCCATTCGCCGGGCACATTGGCCGTGGCGTAGGGATAGAGTGCGGTGAGGGCGTAGGTGGGTTGGGCGGCGAACGGCGGAAGGTGGTTGAGTGTCGATGCGGAGAGGGCTGCGCTGCGCCGACCGCGGAAACTAATGTTCTCGGCGCGCTTGACTTGCATCAAAAAACTCTTGCCCCGCTTCGACCAACTGCCGCTGAGCAGCAGCGCGGAGCCGTGTCCGTAAGTATAACCGTTGTCAAATGAGGGATCTTGCCCCTTCCACGCGTATTCGGCCAGCCACTGCCAGCGGCGGGTGTGCCAAGCGGCGCGCAAATCGAAGGCACTCACGTTGGTAGGTTGTACGAGGTGGAAACGACGGAGGGTAAAGGTTTGCGAGAAGCCCGCGGTGTCGATGCGACTCAAGGCGTCGGGCTGTTCCCGGCGCATGACCCACGACGCGCCGAGGGTGAGTCTGCCGTGACGGGTGGGAAGATCCCATTCGCCATCGGCACCATATATATAAGAGGCGTCGGTTTCCCAATAATTGCGCTGGCGGCCGGCGAGGGCTTTGAGGCGCACGCCCTCAAAGGGGCGGGCGGTGAGGCGCAGGCCGCGCAGATGATTGTCGATGCCGAGCGAGGGTTCTTCGTAAGTGCGTAACACGAGGCCGGAACCGAACTGCTCATAATAACTGCCGAGGGTGATTTCGGCGCGATCGAAGCGGGCGGTGGCGTAAAAATAGGGCACGCCGGCTCCGCGGAAGGCGGGGTCGAAGCCCGGGAGGGGCTGTTTCATGTACTCGGCGCGCAGTCCTGCCTCATAACGGCGGCGAAACGCGAGGCGGAGGTCGAGATAGGAGTTGCTGAGCACCCGATTGTCGACGCGATCTGTGACGATGCGCTCGTC
>QWCW01000694.1_pt1 | contig 12475 bp, 9 predicted proteins | sample 1972691 | NCBI WGS metagenome assembly QWCW01 (sample SAMN09866698, study PRJNA288562) | Human oral metagenome isolate pre2_saliva, whole genome shotgun sequencing... | reverse complement strand
TATGTAAAAGAATAAGAATATGTATTGGACACTGGAATTGGCCTCTAAGCTGGAAGATGCTCCATGGCCTGCAACAAAAGATGAACTGATTGACTATGCAATGCGATCAGGTGCACCACTTGAGGTTCTTGAGAATCTTCAGGAGATTGAAGACGAGGGAGATGTCTATGACAGTATCGAGGATATTTGGCCAGACTATCCTTCAAAAGATGATTTCTTGTGGAATGAAGACGAATACTAAAGAATAAAAAAGAGGTTGTGTCATTATTGATACAACCTCTTTTTTTGCTTATTGAAGTGTATGTTTTTGTTTCCATGTATGAAGTGGAGCAGTAGTAAAAGGGTAGGGTAATAGGCATACAAGAGATTAATGATAAAAAGCTCTTTTGCAAATTTTGAAATAACAATGACTCACATATAAGAAAAATATTATCGTATAAAACGAGATTATTTTTATATTAAGTGACTCTATAACGAATCATATGTGTAATTCGTCATAGAGCCTACAATATTGTCTAAAAGTATAGCCTAGAACTAAACACAACTCCATATTGATCTTAGTTTTAATACGCTTAACTCACATAAATCCCTACTCTTCCATATACAGCAATGGTGTTAATCCTACGCACATGTGGTGCATATCATCTGCACCATAAGGGCAAAGGACCAGTACCACACGTGTGGAATATTAACACACAACGCACACGATTCGTTATATAGCCTAAATAACCGCACACGCATGCTTGATAGCTTCTTAGTTCATAGTCATATCCCTTCAATATTTATGTGTAGGAAAGCAATATTTTAATCTCCTATACGTTATAGACACGTGTTTAAACGTTTAATACTTATATTTACACTCACTTGTCTGATAGATGGTTCTGTCAGGGCACAGTATGACCCGTCTTATAGTCATTATTGGGCGATGGAGCCATTGTTCAATCCAGCTACAGTCGGAAAGGACAACAAACTGAATGTTGTGGGTGCATACGCCCTCGACTTTGCAGGTTATGAGCACAATCCGAACACTTTCTATGTCGGAGCAGATATGCCTAGCTATTTCATGAAGCAATATCATGGAGTGGGCATTTCTATTCTGAATGATAAGTTAGGAGCCTTTGTTCATCAGCGTGTAGCGGGACAATACGCCTTTCGCAAGGAACTTTGGGGCGGAATGCTATCTGCAGGTGTTCAGGTGGGTATGCTTTTTGAAAAATTAGATGGCTCTAAGTTAGACCCAGAAGAGTCGAGTGACCCAGCTTTAGCACAAGGAGAAGTCAATGGGCACGGACTCGATTTAGGTGTAGGCGTTTATTATACGCACAAGAATTGGTATTTTGGTGCGTCTGTTCAGCACCTTAATGCACCCTTGGTTGAAATGGGTGAGACCAATGAGTTACAAATAAATCGAACATATTATTTAACGGGTGGATACAATATAAAATTACGAAATCCGTTTCTATCTATACCTACTTCTGTTCTGGCACGTTATGATGGCATGAGCTATCGAGCAGACATCACTGCACGATTAGTATATACCCATGGAAAGAAAGTACTTTATGGCGGTCTATCATATAGTCCAACAAACTCTCTTACGGCCTATGTTGGTGGAACCTTTCATGGAATCAATGTGGGTTATAGTTATGAGATGTATAGTGGTGCGACAGCTTTCAAGAATGGTAGTCATGGACTTTTTGTTAGCTATCAAACCGATATAAACCTGCAGAAGAAAAGCAGGAACAAGCATAAAAGCGTAAGATTTCTATAGAAACATATAATGAAAATGAAAAAAAGTATAGTTGCCTGGCGTAGGTGGCGGTCGTACTTTCCGTGAACCAGCACCATATGGTATGACGCTCGTTAAGCGTGGTTGGTTGAGAATGGGATTGGAAAAACAAGACTCTCTTTGGGGTAAGAAAACCCCTGTAAAGGATATCTCTGTTGATGGATTTTGGATGGATGAAACAGAGGTGACCAATTCTGAGTACAAGCAGTTCGTAGAGTGGGTTCACGATTCTATTCTTCGCACTCGTTTGGCTGACCCAGCCTATGGCGGTGATGAAAGCTATATGATTACAGAAGACAAGAATGGCGATCCAGTTACACCTCATTTGAATTGGAACAAGCGTCTTCCACGTAAGCCAAATGAAGATGAACAGCGTGCTTTTGAAAGCTTTTATGTTACGAATCCAGTTACAGGCGAAAAGAGCATCGATGGCAGACAGTTGAATTATCGCTATGAGATTTACGATTATACATCAGCTGCTCTGCGTCGCAATCGTTTGAATCCACAAGAACGTAATCTGAATACTGATGTCACCATTGATCCAAACGAGGTGGTAATGATATCAAAGGATACAGCTTATGTCGATGAAAACGGCGTTATTCATAACGAGACAATTAACCGTCCATTGACAGGACCTTGGGACTTTCTGAATACCTATATCGTTAATGTTTATCCAGATACAACCTGTTGGGTGAACGACTTCCGTAATTCAGATAATGAGATTTATCTCCGTAATTACTTTAGTAATCCTACGTATAACAACTATCCTGTTGTTGGCGTTACATGGGAACAGGCCAATGCTTTCTGTGCTTGGCGTACAGAGTATTTATTAAAAGGACTGGGAAAAGAGGCGCGTTACGTACAACGTTATCGTCTTCCTAGTGAAGCCGAATGGGAGTATGCTGCACGAGGAAAGAATCAAGATGAGTTCCCATGGGATAATCAAAATGTTAAGAATGGCAATGGATGTTTCTATGCTAACTTCAAGCCAGATCGCGGAAACTACACCAAAGATGGTAACTTGATTACAAGTAAAGTGGGCATCTATGGTGCAAATTCTAATGGTCTTTATGATATGGCAGGTAATGTTGCCGAGTGGACAAGTACCATTTATACAGAGGCTGGTGTTGATGCGATGAACGACCTCAACCCTCAATTAGACTACAAAGCAGCAAAAGAAGATCCATATCGATTAAAAAAGAAGAGTGTTCGCGGTGGTAGTTGGAAGGATCCAGAAAGCTATATCCGCAGTGCTTGGCGTACTTGGGAGTATCAGAACCAACCACGTAGTTACATAGGCTTTCGTTGTGTTCGTAGTCTTGCAAGTTCATCAAGTGAGGCAGCTAAAGAGAATAAGAAAAGCAGTAAGAAAAAGAGAAGATAAATGACACAGTACAGCAAATACAATTTCATATACCATCTGCAGAAGTGGATGGATAGTGTTCCTGGACAAACGTTCCTGAACTATGGTTATAGTTGGGGCGCTTCCGTGGTAATTCTCGGCGCCTTGTTTAAGTTGACCCACTTGCCAGGTGCTAATATTATGCTCTATTTCGGTATGGGTACTGAGGTTATCGTGTTCTTCCTCTCTGCCTTCGACCGACCATTTGATAAGACTGATGATGGTCGTGAACTTACAAAACGTATAGCCGAGGAGTTTGTAGAAGATAAGGAGGTTATTGTAGAACATCCTGTTTCAGAATCACAGTCAACGCATGCTACTGCCGACAACATTGCGCAGAGTGTTCAGCAGGCAATGCCTTCAGCAAGTGATATTGCAGCAGCCGTTGTTGGTCAGCAGAGTAAGGCTATTGCTGATGCACAACAGCAGACACCAGAGATGGTTGAAGCCCAGACGAATTACGTCTCTGCACTACAGAATCTGACCGAGATGTTAGGTAAGGTGAACGATCAGAGTCAACGTCTGACCCGTGATAGCGAAGAGATGGAGAACCTCAATCGTACGCTTACTGGAATTGCTAAGGTTTATGAGATGCAACTTAAGAGTGCTAGTCAGCAGATTGGGACAATCGACCAGATTAATGACCAGACTCGCAGGATGGCACAGCAGATTGAGCAACTCAATAGTATCTATGCTCGAATGATTGAGGCAATGACTGTTAACATGCGTGTGGCTGCCCCTGGTGTTGCTCCTCAGCAGTCTGCACCTGAAAGCTTGTAATGATGAAATATGGTAGGAAAGATGTTAGTTTTCTGTTATCTTCCGACTACAAATAATAGAATGAATGGCTATTAAGAAGAGAAAGGTTTCCCCTCGCCAGAAGATGATCAACCTTATGTATATCGTCCTTATGGCAATGTTGGCATTGAATATTTCAACAGAGGTACTCAATGGCTTCTCAATTGTTGAAGAGAGCCTAAACCGTACAACGGGAAATTCATCCAAGGAAAATGATGCTATCTTTGGCGAACTCGACCAAATGATGCGCAAGAATCCACAGAAGGTGAAGCAGTGGTTTATGATGGCATCAACGGTTAGAGAGATGAGTGATTCTCTCTATAACTATGCACAATCGCTGAAAGTCGCCATCGTTCGTGAGGCTGATGGTGAGAAAGGTGATCCCTTGAACATTGAAGGAAAGGATAATATAGAGGCTGCCAGTTACATCATGTTGAACCCTGCCAATGGACAGGGGCATAAGCTTTACGAAGCTATTAATAACTATAGAGTGCGTATTTTGCAGTTTGTAACGGACCCACGACAGAAGAAGATTATTGCAAGTAACCTTTCTACGGAGGTACCTCACCATTCAATGGGTAAGAACTGGGAAGAATATATGTTCGAAAATATGCCTGTTGCGGCAGCGGTAACGCTTCTCTCTAAGGTGCAGAGCGACGTTCGCTATGCAGAAGGCGAAGTCTTACATACCTTGGTGGCTAATGTTGGTTTGAAAGATATACGTGTTAACAAGCTACAAGCATTTGTGGTGCCAAGTCAGACTCGTCTCTACCCAGGTGAGACAATGACCGCACAAATGTTTATGGGTGCAGTTGACTCTACCCAGCAGCCGCAAGTATTTGTTAACGGACAACTCATTAAGGGCAACCAGATAACTGTTAAAGCAGGAGCACCAGGTAAACATACTTTGAATGGTTACATCCTAATAAAGGACTTAACAGGTAACGTGCTACGTAGAAACTTCTCACAAGATTATTGGGTAACGGGAGGACCGCAACCAAAAGAATATATCAATCCGAAAGGCATGCAAAAGGTTCCACCATTTGATGGAATGGCTACTATTGCAGCAGACTTGATGAATGTACTCTATGCTGGCTTTGACAACCCGATAACAATCAGTATCCCTAATACTTCTCAGAACGATGTGCAGGCAACTATGTCTGGTGGTTCACTCGTTTCAAGAGGAGGTGGTCATTTTGTAGCACGTCCTTCGACTGTTGGTCAGCCTGTAACGATTGCAGTTTCAGCTAAGGGACGTAAGATTGGAGAATACAAGTTCCGTGTTCGAAAATTGCCAGATCCATCGCCATATATTGCTATGGGTGCTGATCGATTTAAGAGTGGTACTCTCTCTAAGGCTGCACTTATGTCTGCTCCGGGTATTCAAGCAGCTATTGACGATGGTTTGCTTGACATTCCTTTCACTGTTGCGAGCTTCCGTGTTGTCTTCTTTGATAATTTGGGTAATGCTGTTCCGTTGGCAAGTAATGGTGCTTCTTTCTCTCCTCAACAGAAAGAACAATTCCGCCAGTTGAGTCGTAACAAGCGATTCTACATCACAAATGTTGTCGTTCATGGACCTGATGGAACTACCCGAACACTTAATGGAAGGAATATGGAGGTCATTGTGAGATAGTAGTTGACGAGTATCGAGTTTACGGGTTGACAAGTTGATAGATAACGTTGATACTTATATCTCCTCATAAAACACTATATCACAGCATCTCTTTTTAGTAAAGAACAAACAAAACAAAAATGAAAAAGATATTTCTCATAGTTTTCACAGCCTGCCTGGCACTTACCATTAGTGCACAGCCTGCTGCACGTCGTAATCAGCAACAACGTCAGTCACCCGCAAATACGATTACCACACGTGCGCAGATCTCTTTCCCAACAACTGCTCCTATGGACGAAGATGTTGTTTGGCGACGTGATATCTATCGTGAACTGAAACTTACTGACGATGCTAATGCAGGATTGTATTATCCTACTGAACCTGTCGGTTCGCAGATGAATCTCTTCACCTACATCTTTAAGTTGATGATGAATGGACCAAATCGTGGCGGTATTGCGGCTTACAACTATCGTATGGATGGTAATGAAATCTTCACTGACTCTGCTCGTGTAAAGCCTTTGCAGTTCCTTGATAACTATCACATCTTCTACGAACGAACCGATCATGGTATTCGTCTTGATAATAGTGATATCCCCTCAGGCGAGGTAAAAGGCTATTACCTAAAGGAGAGTGCCTATTACGATCAAGGTACGGCAACCTTTCATCGTAAGGTTGTGGCTCTTTGTCCTATTATGTATCGTGAAGATGATTTCGGTGATGGCGAAGTTAAATATCCGCTCTTCTGGGTACGTTACGATGATTTGGCTCCTTTCCTTGCGAAACAAACCATTATGACAAGCAATTTGAATAATGCTGCAACGATGAGTGTTGACGATTACTTCACGATGAATCTCTATAAGGGCAAGATTTACAAAACGACTAATATGTTGGGTAAGACGCTTGCACAATATTGTCCAAACGATTCTGCCATGGCAGCTGAACAGAAGAAAATTGAGCGCGAGTTGGTTGCTTTTGAAAGAACAATCTATGGTGATCCAGCTCGTCGAGATAGTCTTGACAGTATTTCGGCAGCCAAAGAAGCCGAGAAAGTACCAAAGAGGGGACTTCGTACTCGTCGATCTAGTGGCTCATCAAGTAGTTTTAGTCGTTCACGTCGTCCATCTAATAGTAGCAGTGCAGTAACTTCTTCAGCACGTGTAACTGTTCGTCGCGAGCGTCATTAAAATTTTTCTTAAGGTTGATTCTATAAAATCCTCGATGGATTCTTTCTTTAATGGCTTTTCAAAAAAGTTCTTTAAAGGAATTTTATAGAATCAACCTTAATTAATTCTAACAGGGCAATAATAAGCTTAAGAATACGATTAATAAAAAGATATGCTCTGATTGTATATCTTTCTTGAGCAAGCTTTTTAGATGTGCAGATCACTATAAACGTGTCATACTAAGTGATTTTAGCCTATACTTATTAAAACTCTTGGATATGAAGAAAATTATTTCATCGGCTCTATTAGCCCTATCATTTCTTATTTCCATTCCTGCTCATGCAGATGAACCACTAAAGTTTGGAGTAAAGACGGGACTGAATGTGAGTGACTTCAGTTTCTCAAGTGATGTTTTCGACAAGACAAATCAGGTAGGATGGTTCTTTGGACCAACAGTGAAATTCACTTTGCCTGTTGTTGGACTTGGCATGGATGCTTCTGTTATTTATGATATGCGTTCAGCGAAGCTTAAACATGTTTCTGTTGATCAGTCGGTAAAACAGCAAGAGATAGCTATTCCTATTAATGCACGTTATTCTATTGGTTTAGGTAGCATGGCTAACATATTCTTCTTTGGTGGTCCTCAGATTGCTTTTAACGTAGGTGCCAGAAACTTTGAATGGACAAATGGTAGTAACTATGCTCTAAAGAAAAGTAATTTCAGTGTGAATTTAGGGTTCGGCGTGACAGCTTTCAAACATTTACAGGTAAGTGCTAACTATAATATTGCTTGTGGTAATACTGCTGACATCACATGGAAAACAGCAGTTGATGCCACTAGTTCAGCTTTTAAGAAAAAGGGAAGCAATAACAGTTCATGGCAGGTTGGCGTGGCTTATTTCTTTTAAAATGTATAATGCTTAATGTTAATACATCCCATTTCATAAGTGATGAAATGGGATTTTTTGTGCCCTAATATCTCATAAGGTTTGTTCTTCTCACAGATTGATATTATTGTGTCCTTTGTTCATTGTGTATTTGCATCTTTCTTTGTAACTTTGTATTCAAAGCGATAATAAAATTGAGTATAGCTTGAAAAGGCTGATTAGGTGTTAAACTATTCATGATGACTTACGCAAATATAATCTTACCTCTTCCTCTAGAAGGCTACTTTACTTATGCTATACCTGATACGATGGTGTCCAGAGTTACGGCAGGGGTACGTGTGTCTGTACCTTTCGGTAAGAGTAAAATATACGTGGGTGTAGTTGCGGAGTATCCTGTAAATATACCGAATTCATCGGATAATAATAGATTAGGTAGCAAGAAAATCACCTATAAGAATATCATTAATGTACTCGATGACACGTCTGTACTTCTTCCGCAGCAGTTAAAGCTCTGGCATTGGATTTCTGACTATTATATGTCACCAATCGGAGATGTGTATAAAGCCGCCTTGCCATCAGGCCTAAAGGAGGAATATGGTTATCGTCCTCGAACCGAACTTTACATTCGTTTGACAGATAACTTCCTTCATGAACGGACACTATCCATTATGATTGATTCGATGAAGCGTGCTTCGAAACAAGTGGAAGTCTTGATGACTTACTTACAGCTAGCTGGTGTCGATGAAATCGATGAAATCACACCAGACACACTATTGCGTGAGGTGACAAGAGAAGAATTAATGAACGTTTCTCATGCTTCTGTAGGAGTTGTTCGAGCTTTGGTGGAAAGGAATATTCTTGTTACATACGAAAAGGAGGTTGGCAGGCTGAATGGAGGTAACCCGCCACGTCCTCAGAATATCAAACCGCTAAATGAAGCGCAGACTGAAGCTTATAATCAAATTCTTTTACAGATGATGGGACATAACGTGACGCTACTTCATGGTGTTACCTCATCAGGTAAGACTGAAATTTATATTCATCTTATTCAGAAAGCACTCAATGAACATAAGCAAGTGTTGTATCTCCTACCTGAGATTGCACTGACCGTACAGATAACTGAACGCTTGAAATCAGTCTTTGGAAATCGGCTGGGAATCTACCATAGTAAATACAGTGATGCAGAGCGTGTGGAGATATGGCAAAAGCAGTTGTTAGATTCACCATACGATGTTATTCTGGGAGCTCGTAGTGCTGTTTTTCTCCCATTTCAACGACTAGGACTTGTCATCATCGATGAGGAACATGAGCAGAGTTTTAAGCAACAAGACCCTGCGCCACGTTATCATGCACGCTCAGCGGCAATCGTGTTGGCACAAATGTATCCTGGAGCAAAGACGCTTTTGGGAACAGCTACACCTTCTATGGAGAGTTATTACAATGCAAAGCAGGATAAGTATGGTCTGGTTGAGCTGACTCGTCGTTATAAAGACATTCAATTACCCAAAATTGAGATTGTAGATATAAAGGACCTTTACCGTCGAAAGATGATGACTGGTCCGTTCTCTCTCCGTCTTCTCTCTGCTGTTCGAGAAGCTTTGGGACGGGATGAACAGGTTATCTTATTTCAGAACCGACGTGGTTTTGCACCAATGATAGAGTGTAGGCAATGTGGTTGGGTCCCTAAGTGTCCGAACTGTGATGTGTCGTTGACTTATCATAAGAACATGAATTACCTCTCATGTCACTATTGCGGTCACACGATGAAAGTTCCTGAGGTTTGTCCTTGTTGTGAAAGTGAGGATATACGTGGGCGTGGTTATGGTACGGAAAAGATAGAAGATGAGATTCGTAACATCTTCCCGGAGGCACGTGTAGCCCGTATGGATCTCGATACGACGCGTACCCGTAATGCCTATGAACGTTTGATTACTGATTTCTCTACCGGTAAAAGTAATCTTTTGATTGGTACGCAGATGATTTCTAAAGGTCTTGATTTTGATAAGGTGTCAGTCGTTGGAATCCTCAATGCTGACTCTATGTTGAATTATCCTGACTTCCGTGCATATGAGCATTCGTTTATGATGATGAGTCAGGTGAGTGGACGTGCTGGTAGGAAAGGGAAGCAGGGATTGGTTATTCTTCAGACGAAGAGTCCTGAGTTACCTGTCATTCAGCAGGTGGTGCATAATGACTACCAGTCATTTTATAGTGATTTGCTAGTTGAGAGACATGAGTTTCGTTATCCACCATTCTATCGTCTTGTCTATGTATATTTGAAGCATAGAGATGATAATACAGTGAATTCTGCGGGTTTAGAACTTGGGAGTAGGCTACGTGATATCTTCGGTGATCGTGTGTTGGGTCCTGACAAACCTGCTGTGGCTCGTGTAAATACACTGAACATTCGGAAAATAATGCTAAAGTTAGAGAATGGTATTGACTACCCACGTGTACGCCAATACCTTCGTGGAGCATTGAATGCCATGTTGAAAGATAAAAGATATGGTGCGCTTCAAGTGTATTATGATGTTGATCCGCTATAGTCTTAGCTCTTACTTACACTTCTAAAGTAACATAATGAGCCTACCATTCATTTCTCTTATTGACAGTAGCTATTTGTTATTAATTCAGATTCAATGATAGCGTTATCACTTATATAACGTAGGCAGCCAGAAAATTCTGGCTGCCTTTTTTAGTGGTTTTAGTTTTGGAAAACGGTATATTAATAGTCGTTAGAAATCAATATCAAGACCAACACCGAGTACCTTATTAGTACGGGTGAATATATCTGTGTTCTTTGTTGCGATTGTTTTAGGCTGAACCATAACAGAACCGTCTGGTTGGGTTACCTGTTCTTTACCAATTACAATAGCATCGTTGTATTCCTTTGTGAACTTTGAATAGTTGGTGAAGAAGTAAGCAACGTTAAGATGAGCGTTCTTTGCGACCTTAATCTTTGCACCAAAACCGAAGCTATAACTGCTTGTTACGAAGCTAAGATCGGTCAAGTATTTGCCATCGCCAAGACCGTAGAACGTACGCTGACCACCTGCACTGACTGTCACTGATGGGTTGATATCCCACTCAACACCAGCAAGGAACTCTTGTGTGTTGTGCTTAAGGAAGCGTTGCTTGTCATTGTCCATGCGTGCATCCTTATCGAAATAGTGGTTATATCCTGCCATAACACGGAGGTTTTTCAGTACTTCATACTGTGCACCGAGGGCAAGGATACCAGGAATGTCATTAGGTGTGTTTACACCATTTTCATAGCGTTGAGTGTCATCGCGTTTAGTATTGTTTTCGATATTGAATTTTGTTGTGAACTCATAGCGTGCAGCAAAATTCCACTTGCCAGTTCGGTAGTCGATACCAAGAATCGGAGTGATACCCCATCCACGTTGTGAAACCTCTACATAGCGGTCTTTTACAAGTTCTTTACTACTATTCAATTTGTCTGCACCTGCACTAACAAGCTTTGCACCCTCACTTGCCTTCTGTGCACCCGCAGAATATTGTGCTGCTGCTGCTTGAAGTTGAGCTTTTGTTGCAGGGTCAGTTGTTGCATTTGCTTGAGCCTGTAAGGCTGCCGCTTGTGTTTGTGCTGCAACTGCTTGTGCCTGCAACGCACTTGCTTTCTCATTCAAGGCCTTGACCTTTGAATCGAAGTAGTCGAAGAGGTTTTGGTTGTTTCCACCTACATTAGCTGAGATGTTCGTGATGTTTCCTTCGTATTTATTGTAGATGTAATTGAAACGAGCACCACCAAAGACAGAGAGATTCTCATTGATTTTATAAGCGGCACCGAGCTGAAGACCAAAATTATACTGCTGACCGCTCATATAGCTCTGCATGCTATAGGATGTGGCAGGTGCCTCGTTCTGTCCGAGAAGTGCCGCAAAGGTAGGCAACTGCTGGTTGATAAGTGCAGGAAGGAGTGAGATAGGACGCTCGAAGCTTGGCAGACCCTCATTGAAGGCTGCTTTACCACCGCCACCTGTCAAACCAAATCCAGCTTGGAAACTCCAATTTCCTTTGTTATAGGCTACTTGGAATGATGGGAGAATTGGCACAGAGGCCTTACCAATATACGATTTGCTTCCGTTGGTAGGGTCGCCGCCATTCAGTTTGAAAGGATATTCGTAAGGAGTATTTGCGAATGCAGGCACGCTAAAAGTAGATGTTAACTCACGTGTCTGATATACGTTCTGGAAGTTAAGAGATATATGAAAGCCTTCGTCAAGGAATACAACACCGGCAGGGTTAAAGTAAACACCGTCAATACCTATTGCTCCTACACGTGCAAAGTTACGATTGAATGCGATGTTCTGATTGGTGTTTGTAAGCAATCCTCCAGCTTTCGTTGTTGTTGCCATTGCAATTAATGCGGCAACGAGGGTAATCTTCTGATACTTCATTTTTAAATTGTAAGTGTATAAAAAACTTATATAATTTGGTTGCAAAGTTATGAATATTGTTCTATACTTCCAAATATTTACTTGTTTTTTCTCACTTTTAGTTAATTTGTGCAGAAGAAAGGTAGCTGTGAAAGGGTAAAAAGGCAAAACGTAAAGACGACATTAAACAAATCTCATGGTTAACCTTAGTTTTATAATGTTTACGAACAGTTAATTCCTATCCATCCATATAGCATCGTGAGTTTAAGTCTCCGCACGAGTGGTGCGGGTGCTCAGCACATGTGGTGCGGATGCTTAGCACATGTGGTGCGGATGGTATGCACCACATGTGCGGAGGATTAACACCATCGCTGTATATGGAAGGGTAGGGATTTAATGTGCGTTAAGCGTATTAAAACGAAGG
>QWCW01001112.1_pt1 | contig 12490 bp, 8 predicted proteins | sample 1972691 | NCBI WGS metagenome assembly QWCW01 (sample SAMN09866698, study PRJNA288562) | Human oral metagenome isolate pre2_saliva, whole genome shotgun sequencing... | reverse complement strand
GGTTTAGGATCGGGCTTGACGGGCTCGACGGGTTTGGGATTGGGCTTGACGGGCTCGACTGGTTTAGGATCGGGCTTAGGTTCTGGTTTATCAGAGGAAGGGTCTGTGCCTTGTTGAACCACGGTGTAGTTGACAAAGGTAGATTCATCGTCGCCAATGAGTTCAAAACGAAGATGTCCCACTCGCGACTCCTTCTGCGGATTGTCTGCCACCGAGAGTCTGAAGGTTTTGCTGTTGTATCCCGACTTCAAATCGGTGGTGAGCCACGCAGCATCACTGCTCACCAAATAAGCAGCCGTGGTGGTCATCTTCACTTCTATGGTTTGTGCATGATAATCGGGACGCCACTCTGTAGGAGCAAAACTGATTTGGGTGTTGCCTTCGCTAAACTGAGCAACGATGGGCATACGTTCACGCAGCATGCGCACATTATCTTCCGTGGCAGAACCCAAAACTACTCCGTTCCACACACTTTGAGGACCTGAGAATATAGGCACTTGTCCTCCCACGTTGTCGGCTGGTCCCGACATCACCGTGCGATATTGCGGACGGCTTGCACCAACGGCGTATTCATGCTTGCCAGCATCCACCTGTTGCCGAGAGTGCTGACAACCAATGTTGTGCCCTGCTTCGTGAGCTGCCGTATAATTGACTGCTGCCATAGAAGCACGTACGGAGGAAAAACCAGCATCAATGCTCTTTGCCTCCTGCGTTGCTAATCCCGAAGCTCCATCGTTGACGGGCTCAGAAAGCAAAACCACGAGGTCGGCTTTTGCAGCATCTCGCTGACGGCGCACTTCGGCATGAGCAGAAACTAATCCCAAACCTTGGTTGATGCTCTGCGCTTTTTCGGCAATCTCCATGTAGCCAGCCAAACGAAAACGCCCTTCCACATGAGAGTTGCGCAACACAGCATTGATGGAGTCCACCACCTCTTGCGCATATATCGCCATACCTCCTCTATGGGCTGCTACAGCCTTGCCCGAAGGATCGTAGACCACGAAATAGTCAATGATGGGCGCGGCTGCTTTGTCTTGTGGTGCACGGGTGAAGGTCGCATTCGCAGGCAGAGAGTGACTAACAAGGGGATGCGCCTTCGTGGAGGATAGAGAGAAAAAACTAGTGACGAAGGTGAAAAGTAGAAGTACCCAACGGAAACGAAGGGACACATAACTCTGGAACAAGCCGTTAGAACGAAAGGACAAACAACTTTTCATATTAAGGATATGATAGTTAAGACAGGAAAATCAAAATGGGCAGGCAGGGAAAAACAAACTAGAAAAAGAAATAATCAGTGCCTTTAGGTCAGGCTCCAGCCTTTTCCAGTCTTCACCACGAGTCCTTCTGTTTGCAGATCTCCCAAAACGCGCGAAAGCGAAGGGCGCAGCACTCCCAAGGCTTGGGCAGCAGCTTGCACACTCTCCAGAGGTTGATGCTCCCGCAAATAGTCTAGCACGCGAGAGCGCAGATTTTGCAAAGCAAAAGCGCGGAGCTTCTTGCTCAAAAACTGTGTGCGATCGGAGATATCGCTGATGAATCGACGCATCACCTTAGGCTGCTTCATCATAAAATCAAAAAAAGCCTCTTTGTTCACAATGCACATTTGACATTCTGTGACAGCTTCCACGGAGACAGGAAAGGTGTTTTCGGTGCCAAAGACGAATGCAGACGCTAAAAGCATTGGTGCTTCCAAATGGTCGAGCGTAAAGTCGCGTCCCTCTTGCGCCATCTGTGTGCGCACCGTTCCGTGGGTCAAGAGGAAAATGGAACGCACCGCCGTGCCCTGCGCCACAATGCGGTCGCCAGGAGCGAAAGTGTCAAAGCGATGGGGCACTTGTGAGAGCCACGCTTCGAGCAACTCGGGCGTGCAATCAGAAAAGAGGGGGATTTGCTGAAGTGCACTATACATAAAGGTAAAATATTTAAGGAGAAAGCATTAAAGAATCGCCCAAGCAGGTCGTAGTTCAGTGGAATCAGGAAGTAGGGCAAATCCTTCGTATTCAAAGGATTGCCAGTCTTCTGTAGCAGTGACTCGGTTCGTGATGAGGTGTCGCGCCAAAGCACCGCGCATCATTTTCGTATACACCACGATTGTCTTCAACTTGCCATTCGTCATCACTTGGAAAGTAGGCATAATCACCTTCACTTCCTTCGTCACACGTTTCCAGTCAAAAAGTTGTTTCATCTCGCCACTCGCCAAGAAGAAGAGCACACCATCGTCGGCTTTCACCGCATCAATGAGCACATCGGTGAGGCGTGTGCGCCAAAACTGAAACATGGTCTGTCCGTCATGCTCGGGCAAAACCACGTTTCCTTCTAGACGATAGTTTTTGATACCATCGAGTGGACGGGTCAAACCATATAGAAAAGACGTCATCCAAAGGTGTTGCTGGGCATAAGCTAGGTCTTCGGACGAAAACTCTGCAGCACGCAGATGACGATACGCCATTCCCGTGTAGGAAAGCACCGCAGCTTGTGGAGTGAGTGCAGGAAAATCGGTGTATCGCTGCTTATTGAGGGCTGCAAGCTGCGGATTGATTTTGAGCAACTGCGACAATTCTTCCGTCGTCAGTTCGCTCATCTGCGCTGCATTGTGTTCGGCTTCCGCCAAAAATAGAGGCGTCGTGAGCGATGGCAAAGACACAGAAGGACTATCCGTCATATCTTTCGCAGGCGAAAGGAGAATTTGCATAATCTCTAGAGTTTAGTCAGGATACACCAAACGGTCGGGAGTGATTTTCGTGAGCACCTCATCGAGGTATTTGCGAGCTTCCCAACGCGCCATGTTGAGGTCCATGAGCTGGTAGTTGCCACAGTCGCGAGGCGTAGCTCCTGGTACTTCACCCTCAAAGTTGGCAATAAATTCGTAGGTTTCCACCAATAGTGGCAACACCTCTTCAGAGGTAAGATCACCACGAAGGATGAGATAATTACCCGTCATGCAGCCCATGGGTCCCCAATAAATCACACGCTCTGCCCACGTGGGGTGGTTACGCAAGAAAGTGGCTGCCAAATGCTCCATCGTGTGGATGGCATTGACGTGCAGTGCTGGTTCGCGGTTGGGAGCTTTCATGCGCACATCGAAGGTGGTCACAATTTCTCCGCCCACAGCATCTTGACGACTCACATACACTCCACGATGCAAGGTGAGATGGTTTACAGTAAAGGAAGGTATCTTTTTCATTGTCAAAATAGTTTGAGAATAGAGGTTAGAGATTAGACGTTAGAATTTAGACGTTAGACGTTAGAAATTAGAAGTCCTTGAGATTTTCTAGTTCTTCTAGGGTATCTAGTTCTTCTCGTTTGCTAGAATATCTAGTCCAATAGCGTTAGCCCTCTAACGTCTAATTTCTAACGTCTAACGTCTAATGTCTAACCTCTAATTCCTAAGATAAAATGTTTGGTGATGTCGAAAGAGCGATGCGCCATTTCCGACCAGAAGTTCTCATATTGTGCCCAATGCTCATCGACACCTGGCGTGTCGCTGATGATGCGGAAGCTCACAAACGGCACCTTCTCGAGGTGGCACACTTGAGCGATGGCGGCACTCTCCATGTCCACTGCCAGACCATCGGGGAATTGCGCTTTGATGTCTGCCAAAATCGCGTGATCGGTGATAAACTTATCGCCAGTGCAAATCAACCCTGTGTGGATTTTCGTCTGAATCGAAGCATCTTCCACCATCTCTCGCGCCACCGCCAAGAGAGGTTCAGCGCCGGCAAAGCGAGCAGGCAACCCTTGCACCTGACCATAGAGGTTGCCTTCACCACACCACACATCGTGATAGGTGGTTTCAGCACCCACCACGACATCCATCACCCCCAATTTTGCATCGATACCGCCAGCACATCCCGAATTGATGATGGCTTCAGGGGCAAAACGTGCGATGAGTTGCGTAGCTCCTACCGCAGCATTGACCTTGCCAATGCCACACTGCATGAGCACAATCTCGTGATGGGCTAATTTACCAGTAGTATAAGTGCGACCATCCACCAAAATATCTTCGCGCTGCTCTAGCAAAGCCGCTATTTGCGCGTGTTCTTCGGACATCGCCGTGATAATTCCTAGTTTCATGAAGTTCTTGTCGTTGATTTCTCTTGCAAAGATAGTGTGTTTTGTCCACTTTTCCGTAACTTTGCGCGTATAAGTATAGATAGGTTCTTCTTTTCTCCCCTCGTCGTCAGCACAACACCCGACATTTGGGAGGAAGCAATCCCCATCCTCACACTGATAATACCCATTTTCAAAGACTATATGAAACAATTCTTCCTGCGTTATCGTTTAGATTTGCTCTTCGTCTTGAGCTTCATGCTCTTGAGTTGGGCATATTTCTTCACTCCGCTCAAAGAACACCTCGTGTTGGGTGGACATGACACTGTGGCTGGTATGTGGCAAAGCCGCGAACAAGCCCCACTTTTGGATGCCACAGGCGAAAAAAGCTGGTGGAGCAACGGCATCTTCTCAGGAATGCCCAACTACCAGATTTCGCCCACCTATGGTTCTTCGGCTCTGTTGGGCTGGGTGGGACGTCTCATCACGCTCCTCTCCACAGGTCCTCTGAGCTTTGTGTTTCTCTATCTCTTTGGATTCTACATCTTGATGCGCTCGTTGAAACAGCGTCCGTTGGTTTCCGCCTTCGGTGCCGTGGCTTGGGCGTTCTCTAGCTATTTCTTCATCATCATTGCCGCTGGTCACTTGTGGAAAGTTGCCACACTTGGCTTCATTCCCCCCACCATCGCTGGTTTGGTGCTCGCTTATCGCGGCAAATACTTGTGGGGTGCACTCGTCACTGCCCTCTTCACGGGTTTGCAGCTCTATAGCAACCACCCACAGATGACCTACTATTTCCTCTTCGTGATGCTCTTCTTGGTCATCGCTTATGGTGTAGAAGCTGCACGCCAAGGCACCTGGGCGCAATGGCTCAAAGCTTCAGGAGCAGTCATTGTGGGGGGACTCATGGGCTTGATGATGAATCTGCCCAATATGTACCCCACTTGGCAATATGCTAAGGAGTCGATGCGCGGCAAGAGCGAGCTCACCTTCAATCCTGCCAAGATGTCGAAGCAATCTGCCGCTGCTGCTGCACAAACTGGTGCAAGCGGAGCTGACAATGCCGAAGGCACCGAGCGTGCGACAAACGGTCTCGACCGCGACTACATCACCCAGTGGAGCTATGGCATCGATGAAACCCTCACCCTCATGATTGCCAACTTCAAAGGTGGCGGTTCGGCAAGTATCCAACAACTGGACAATGCCGACCAGCTCAATGGCTATGAGGAAACCCTACAACATGCAGGTCAACTGCAACAAGCGATGGGAGAAAATGCAGGTTCGTTGCCTGGCATCAATCAATATTGGGGCAACCAGCCCTTCACCGTAGGGCCCGTGTATGTCGGTGCCATCATCTGCTTCTTGTTCCTCCTCAGCCTTGGTTTTGTGCGCGGTCCAATGAAATGGGGACTCCTCGCTGCCACTGTGCTCTCTCTGCTCTTCGCTTGGGGTAAAAACTTGATGCCCGTGACGGATTTCTTCATCGACCACTTGCCGATGTATGCAAAATTCCGCACCGTTTCTTCCGCCCTCGTTGTAGCGGAGTTCACCATCCCTCTGCTGGCTATCTTGGCGTTGTCTGAGGTGATTCGCCGTCCTGAAGACTTGTTGAAGACGCGACGCGGTCAATACTCCCTCCTCTTCGCTGGTGTGTTCTCTGCAGGACTGTGTTTGCTCTTTGCCGTGGCTCCTAGTTTGAGCAATCTATTGGCAGACAGTGACAAAGAAATCTTCACCCAACTGCAATCTGTGGGCGTGCCTGCCGACTTTGTCTCTAGCTACCGCGCAGCAGTCACCACCCTCCACGGCTCCATCCTTTCTGCCGATGCGTGGCGTTCGTTCTTCCTCATCGCCATCGCCATGACGCTCATCGCCATCTATGCACGTTACCCCAAGAAGCTCCCTGCGCCTCTCATGGTGGGTGCACTCCTCGTGCTCACACTTGGTGATATGTGGACGGTCAATAAGCGTTATCTCAACACCGACAGCTTCTCCGAACCTCAAGTCATGGAGGAAGGACTGAAAAAGACGCCTGCCGACGAAACGATACTCCAAGACAAATCTTTGGATTATCGCGTGCTCAATCTTGGCAATGGCGGAAGTCCCTTCAACGAAACCAGCAATCAAACAGCTTATTGGCACAAATCTGTCGGAGGCTACCACGCTGCTAAGCTCCATCGTTACCAAGATCTCATTGATGCCTATCTCAATGCTGAATGCGTGGCACTCAACAAAGCCATTCAACAGCATTACAACGCCCTCCTAGCCGATAGCAATCATTTGGCGGCACGCGGCATCACCTCGCAGGCTGATCTCGTAAAAGCTGTGAGTCAAGAACTGCGCACCGACTCTGTGTCGCCCGTGCTCAATATGCTCAACACCAAGTGGGTGATTCTGGCTGGTGGACAGTTTGCCGTGGAAAATCCGGGCACTAATGGTAACGCCTGGTTTGTAGACCGCCTAGACTTCGTGCCTAATGCCGATGCAGAACTCAAGGCGCTTGCTAAGACCGACTTGAAACACGCTGCAGTGGCGGACGAACGCTTCAAAACAGATCTCGCTACCTCCACTTTGGGCAACGGAACAGTGAAGCTCACGCACTATCAACCCAACGAACTCCGCTATGCTGTGCAGAGTGACAAGGGTGGCGTTGTTGCTCTCTCCGAAATTTATTATCCTGGTTGGACTGCTACACTCGATGGTCAGGAAATCCCCGTGGCTCGCGTGAACTACATGCTGCGTGCGGTGAAAGTGCCTGCAGGTCAACACACACTCGTGCTGACTTTCCGTCCTTCCTCTGTGAGTACCACAGAAATCATCGCTTATCTCACCCTTGCTCTCTTGGCTCTCGGATTTGCTTTTGCACTATGGCAGAGCTTCCGTTCACAAAAGGGCAAAGCTGAAGAAACAGCGTAAGCCCAACTTTCCTCCTTCATCCCGAAGCCATGCTCCTACCGCTGCCGCCCACACTCATTGAGAGGCAGTGCACAGTAGTAACGAGGCTTCCTAAACACAAGACTTAATTATGCGCAAATCAACTCTTTCTCGCCTTCTTATCGTGTTGATGGGCTTATCGCTCCTCACTCTTGGTGCTTGTCGCGAAAAGGAACCAGATATTCCAGTTCCAGGTAGTATCATATCGCCAGACATCATCATCGAAAATGGTGTGCTCAAAAAATGGCCCAACTATGATGTACCTGTTTCAGGAATCATCACGATTCCTGAGAGTGTGGTCGCCATCGACAATGGGGTTTTTGCCAACTACAAGGATTTGAAAAAGGTGAATTTCCCATCGGGTCTGAAAACTATCGGTGCCAATGCCTTCAAAGGTTGCACAGCCCTTGCCTCAGCTGCACTGCCGGAGACCTTGCAAAGCATCGGAGAACAGGCCTTCTACGATTGCACTAAACTCAAGACCCTGACAGTGGGCACACAACTCACCGCGGTGGGCAATAGTACTTTTGAAAATTGCTCTACCTTGCAGCAAGTTGAATTCCCTGCTGGAACCACCACCTTCGGCAAGCGCATGTTTGCTGGATGCAAATCGCTCAAGAAAGTTGTGCTCCCCGACCTCCTCACCACACTCCCCCAAAGCACCTTCTTCAATTGCTACCAATTGACCGAAGTGACGCTTCCTTCCAAACTCGTGCACATTGAGGGGGTAGCTTTCTGGCAATGCCAAAGCCTGAAACAAATCACGCTTCCTTCCCAACTGCAGCACATCGGTTCTGGCGTTTTTGCAGGTTGCAGTTCACTCCTCTCCCTCAGCCTTCCCGCTAGCGTCCAGAAAATGGGAGAAAGCATCTTTACTCAGCCACACGCACACGATGCTATCTACCGAAAGGTGATTTTACTCCCACTTTGTGTGGCCAACAGCCGTAAAGCACGAGAAGCGACCTCCTATCTCAGGTATTCATTCATCGGAAATCACGATCTATGAATACCTGCTTTTTTGTACCACATCAAGAAGTTAGCAAAGGACAAACTCGCTGAAAACTGTTCCAAACAAAAGCCCCACCACATCTGAACGATGCAGTGGGGCTTTGACTATGAGATGTCAGTTTAGCCACGGAAGAAGCGATTGAGCTCGCCCACCCAAACCACGAGGGAAGTGGTACTGATAATCAGCAACCAGTCCATCACAGAAATAGGAGTGACGCTGAACATTTGACCACCAAAGCTCACAATGAAGAATTGACCGATGAGGATGACCAACAAGATGAGGAGGAAACCTTGGCACCCCTTTAGATGGAAGGCGGAACGTCCAGTGAGATGCGCACGAGCATTGAAGAGATTCCAGAACTGGAGCATCACGAAAATCGTGAAAATGTAGCTCTTCTCTGTGCGAGAAAGTCCTTCTGCACCGCCAAGGGTGAGGGTGCAAAGGTCGGAAAGAGAAGTGACATCGGCATGTTCAAACACATAGACCAGACCAATGAGGATAAGGAAGAACAAAGCACCTGTGCCAATGATGTTACGCTTCATAGCGCGATCTATGATGAAGGCTTCGCGATGGCGTGGACTATCTTTCATCACTCCTTCAGAAGGAGGAAGAGAAGCCAAAGCCATAGCGGCAAAGGTGTCCATGATGAGATTCACCCACAACATCTGCGTCACAGTGAGTGGCGAATCTGTGCCCATGAAAGCACCAGCAAGCACCACGCAGCAAGCCGCCACATTGACCGTCATTTGGAAGAGGATGAAACGCTGGATGTTTTGATAGAGCGAACGTCCCCACATCACGGCTCGACCGATAGAAGAGAACGAGTTGTCTACGATGGTGATGTCACTGGCTTCCTTCGCCACAGAGGTTCCATCACCCATGGAGAGTCCCACGTGAGCGGTTTTGAGCGCAGGAGCATCGTTGGTGCCGTCGCCCGTTACCGCAACGACGTGGCCACGCTTTTGGAGCGTTTCGACCAAACGTTTCTTATCGAGAGGACGCGCACGAGCAATGATTTTCAGTTCATCGACACGATTGTACACTTCTTCGTCGGTGAGGGCTTCAAACTCAGGGCCAGTGATGATGGCACGCTCTGAGTGGTGGTCGCCCCAAAGTCCGATTTGACGACCAATCTCTCCTGCGGTGGCAGCAGTGTCGCCAGTGACGATTTTCACATCAATGCCTGCCGACAGACATTCTTGAACAGCTTGTGGAACATCGGCACGCACGGGGTCAGAGATTGCCACCATGCCGAGGAAGTTCAAGCGTTCGGCTACAACTTTCTGATCCACAATGGTGACATCGTCGTCATTGAGTATTTGATAAGCAAAACCGAGGGTGCGCATGGCCTTGCGTTGATAGCCGAGGAGTTGTGCATCGAGGGTGGCTTTATCTACATTGCCCGAGGTTGTGGCGCAAAGTCCATGTACGATTTCGGGAGCACCCTTCACATAGAGCACTTTTTTACCAGGGAAAACTCCAGACTCCACGATGGTCGCCATGTATTTGCGCTCAGTGGCGAAGGGAAGTTCTTCGAGGGTAGTGGTGTTGCCACGCAAGGTGCGGTAGTCTAGTCCTTGGCTGTGCAACCAGAGGAGGATAGCTCCTTCAGTGGGGTTGCCCAAGACACTGGGCTTTTCGCCAGAAAGGTCGAGCGTGGCTGTGCTGTTCACCGCCATTCCTTCGGTGATGAAGCCACATTCGTCTGAGTTGTCCAGCGTTTGTGTAGCAAGACCATAGAATTGTGTTTCGCTGACACTCATTTGATTCTGCGTCAACGTACCCGTCTTGTCGGTGCAGATGACAGTGGTAGCACCCATGGTTTCGCAGGCGTGCATCTTACGCACCAGATTGTTGCTCTTAAGCATGCGACGCATAGAATAAGCCAAACTGAGTGTTACCGCCATGGGTAAACCTTCAGGCACTGCTACGACAATCACGGTGACAGCCACCATGAAGGTGCTGAGGAAACTCGCCGTGAAATCGAGCCAATCGATGCTGCCGGTGTGATTCGCAAAATAAAGAGCAGTGCGTCCTACGAGAATTAAGAGAGCAATGGCGTAACTAATTTTGGTGATGAGTTTACCCAGACGGTCCAACTGCTCATTGAGAGGAGTTTTCACGCTGTCGTCAATCTGTGCTGCTTCGAGCACTTTACCATTCTCCGTGGCATCGCCCACAGCAGTGACACGGCAGATGGCGTGACCTTCCATCACCTTCGTACCGCGCAACACGTGGTTAGAGGGGAAGGTGGCTTCTTCGTCAAACTCTTCGGGCACAGTCGTTTTGCGACACAGTGGTTCGCCCGTGAGGGTGCTTTCATCCACGCTGAGATGGGTAGATTCGAGGAGTTCGGCATCGGCAGGGATGTCTTCACCCGTGCCGAGCATTACGATGTCCCCCACCACGATGTCACATTTAGGCACTTCGGTGGTGTTGCCTTCGCGGATGACACGCACAGGCTCTTCGTCATTGACCTGATTGAGAATCTTAAATTCCTTGTCCGCTTGTTGTTCAAAGTAGAAGGAGAGTCCAGTGGCGAGGAAGATAGCTACGAAGATACCGACAGGTTCAAAGAATACCGTAGCTTCGTGGTGCAGCCCAAAGTATTCATAGGCAGCGATGCCTAGTGAGCAGAACCCAGCAAGGAGGAGAATGATGATGATGGGGTCGCCAAATTTTTCGAGAAAGAGTTTCCAAAGTGGCGTTCGCTTTGGCGGTGTTAAGACATTGGCACCATGTTTGATGCGACTTTCCTCTACTTCTTGCGGAGAAAGTCCTGTGAGAGGTTGATGCTGTGACATTTTAGTTGTTTGACGTTGTATGCTTGTCTTTTGAAAATAGACGTTTCACGTTAGAAGGCTTCGCAGCCGTGCGAGAGTTTAGATAGATATGGCTCGACACTGTGCGAGAACAGAGCGCGCTAACGCTGTGGAGGATGAAGAGAAGTCTACGTTTTAGTGTAGGAGTTCGTTGACTTTGTCTGCGAGTTCTTCGGTGGCGAAATCACGTCCGATGATGCGTCCTTGTGCATTCGTCAGGATATTGCCCGAAGGATAGCGCATGCCCAAAGTTTTGACGAGAGGATTCGCCAGCATGTTTTTGAGATAAACGACCGACTGGAGGGAGTCGTTTTTGGCGCGCTCTTCGGCTTTTTCCAACGATTCATCGAGGGCAAAGTTGATGATGCGCAAACGATTGCCGCGAGCCGCCTTGAGTTTGCGGAGCTGCTGACGGAGATAATAGTTGTGGCTGTCCCAACTAGCGGAGAAAATCAGCAGGGTGGGCTGTCCTTTGAAGTCTGCCGAACGGAGCACCTGCTTGGATAGCGTGGTGACCGTGAAATTGGGGAGGGTGCCTCCGACCGCCGTGCGAAGTTGTGGGCGCAATCGAGCATCGATGGCAGCCAACTGCTGGTTGGTGGGTTGGTGCTTCTTGAGCAAAACGAGAAGCGAGAGCGTGGGTTGTTCGCTGCGATTTTCTACACGATCAAAATAATGATAGAGCAATGCGACAGAGGTCCACGACTGGGGATGGGTGCGGATGTAGGTTGCCGCACGCATTTGTGCATCTTTCTCACTGAGTTTGAGCACAGAAAGGCGAAATTCGGTGAGCAGTTTATTGTCTTCCGTACCCACTACTTCCATCTCTTTCAGACGATTGGCGTCGCCCGACAGCGTCACCTCTTCGCCTGGCTGCGCAATGAGTGTGGTGAACGAATTGTTGGGATAGACCAAAGTGAGCAGGAGCGGAACGGTGGTGGGACGATCGTAGGAGAAACTCCCGCGATTGACCTTGATGCTGTCGAGACTTCCGCCATCACCCTCCACGGCATCGGCAGGATAGACGAGGAGGGCAGCTTGGTCAAGACCTTGAATCTTACCCGACAGACGCGCCGTCTTTTTGTCGGGTCCGCAACTGGCGAAAGCGAGGAGCGCAAAACAAAGGGAAAGAAGGGGGAGTTTCATGATCATCTTGTGGATAACAATTTGCACACCAATGGGGAATGCAGCAACAGTCGAGAGAGCGCTGTGGCAGAAGACTAAAAATGCTGCTATAGAAAGTTACAGGAACGCAGACCGAAGCTGCGTTCCTGTGGAATCATACGATAGATTTGTGCTTAGCGGTTGAGCGCAGCATAGATAGCTTTGAGGACGAGATCCTTGCTAGCAAGGTCGCGAATATTAGCATTTTTGGCAATAGCAGCACGCAAAGCTTGTGCGCCTTGTTCCACTTGACCGGTGTGTGCAGCAAGCACCGCCTTGAGGTAGTCAGTGATGGCGTCGGCATTGGGCACAGCAGCAAGAGTTTGTGCAGCAGCTACATAGTCCTTGTTGAGGATTTGAGCGAGGGCAGCACTGTTGGTGTTGATACCCTTAAAGTTTTGTGCGGCTTGTGCGTAGTTGCCACGAGCGATTTGGAGATTACCGAGCACTTCGTTGTAGTTGCCAGCAGTGAGCGCCTTGCCCAAGAGAGCTTCAGCACCATTCACATTGC
>QWCW01001298.1_pt1 | contig 12491 bp, 10 predicted proteins | sample 1972691 | NCBI WGS metagenome assembly QWCW01 (sample SAMN09866698, study PRJNA288562) | Human oral metagenome isolate pre2_saliva, whole genome shotgun sequencing... | reverse complement strand
TTTAAATCCATACTCCAGATCGGCTCCGTACCGCTTACGTGAACAACAGCCGATACAGTCCCGCGTAAGTCCGCTCCTGCCAAGCCGGAGAACATATCCAGGGGAGCTCCCGTAACGATAAGGTTCCCGTCCGTTTGTCCGTCCGAAAGGCTGTAAGCGAAATCGCCACGAAGCGTACCGCTACCTACGAAACCGTGAATCCCCGTAAGTTGCAAGATCCCGTTACCGTAATGAACATCGGTCGAAAGGCCGTCCAAGGCTATGCCGTCGTAAGAAAGACCGTTCCCCTGCGCCTTGCCCTGAACAACCACATTATTCAAATCATTCGTATTACCGCCGACAATGAAATCACCGCTTATAATAGCTCCCAAACCGGCCGGAACGCCGGGCATATCACCTACGGATACGGAGTCGGCGTGTAGCGTAGCTCCTATATCGCCAGATTCGCTATTCCAACGACCGTCGGCCTGCAAAGTACCGCCGTATAAGTTCGCCTCAAGGGATTGAAGGGTAGCCACATGATGAATGTAAGACACATCAGCCTTAGCCGAATCGACAGTAAAGCCGCTGTACGTTACATTATTCAGAATCACCTTTCCTTCAAGACCCAAGTCGGAGGGAGTCCCCCAAAGGCGACCGTGATAGCCGGCCGTCCCGCTTACATCCACATCTCGCCCTACAGTCAGGGCTCCCATATCTACCCGATCCGCATCGACTTTCAGGTCAAAAACGGGCACGTTACCGTTAATCTTAACAAGACCGGAAATCGCGACGGCCTGATCGTTTACCTTAGCGTGCACATCATTTAAGTGCAAATCCGTATCGAATAAACGGATTTGACCGGTTACATCGGAAACACGATAGTCACCGTATACAAATCCCAGATGATTCAAGTCGGCCTGACCTTCGGCAAACAGGCCGTCGTGAGATTCCCTTATATGAAGAAAATATTCACCGACACCGCCTTCTGTCAGACTCACACCCGTATCGACCGGCACGTAAGAAGCGGCAAAGTTTGCCGAAAGACCGCTCCCCTTCACTTTAATATCATAATCACGCGCCGACAGGTAGTGTACCGAAAGGGACACATCCTGCCCGTCAACGGAGGCCGTTGCATCTCCGCGTACAGAAGGATAATCCGCTAAGGATACGGAACCGTTCACCTTTTCAACGACGGCCGTTTTCCCCTGTGCCGGAGCAACACGAAAAGTCCCGTCATGTATGAGAATATTCGAACGCAGAGCCATCGGTTGATCGGGCGACTGCTTTTTGAATAATTTCGTTACATTCCAGGACTTATCCGTCGGATTTTGCCATACATGAAGAACGGGAGTCTTTACATCCACCAAATCAACAGCCCCTGCCGTATGGCCTGACGAAAGAGATGACACGACCGCCTTGAAAGGATTGATCGTAACGTCAACTTCCTCACTGTCCAGCACGCGTCTTCCCTGCGCATCCGCAACGGCGACGTCTGTAAAGACGACTTTCCCCGTAAGGGATATATGCATATCACTAAATGTCAGGGTGCCGTTTATTTTTTCATCGGCCAAGGACGTAATCATCTGCGGTAATCGGGGCCATAGAGCCGTGCGCATCCAAATAAAGGCGACGCCGAAAACCACCAAAAAGATGATAACGACACTTGTAAACAAGCGGTGTCTCTTCATGAATGGTAACTCCCGTATTTCATCTATAGACAAAGAGAGAATTGCAGCAAACAATTCTCTCTCTTATGTATTTATAACTTATGCATTCGTCGGAATAACCGCACCCGTACGAACGTCCATGCCCATTGCTTTTTCAAGAGTTGCAATGCCTACATTGTAGTCATAGAGAGCCTGAATGTTGTTCGTGCGAGCCTTATCCAAGTTAAGCTGAGCATCGAGAACATCCAAGTTAATGCCCACACCGGCCTGATAACGAACCGTAGCGATTTTGAAGCTTTCCGTAGCTTGGTTTACTACGGTCTGGGTAGCTTGTACACGCTGTGCTGCACTGCGAATAGCAAGATATGCCTGTTTTACTTCGAGTTGTACGGCTTCACGAATCTTCTGTTCATTTTCACGCGCCTTCGTGAAGGCTTCCTTAGCTTCTTTTGTCTTAGCCCTGGTGGCACCGCCGTCCCAAATGGGCAGGGATACGGTACCCTGGAGCTGCCAGCCTTTATTCTTAGTGCCCGGGAAGTCCGTGTCGAACCAGTTACGGCCTGCACCGACAGCTACGGTCGGGCGATACCCCGACTGAGCTACACCGATATTTTCATCCGCTTTTTCTACAGCTAAAGCCGCCTGTAATACTTCGGGACGATATTTCATAGCGTAGTCGAGAGCGTCTTCCAAAGACATGTTGTATTCGTTAAACGGCAAACTGTGGTCCGCCAACTCCAACCGTGTATTAATAGGAAGTCCCAAAATATTATCTAAAGACGCTTCCGCATTGGCCACATTATTAGCTGCCGTTACGGCATCGGTCTTCGAGTTGGCCAAGGATACATCCGATGTCAGTACATCAAGTTTGGCAACGGTGCCGACGTTGTACTGTGCCGTTACATTACGAACGTGTCCTTCCAAATTCGTCACCGATGTATCATATACGTCTTTCAACTGTTTATACGCCAAGAGAGCGTAATATCCCTTAATGGCATCGAGTTTCGTCTGCTGTTCAACGCGCAGCACTTCTTCTTGTGCCGTCGTCTTACCCAACTTGGCAATTTCCGTCATGCCTTCTACCTTACCGCCCGTATACAAAGGAATGGACACACTGAGCCCGTTTGTAAAACGGTTACCGATTGTCGAGACCCCGGCAACACCCGTTTGCGACGAGCTGCGAGTAGCGGCAAAACTATAATTTACATTCGGCATCTTGCCGGCCCGTGCTTCGTTAATGGCATATTCAGCCGACTTCAAGTCATAGTGAGCCATTTTAATGTCCCGATTGTAATCCAAGGCCATGCCTACTGTACGGGGCAATGTAAGCTGTACCGCTTCATTGCGAGGCACGCGACCGACGACGATAACCGGATCGGCCTCTTTCTTTTTAGCCGCTTTTTCAGCTCGTTTTGCCATATCCGCATGAATTTGTTGCGACAATTTTTCACGTAACTCAGGCGATACATCAGATTTACGGCTGTCTGAAAGCTCTGCCGAAGCCGCATGTTTAACGATGTCCGTCGCATCTAAATGTTCCGTCGTGTCGGCTGCGCCCGCAGCGGCACTGATAGATGTAAGCATGATTGCTACTAAAATCTGCTTGGAAATTTTTTTATTCATTGCAAAACCTCCGTAACCGTATTCGGTCGTATTAGAAGACATAGTTAATCCCGTAATAATTACCGCCGTCGGATCTCGACATGGGGCGAGTAAATTGCCCCATAAGGAAGATGTGCGGATGAATCTGATATTGGGCCGTCAAACGATAACGCCAGTCGTTGGGGTCATACCCTTCAAGAGAAAAGCGAAACTTGCTGTGTGTAAAGAAATCGGCCCCTATACCGAACTTACCGTGTATCAACCCGGCCCTTGCGGCATAGTCTTTATAAGCTCTGCCGTATTGCAAATTAAGCTGCGTACCGTCTCCCACGTCTTCCGCACCGACAAGTGCGAAAGAGTCGCGACGGTATAACTTAAAATTTGCGCGACCGCTGACCTCGTTTCTCGTATCATTATACAACATGCCGGCTTCGCCTTCCATGTTCATACCGCCACCTCCGAGCAGGCCGTTTACCTTTTCGGAAATCTGTGCCGTATTATGCAAGGTTTTCCGAATGTCCGCACTGCTCTGCGGGTCCGTGGCGATATTTTCCATCTCCCCCGCAATGACCGTAAACCGGTCCGTAATAACCTTGATATTTTCCAGGGAACTGCGCATATCGGCGCTCATCTTTCCGTCGCCGTCCATGCGTTGTACCGATTCATTCAATTGTCCCGTAATAGCCGCCATATTGGCCGTCATCTGCTGTACATTACCGGCATTGGCCGCCAACATATCGTTTACATTGCCCGTAATTCCGGCAATATTTTGAATGGAGCCGCGCATAGCCCCCTGTGTCTTTTCGTCACCGATAACGGAGTTGACGTTTTTCATCATGTCGTTTACGTTGTTCAGCAACTTATTGGCATTATCCATAACATCGTCAACCGACTTTACCTTATCACCCTGTAAGGTACCGCCGTCTGTCACTAAATGTTGCGTATCCTGTCCGGGCGTAATAGACACCAGTTTTTCACCCATAAGACCGTCCGTCGTAATGACGGCCTTGGAGTCCTTCGGAATTTCCGTGCCTTTTTTCAGTTTCAAAGTCACTTCTACTCCGTCTTTACCGGCCGTTACGGATTCTACCTTGCCGACGTTGACGCCTACGTAGCGCACGGTATTACCGGCCTGTAACCCGTTGGCATCACTGAAAGCTACGTGTACCGTAAGTCCCGACGAACGAAACAAATCTGCATGGGACAAGCCGACGACTACAAAGAATAATAAGAGTACGCCGACAACGGTCATAATTCCGACCTTGACTTCCGCCGTCATATTCTTCATTATCTCTCGCCCCCTTCTCGTCCTTCTTTACCGCCTGTAATGAAATAGCGGACTTTTTCATTCGTCGTATTTTTAAATTCTTCCGTTGTTCCTATCATTTCAAATCTTCCGTTTTCCAAATACACCATTCTGTCAGCTACTGAAAAGGCCGACTCCATATCGTGTGTAACGACGACCGATAAAGGATGCATACTTTCCTGCATGGCCTTTATCAGACGACTGATGTCGTTGCTGCGCACCGGATCGAGACCCGCTGTCGGTTCGTCGTATAAAATAATCTTCGGATTTAAGGCCACGGCCCGTGCCAGACTGACACGTTTTTTCATGCCCCCCGACAAGTCGTTGGGCATCATCTCTTCAATTCCGTCCAGCCCGACAGCGTGAAGCTTTTCGGCAACTATCTTATGAATCTCTTCTTCTTTCGTCTTTGTATGCTGCCTCAAACCGAAGGCCACGTTTTCGCCGACTGTCATAGAGTCGAAGAGAGCCGAATACTGAAAGACCATCCCCATATGGCGTCGAACTTCATCCATCTTTTCTTCCGAATAGTCCGTAATATCTTCGCCGTCAATGTATACCCTGCCGCTCGTCGGCTTTTGCAACCCCATAATAAGTCGTAAAGTCGTACTCTTACCGGAGCCGCTGGCACCGATAACGGCCAGAGTTTCGCCGTCGTGAATATCCAAATTAACGTGGTTCAAAATAATTCTGTCGTCATAAGCGACGGTTATATCTTCTAAACGTATCATAGGTCGCTCCTAGTATAAAATGACGGACAAAATATAATTCGTTATAAAAATAAAGATAATAGACGTAACGACGGATTTCGTCGTCGCCTGTCCTACCCCTTCGGCCCCACTCTTGGCGTGCATCCCTTCAAAACAAGCTACAAGGGCGATAATACCGCCGAAGACACCGGCCTTGATAAGACCGAAAAGGACATCACTGATTTCCGTAAAGAACTCGATGGAATGCATGTACGTGTAATCCGTAAGTCCCGCACTGAAAACGGCTACACAATAGCCGCCGCCCGTACCGATGAGATACCCGAAAAAGGTCAATAACGGTACCATAAACACGCAAGCAACAAAGCGCGGCACGACCAGATAGGCCACCGGGTCCGTAGCCATACAGCGCAGGGCGTCAATTTGCTCCGTTACCTTCATCGTCCCGATTTCAGCCGTCATAGCCGCACCGACGCGGCCGGCTACGACAACACCTGTCAGAATGGGGCCCAATTCACGCCCCATGGCGACGGACATAATGCCGCCCAACGTCGACTGCGCTCCGTATCGCATGAGAATATCCACGATTTGCAGGGTCATAACCATGCCGGCAAAGAGCATAGTCAGAGCGACAATGGGAAATGAATCGACACCGAGGTGTGCCATTTGATTTATGGTCAAATCCCGACGAATACGGGGCATTTGTTTTATAGTTTGTCCGAAGAGAACGGAAATAACTCCGACTTCCTCGAAAATGTGCAGAGTAAAGCGTCCGATACGCTCCAATAGGTGTTGCAAAACTGCCTCCTTCAGACACTCTGTAACCATATATGGAAAACTATCGATAATTCTCCAGTTTTCATAAGGTTAATCATATCATGAACAAGAGTATTTTTCAAATGTTTTTCGCATTGAATCGCCGTTTTGAGCAGTTTTTTACGAAAAAAAGGAACGGATAATATCCGCTCCTTTTTCGCTCTCATGAAAACTTATTCATCCTTTTCGTCCGTAGTCGGGTCGGCATCCTTGTCGCCATGATTCTTTTGAGCATCCGAGGCTGTCTTATCCTTATGAGACGACGCATTTTTATTGCCGTTTTTATGGGCTTTCACATCATCCTTCTTCCCCGTTACGTCACTGTCTTCACCGTCCATCGATTCAACGAGACTGACTTGGCCGCTATGAGACTTTTTGCGCTTAGCCATCTCGGCATCCCGTTTGGCCGGTGTCATAACCTTAATGGTAATCTGCCCGTCGCCGTGAATAATATACGGCGTATCGACAACCGATTTGGCCTCGTCGTCATCGTCATGTTCGCTGAGAAGTTTCTTTTTCGGCTTCACCAGGGATTTGTCCGTTTCGACAGGTTCCTTCCCTTGAATCTTCAACTTCGCCGTCGTCGACTTTTCATCGTTGACCATGCTTACATTCTGTTCAAGGATTTCGATGACGATTTGGTTGTTTGAATCTTCTTCTTCGATTTTCTTTTTCAAGTCGGCGAAGTCCTTGTATGTTCTCAGGCGTTCAAGGATTTCATCCGTCAAATTATACTGCTGTTTCTGAATGAGGTACGGCAAAGGTACGACACCGCCGCCGCGTACTTCCAGAACCATGTCGCCCAGAGGCTGATCTTCCGGTACGACGAAAGACATATCCTTAATTTCATCTTCGCCCCGATAAGGGTGAATCTTCACCTTGAAGTAAATCGTATCGCCGGGGCTGACGACAACGGGAGCCGCCGTAGCATCGACAATCCGAGCCGACTGTTTATCTATAGTCTGGTTTACCGTGTTATAGACCGTCGTCGACGCCAGGACGGGAGTCAACTCGTTGTCTTCAATAATCTTTACGTGCTTCGTTTTAGCTGCCAGCGTATCCCTGTCGGATACATGAATAGTCACGGGAATACCCGGTGCGACGGCACCGTATTCACCGGCAATACCCGAGCCGCGGTCCTGATCGATTTTACCGACTTCCGCACCTACGGAGCCGAGTTTAAATGAGCTGTCGTAGTTGTTTACAATCGTAAAAATATAAGCGTTGTGCATAAAATAATCAATACTGCCGCGTTTTAAGAAAGGATGCCCGAAGGCGACGATATGCTTGTCGTCCACATACGTAACGGTACCGATGGCACCTAAGCGCATGTCACCGTCTACGAAGGCGGCGGCAACGGAGCTGCCCGCTTCCAAAGGATAGGCCACGTTATCATCCCCTGCCGAGGCCGTGTCGACAGGTTGGAAGTTGTAGGACTTCAACTTGTCCTTCATCCACTGCATGGAAAGAGAATCGAATCCCGAAGCCATTAAGGGCGTGGCAATAGGTACCAATTGCGTTTCTCTGGCGTTAAATTCGGGGATCTCTTCCTTTGCCGGATCGTTCCAGAGCTTTACCATGTCTTCAATGGGTGTAATCATACCCATACGGGATTTGGTAAAGGACCACCCGTAAGCAACGGCACCGACAAGTTTCCCGTTAATATATACGGGACTTCCCGACATGCCCTGCGCAATACCGCCCGATTCTTCTATGAGAGGTCCCGAGAACTTGGCTAAGATCAAGTCCCCCGACGGGCCTGCATTTTTCATAATTCCCAGGACTTCTACCGGGAAGGTTTCTATCTTTCTGCCGTGAGCTACCGTCTTGGCATACCCTGTCATGCCCGGTTGAACATCCTTAACGGACATAAAGGTTTCGGCCTGAACCGAAAAAGCGGTAAGACAACAGAAAGCCGCCGTCATTGCTGCTGCAACACGGCGGAATTTCCGTAGTATATTCATCTCTTATTCCGCTTCCACCACAACTACCGTTTCGCCGGCATTGACTGTACTGCCCGCTCCGACGGCAACGGATTTAACTACACCGGCCGACTGAGCTCGAGCTGCAGCCATAGGGCCTGTCAAGGTGTTGACCGTAAGCAGTACATCGCCTTCACGAACAACCGTACCTACAGCCGATACGGTCGTTACCGTACCGCTCAACACGGAAGTATATGCTACTTCTGCAGCGCTGACGGGCATCACGGCCATAGCGGCCAAGCCCAGTGCTACTATCATCTTTTTTAACTTTTTCATATTATCCACCTCTATGATTCGTAATAACTGTCTTTTAATCTGTCCATTTCCGCCAAAGCCTTGCCGGCTCCGTTTGCTACGGAAAGAAGGGGCGTGTCGCATAAATAAGCGGCCATCCCCGTGGCTCTTGCAATGAGACGATCAAAACCGTCCAAAAGAGCCCCGCCGCCGGTGAGGACAATGCCGTGGTCGGCAATGTCGGCCGCCAATTCGGGCGGCGTCTTTTCCAAGATAGATACGACGGCATGGACAATACTGTCCAACGGCTCTTCCAGAGCCGTTCTTATTTCCTGCGAGTCCACATCGGCCTCTACAGGAAGTCCCGTTTCCGTACTGCGACCGCGCACGTCGGCCATAAAGTTGCGACCGTCCGCAATGGCCGTGCCGATGAGCATTTTTAACTCTTCGGCTGTACGATACCCGACGGTTACGGATTTATTTTTTTCCAAATAGCGAATAATCGCTTCATCGAAGGTATGACTGCCGATACGCAAGGATTCGCTGATAACGACACCGCTGAGGCTTAAAATAGCCACATTGGTCGTACCGCCGCCCAGGTCGACAACCATGGACCCGTTCGAATCGGCAATATCAAGACCTGCCCCGATGGCTGCCGCCAAGGGTTCTTCCATGACGACAATCTTACGGGCTCCGGCCTGCAATACCGCTTCCATAACGGCCCGTCGTTCTACGTTCGTCACACCCGAAGGAACGGATACGATGACGCGCGGCTTACTGAGCATGTAATTACCCGTCACCTTGCGCAGATAATGACGCAAAAGATACTCCGTCGCATCGTAATCGGCAATGACACCGTAGCTCACAGGATGATAGGTCCTCACATTGCGAGGCGACCGCCCCAACATAGCCTTGGCTTCCTTACCGACGGCGACAACACGGTTAAGTCGCTCGTCGACGGCAATAACGGCCGGTTCATTAATAACGACACCGCGGTTTTTAACATATACGACAATATTGGATGTCCCCAAATCAACGGCAATGTCCGTACCGAACCAACGGGACGGTGACAAATACCGCAACGGAGACAGAGTTTTTCGATTATTCTTCGTCTTCAACTCGGACTCGGACAATGTCTGCACCCAACCTTTGTAACTTGGCTACCAGATCGTCATAGCCTCTGTCTATGTGATGTAACGAGCCGATTTCCGTACGGCCTTCAGCCACGAGACCGGCCAGGACAAGTGCCGCGCCGGCACGCAGGTCCGTCGCATTGACACGACCGCCTGCCAAGTGTTGCACCCCTTCAATAAAGGCGCTGCGACCTTCAATACGGATTTTCGCACCCATTCGTTTGAATTCTTCAACATGCATAAAACGGTTTTCAAAAACTGTTTCCGTCACAATGCTGTTGCCTTCGCAAATAGTTGCCAAGGCCATGAACTGCGCCTGCATATCCGTAGGAAAACCCGGATAAGGCAGGGTCTTTATTTCAACGGCTTTCAGCGGTCTCGTACCGATGACGCGAATACCGTCAATGTCTTCTTCAACCCGTGCGCCCACTTCCTTGAGCTTGGCAATGAGGGGTTTCAAGTGTTCGGACAAAGCGTTTTCTACATACACATTCCCCTGTGTCATCGCTGCTCCGACCATAAAGGTCCCCGCTTCGATGCGATCGGGAATGACGGCATGAGCGGCGCCGCGTAATTCCTTAACGCCTTCAATACGAATGGTATTCGTCCCGGCACCGCGAATATTGGCACCCATGCTGTTAAGATACGTTGCCAAATCAACGATTTCCGGTTCTTCCGCCGCATTTTCAAGGACCGTCTTGCCTTCAGCCAAAGAGGCGGCCATAAGAATATTTTCCGTAGCTCCTACGCTGGGAAAGTCCAAGTAGATTCTCGCACCCTTCAAACCGTCAGGAACGGATGCTTCAATATCCCCGTCGGCCAAGTCAATAACCGCACCCATGGCTTCAAAGGCCTTTAGGTGCAAATCAATGGGTCTGGCCCCGATGGAACACCCGCCGGGAAGAGAGATTTTAGCATGCCGTTTCCGTGCAAGCAAGGGACCCATAACGAGGAAAGACGCACGCATGCGACGTACCAAATCGTACGGAGCCACGGTAGACGTAATATTCGTACCGTCCAGAACGAGTGTCCCCTTTTCGGGCGATTCCACTGCTACGCCTAAGGATTTAATAACCTCGCTAACCGTGTGGACATCGGCCAATTCCGGAATTTCCGTCAATGTCGACTTGCCTACTCCCAACATGGACGCAACGATAATGGGCAAAACGGCATTTTTAGCACCGCTGACCCGAACCGTACCGTTAAGCGGATTACCTCCGTGAACAATCAGTTTTTCCAACTCCGATGCCTCCCAATATATCTTCAATATACCTTTATATACATAGTTTTTATTCTAAACAATTTACCTTCCGGTCATAATTGCTAACAGATATTGTAACACAGAAAAGCGAAATCTGAAATACCCCGAAGAAGGGAGATAAAAGGATTTTCAGCAAGAAAAAAAGGACAGAATCCAAAAGATACTGCTCTTTTTCAGTCTGAGCGCAATACCTTTCTTCCTGTCCTTTTTTCTATCTAAAAGAGGATTTATTTCATGCTTTCATAAATGCGTTCCAAGTTGGTCTTCATACGATCGAGATATGACTCTCCTTCAGGATTGCTTTCTATCGTATCGAGGACTTCCACCTTGGCACCTACTTCGGCGGCCAAGGTTTTAGAAACAGCAGGGCTTGCCGCTTCTTCGGCAAAAATCGTCTTCACTTGATTCGTCTTGCAATATTCGGTCAGTTCGGCCAATTCCTTCGGGCTCGGCTCGCCTTCTGCAAAAACGTCTTCTACGCTCTTTTGCGTTAAAGCGAAATCGCGGCACAAATAGCCGAAAGCTGCATGACCCGTTACGAAGTCGCGACGCTGAACGTCTTTAAACTTGCCTTCATAATCCTTGCGCAGGCTTTCAAGCTGGGCAATGTATTCTTTAGCGTTCTTTTCGTAGAAATCCTTATTAGCCGGGTCGGCTTGAGCCAGTCCGTCGGCAATATTTTGAACCTCTTGTGCGGCACAAGTCAGACTGAGCCATGCATGGGGATCGAATTCACCGTGTTCTTCCACTTCTTCCGGATCCGTATTCTTAATGGCGTCAATTCCCTTAGAAGCCTCAATTTTAACGAGCTTGTCGTTATGAGCCGCTTCGACAACCTTTTCCTGCCACGGTTCCATACCCAACCCGTTATACACGAATACGTCTGCCCCTGAAAGAGCTTTCATTGTTTCCGTCGAAGGTTCGAAACCGTGCGGTTCCGTCCCTGCCGGGATAACGGTATGCACTTCCACCTTGTCCTTGCCTACGGCCTTGACGAATTCTCCCATGGCATCAAAGCTGACAGCCACCTTCACCTTATCCTTCTTCGCCGCCTCTTCCGTCTTACCGCAACCGGCCAAAACGGATACGGCCAAAAGGACCGTAAGTATGCAAGCTATCCATTTCCTCAACCCTACCATCTCCTTTTTAGCAAATGCGAATCATCTGCATTAACATACAAAAAAGACTATCACACCCGTCTATGACTGTCAATCTTATGAAAATATGCAAATTTATCGTTATATTTACTCTTTCGGATTTTCCGTTACGGCAACAAAAAGAGCCGTCTTACCGACGACTCTTTCCCTTTTAAGCGGCCCAGACGGCCCGCATAATCTGTCCGTACGATTCTTCCAAGTGCTCGATAATGAGGCTGAACAAAACCGATATAATTTCTCCGTCAGCTACATCATCACTAATGTAGCAAACGTCCAGGATCAGCGCCCCTTCTTCGTCAACACAGTATTTGAAAGACTTGTACGTACGATTGTACTCATTGATGAGATTATATACAGCCGTTTCGTTACCGTTTTTCAGAACCTTCGGAGCTACGAGAACACGAATTGTCGAATACAGCGTATCGTCAAGAACCAACACAAGCGGTAATTCCGTTCCCTGAGCTTCAATGAATGTCCTGAAAATGACCGTGTTCAACCGGCGGTCATGCATATCATCCATCATAAACGACTTGATTCCCGATTTCTTTAAATATTTTCGGAAGGCCTCGGCTTTCTTATTCATCTGTCATCACTCCGTTCCGAACAACACAGACCGAATCCGAAGATACGAACATAGTTTCTTT
>QWCW01001230.1_pt1 | contig 12532 bp, 13 predicted proteins | sample 1972691 | NCBI WGS metagenome assembly QWCW01 (sample SAMN09866698, study PRJNA288562) | Human oral metagenome isolate pre2_saliva, whole genome shotgun sequencing... | reverse complement strand
GTTTCGGCTTCACTACGGGTATATAGAGTAATCACCTTATTCGCCTCCGCTGAAATGATTCCATCCCGACGGTGCCAATACTTGCGTATGGTCTCCGTCTTTCAAATATACGTTACCGCTCCCCGCTTGGACCCTTCCGATTACCGTAAGAGAGGAAAAATCCTCTTTCAGTAAATAAAAATCGTCGGGTGCCATAGTCAGCACGAGCTCATAATCTTCGCCGCCCGTAAGAGCATAGGCATACGGGTCCTTTCCCGACACTTCGCACCATCGACGGAGCTCATCAGACAGGGGGATTTGCGACTTGTCCAGTATCAGATCTACATGACTGGCCGCTGCAATTTCATTACTTTCACTGGCTAAGCCGTCGCTAATATCATTTAAACTGTGACACCCGTATTTTACGGCCAATCGCCCCAGTTCTACTTGCGGCACGGGCATAGCATGCGCCTTTTTCAGGGCCGCATAGCCTGCCTCTCCTGCCAAGAGGACATCCAACCCGGCTCCCGAATTCCCCAACGTGTGGGAAACAGCCACAATATCACCCGGTACGGCGCCGCTTCGTAAGACGGCTTTGCCCGCTTCAATTTCACCGAAAGCCGCCACCGTAAGCACGGCCCCTTCAGATGACACGACCGTATCTCCACCGAGAATATTAACACCGTAATGACGGCAAATATCCTTCATGCCCCTATACAATTCATCCGTTTGCGCCGCATCCATCTGCGGTGTCAGAGCCACGGACAGAACCAGGTGCGTCGGTTCGGCTCCCATGGCCGCAATATCACTTAAATTGGACGCCACGGCCTTATATCCCGCTTCGTACCAGGTAGCCGTCTTACCGATAATAAAATGTCGACCTTCAATCATCGTATCTATAACGGCCACTTGTTCCTTGCCTTCCGTTGTCTTATATACGGCCCCGTCATCGCCTATACCGACAACGACTGATGCGGGATTTACAATCGTGTCTTTTTTTATTCTGTCTATAAACCCAAACTCTCCTATGTCCGACAACTTCATACTTTCCACCGTCCTTATGCCTTATGCGGTCTATTTGCTCATCATTTTATTGTAAAATAAGACGCCTTGCTTGTACAGACATAGACGTCTTACCTATTTTCCGAACGGATATAGTCATAAGCTATCCGTTCTCCGCCTCTTACAGTTATGATTCCGCACCGTTTAAACCCGAACGACTCTATGACCTTTTGCATAGGCAGATTATTCTTATGCGTATCAATCCGCAAATAAGGCTGCCGGTCTGAACAATAGGTAAGACAGGCACGACCGGCTCCCTTTACAGTCCCGTCCGAAGCTAAGCGATGAACCGTTCCGTACGTTTCATTCTTACGCCACTGTCCGTCACAAATCTTCGTATACGTAGGCTCTTCTCCTACAATAAATGCAAAAGTACCGTGAACCCTTCCCTTTTCTTCCAATACATAAGCTTGGCCATCGGTAATATTTTTCACCAAAAGTTCTCGGCCGGGGTAAGAAGGATCCCATTGGTCAGGATTTCCCGTAGTAATCATAAACTTCCTGGCCTTTGCACATATCTGTTCCATAGATGCCAAGTCTACAATAACTGCACGTCTGATTTCCACTATTATCGCCCGCTTTCATCCACATGAGTGTACCACAAAGCATCGTCTCGAACAAACATCACGGCCATAACAAAAAGTCGCATCCTTAAATGATGCGACTTTCGTCATTTCCTATATTATTGCTACAACAGAAATTCCGGATTTCGTCTATTTTAAAAGACGGGCGGCACAATTATAAACCAATTCATATACACTCATTTGCATGGCAGCAACATTAGCCAACTCCAGGGCTTCCGCCTGTTTTTTTGTACCCGTTGTATACGGATAAATGCCGAACATAAAAGGAAAAAAAGCATAAGCAAAAGCTTCCGCTTCGGCAATCCCCATGTAGGGGACATATCGTGCCAAACAGCTGCACACAGCCTTTCTGGCCGCCATACAGACGCTTTTAAACTCGGCCAAGCAACGAACGTCACTATGCTCTTCCATATCGAATTGATTCATGGCTAAAAGCTTCAATAAGATCGGTCGTGTTGAGAGCGATTCAGCCAACATGCCGGCAAAACCGGACGCTGTCTTTTCGTCTGACGTCGGCTTTACCGCTTCCAGATAACGAATCCACGCTTCGTATTCGCGCTGTAATAAGGCCAGAAAAATATCTTCTCTCGTGCTGAAATAATTGTATATGGAAGGCCTCGTAAAAGATGTATACTTGGAAATTTCCTTAATTGTTACCTCTTTAAAGCTCATTACCTCATATAGCTTCTCACATGCATTAATAATTTCTTCCCTACGCGCCCGTGTTAACTCCGGAGATCCCTTCGGCATTTTGACTCCTTTCCGACAAGCTGCTTGCATCACTTGTCTTTCCGTTTTCTTTCTGCCGCCTCAATCCTAAGATGATTAAATTAGATTTTAATATTTCTATTTAGTAATAGTATAGTATGGCAGTCTACATAAATCAAACGTTTAAGTTGCTCCATAACCAACGGGCATTAAACGAAAAACAGATAGAAGCCATAGTCATATATGGCTTCTATCTGTTCCGGTCGACTTCATTCATATTTTCTTTGTAAAAATCGTTGCGTTATCAAGGCCGTTCCCATAGCCAGAGCCATAGGATAAAAAAGTTCAGTTGAAAATCGAGATATTTCCAACATAAATACACAAGCTGTCAGAGGCATTTTCTGTGCCAATCCTAAAAATACGACAGCTCCTACAAAGGCTGCAAAAGACAAAGATACGGGACTGATACAATCACTCCACAAAGCAGCTAAGACCAGGGCCGACGTACTCCCCAGCATCATAGACGGAGTAATGCGGCCACCGTAGGCACCTGCCGTAAGGGCTGCCAAAACAGCCAACCACTTCGTCAGGAACAACCCTGCCGCATACTTCCAATCGATGGCATCCGTAAAGGTCAGCTCATTTCCCGCCTTACCGTTCCCTAAAATTTCAGGAAAATACATGGCCATTAGACCGATGAAAACCAATGCCCCTACGGCAATAACGATCATTTTCTTGAACCGCATCTCCTACGACAAAGCGTACAATACCTGCCGCCAATCCGCACGATAACAAGGCTGTACCGACAGCCTTTACATTGCAAGTCATAACGAGCGTTTCCAAAATGAATACGGCAGCCGACAAAGGGGCATTATATACGGCAGCTAAACCGGCCCCGGCTGCACAGGCAATGATCAAGGCCCGATTATCCCTCGTTAGATTACTGTGCTTTACAAGCGCACTCATAATGCAGGCACTGGCTTCCCGCGGGGCCACTTCTCGTCCCAGCGGTGAGCCGGCACCGACGGTAATAATTTGTAAGGTCGCATGAACCAGAGTCGTCACTAAGGGCATGGTCTTCTTTTCATCTTGAACAGCCGTTTTAATATCCACCAGCGGTGAACCGTAACGATGAATAAGCACCCATCCTATGCCGACAACCAGACCGCACCCGAAGAGAGCCGCCAGTCTGTGTTCGGGAGATACTCGCGCCACAGCCTGTCCGAAATCCAACCCGTCAGCCGCAGAGTAGGCATATACAACATGCTGTACAAAATGCATTAAATGAATATAAAAAGAACCGATGACTCCCGCTACAAGACCGGTAATCAGAACCAAAAATATTACTTTCCTGTCTTCCATGATTTCACCTTACGTGTTCGTACAATAAAAACCTTTTACTCCCTCGTCGTCCTTGCCGCTTCGCGGCCTGCACTCCTCGCAACCCTCGCGGGGGTAACTCTAAAGCTCGCAGACTTCCGTAGGAAGGCTGCGAGCTTTAGAGTTACTCCCACTCGATATGTCCCTTGATGTCGTTTTATATAAATGGCATAAAATCAAGGTTTTTATTATCAATTTTAGCTCTATTCGCCATTTTATTTCTGGTTATTCGATTTTTTGCAAGCATATTTCAAGCACAAAACTATTCCTTAATTTTCCAATAGCCCGTCTTGTTGGAACCTACTCGTTTTATCTATCCATTTTCTTTCAAAAATCTAATGTTATTTTTGGTAGCGGTTAATTCCTATATCTATATATCCATTTTTCTGTTTCTTTTATATCTACTGATAATTAAAGCTATGACAACGCTTTTACATCATTATAAATTTTATATAGGTGCTTCAAGGACATATCTAGAATTGGCTCAAACATAAATGAATTCAAATGAATGTTCTCTGGTGTTATCATTGCCACAATCTCTAAAGTATTCATGGCATCATCATTTATATGTTTTTTATACTCTTTTATAAGCCATGCACTCTGATTTTTTTTACTGAATATATCCTTCAATATATCTTGTCCATTTGATAAATCGGAGATTATTTTATTCTGCATATATTCCTCACCCATTAATCTTATTGCCATAGATAGGATAAGTTTATTCTCAATTTCCAACTTTTCTATGTCTGTAATCTTTTCACTTTCTTGCATTAAAATATCATATACTAATTCACTTTCTCTACCTACTGCAAATGTAGTGGGTTCTTTTTTGCACCAATATTTATTAAAAATATCTTGAATTTGATTTAAAGTAATTTCTCTTGTATTCTCCTTGTAATGCAAAACACTTGTAAGAGTCAAATAATCTTCGTTATCATCGCCTTCCGTATATTCAATTAAGTTACGAACAAACGGTATAGATGCAACCATAATATTATCACTATATTTTTTAACTAGAGTGCTTTTATAGTGCATGAAAATATTTTTTGTATACTGCCCTTTTTCTAATTTTATTCTGTCCGAATCTACAAAAGCTATAAAAGAATTACCTCGTTTCGTGATTCTCGAAGATACAGTTCTATAAAAATCAAAATTATGTGTTAATAATAAAATTTTAAATAATTTTTCATCATTTGCATCAGTGTATTCTGAAATATCACTAATATACTCTATAATCGCGTATTTATTTTTGTAATCAAAAGATTCAGAAATATCATCAAGTACAACCAAACATTCTTTACCTTGTTTTTTTGCAACTAAAATTTGAAAAATCATATTTAATATATAGTATGCTCTACGCTCACCTGTACTCAATACATTAAGTAAATTATCTTTCGTTACTTCTTTTTCACCTCGACTATCCGAAAAAATATATTTAAAACTTGGTAATTCCATATTTAAAATAACATCTTCCTGATTCGATGGTTCAATTGAAAAAGGAACAAAAAACCTTTCTTTAAACAAATCTAACGCTTTCTTCCAGTCTGTGACTTGTTCCCTTGCATCATCACGCAATTTCTTTAAATCTTCTTGTGCTTTGTTATAATCATCTATCAATTCATCTAGTAAACGCTCATAATAAAGAAAAACTTTAACCCAAACTTTTTTCTTGAATAAATCTATATCTTTATACTCTACAATTATATCCTGATGAGTTTGTAAGAATGCGTTAAATGCTTGTGTGTCTTTGTTTTTACTAATTGCTTTATTGATTTTTTCAAAGAGTTCTTTAATTTCCTTTGAATTTAATACTTGTTCTTTTTCTTTTTTTATAAGATCATCTAATTCCTTTTGCTCTTTTAATGTTATAGATGTACTTCCATCTTTAGCTTTCAGTACCACCTCATTATTAGCTGCAAAAAAACCGTTAGCATTCAACGCATTACTTATATTGCCATAATTATTGTGGTCTATAATACCTTGTTGCATATATAGAGATTTGTCAACCAACTCTCTGTACTTATTTTCATATTCTTCTATTAATTCTCCTGTTTTTCCGGTCTTCATCATTGAATAGACTTTATCATTAAATAACGAAGCATAATCTATATCATCTTCATGCAACGGACAATTCATCATTGGATCGTGTAATAATCCTTTTATCTTAATTAAGCAATCATATTCTTTCTTTACTGTTAATCCCCAGTCATTCAGCATAGTATTTTTAACATCAAAATTATTGCGATTTGAATACCCAAACTTCTCTTTTATTTTACTGTACAATGATTCTTTTTTAGACTCTATTGAATCATGGATATTTAGATATGCTTTTCTCAAAGGCTCGTTAGCCATTAACAACCCCTGACCTTCATATGCATTTTCATCAAATGGGTTTATTACTATAACTTGTTCTTTCGAAATTGCTACATTATCTTCATCTGAAATACTACACGAACTCTTAAATCCGTATATTTTTTCCTCAACTTGCCTGTCATCCCTTATAGCTTCAAATGTTTTTGCCAATGAAGACTTCATTGTGCCATTTGGTGCATAGATAATAGCAACATTATTATTTGAATAATCAATAGTCTCATTCATCTTCTTAATTCCATAACAGTTTTCTAAATCTAGCTTTAATTCTTGCATTTTACCAACCTTTCTTCTTAATTTAAAAACTTTAGGTACAATAGAATGATTATCTATCCCATCTTGCAACTTTAATTTTTTAATCCTCTTACCACTTCATAGTCAAGCAAATCTTCCCTATTTAAATTATTTAAAACTTTTTTCAAGCTGCCCAAACCACTAGAAGATAATAGATATGCTTCTTCAGGATTGAAAAGTTTGCAATATATCAACAATTGCCCTAAGTTTTGAAGACTTAAAGCTATCTCTTTTGCTTCAACAAGATAGATTTCAGCTCTATCTTTCCATCTTGCAATTCTAAATCAATCTCCGTTGAATCTACTTTTTCTAATAAATTCACTTCTAAGTACCTATTTTTTTGATTATCCATTCCTTCCTCCATTTCAACCTGTTTCATAACATTTTCATTCAATTAGATGCCTATTTTACAAAATAGTGCTGAACAAAGTCACTAATTTATAATCTCATATATAAGATTATCTACTCTCTCCGCTGCTATTACTTCATCTTTCATCATCTTTTTAATTTCACATCCCCAAACCACTATTACTTTAATACCCCTACTTTCAAGCTGAGCATAATTTTTCTTGTCTCTTTCAACATTTCCTTCGAGTTTATTTTTCCAAAATTCATAATTACTCTTAGGGATAGATGAATATTTGCAGTTTTCGTGCATATGCCAGAAACATCCGTTTACAAAAATAACCGTCTTATATTTAGGCAAATAGATATCGGGGCTTCCCGGTAAATTCTTATAATTCACCCTATATCTGAACCCCTTATGCCATAAAAGTTTTCTCAAAAAAATTTCAGGCTTTGTGTTTTTACTTTTAACTCTTGCCATGTTTTCACTTCTGGTCATAGGCTTATTTTTCTTCATTATCTAAATCTCACCTGCAAATTAAGTTTTATAAAATCTTCTCCGTTTTCACTATATACTTCCCCGAAATCATGCCTTGATGTGGATGCTGTCTCATATTTTGTATTCTTCAGCAAATATTCTTCAAAGTAGTTTCTGTTATATATATGATATGCAAGAACATTGCCTTCCTTTGTAACTACAATGTATCCTCCTGTAGCCTCATCTAAACCGTCCCAAACTGTAGCAGGCTTCATGCCCAATGCTACAGCTGTCAAGAATTTCTTGAACTTATACTTATAAGCATTTACATTACCGTAGTTCATAGGATTTTCACATTCAAGTTTTGCAACCATCTCATCGCAGTTGCTGATCCCGTCTCTATAGAAATACAAAAGAGTTTCGGCGATGATTTTATCCATATTACTGTCAATCAATACCAAATTATCGCTAAAAGTCTGATTATTCATTTTCCAATATTTCAATTGCCCGTTTTCGTCAATTATTTTATTGATACGCCCTCTGACATCCGTGTGATTTTTACCCGCCGATACAACATATATTTCATTTGCTTCTCGAACCAAGTCGGGATAACTGTGGATGATTTTATAAATAAAGTTTGTGGTTTTTCCTGCATTTAACAGGGTAGGGGAAGAGCCCAATTCCGATTTTATGGAAAAACCTACCGTAGGGCTGTATCCGGTATTTATATCGATTATTTTTATTGTAATATCGCTTTTGTCCGTTGCAGGTGCCGACAACTTATAGCACAAAATTTTATCCATAAAATTCTGCGTTTTTTCTACAGAAAATGCTCCTTTTGAAGTTTTAGAGTTGATTTCATTTAACAGAAGTTCGGACTGCGTTTCAAACTCGGTCGCAGGTAATTCTTTCACTTTTGAACCGTTAATGTATATGGATATGATCTCTCCTGTAGCATATTCCTTGATTTCACCTTTGTTCTCTTCTCTTATTATCTTAATGATAGGGAAGTACACATCTTCCAATTTATTCAATTCACTGTCGGCCGCATATATCTTTCCGTCAGCCAAAAGTCTTAATAAAACATATATTTCCGACCATTCTCCTTTATTCCCTGTAAGCATTAATACTACCTCCACGCAATCGCAATCTATTTATATGATTCTTCTCTTGGTTTCATTTCCGGCTTTTCCTTTTCAAGGCACAACTTAATCTGTTCGGCAATTGCACGTATGACGGGAACAGTTACCGAATTTCCGAATTGTTTATATAAATGTGTATCCGCAACCGGCAATTTGAATTCATCAGGAAACCCTTGAAGTCTTGCCCATTCTCTCGGAGTCATTTTACGAATGTATTCCCGATTGACCTCGCCTTTAATATGAGTAACCGGAGTGAAGTCCGTCAAACGCTCGTCTATGATAAGATTTCTCTCTCTTCCCATTCCGCCGCACACAATAGCTCCCGCCACGGAAGTCGCTTCTCTGATTTCATATCCGAAGCCGTTTCCTTTTGAAACATGCCTTTCTTTGTGCCTTTTTAACGATGCCAGATAAGCTGTAGATAAATAATATTTTGAAGACACTTCCTTTTCTTCAACAATATCTTTTATAACTTTTGTATCATCCGTTTTTTGAGGGAATACAAAATTCGAAGGTGCTATGTCATTTCTGAATGCTACAATATATATCCTTTCTCTGTTTTGCGGAACTCCAAAATCCTTACTGTTCAAAACTTGATAAAACACCGCATATCCCAATTCTTCCAAAATATTTCTAATTACCTGAAATGTACGCCCTCTATCATGATTAACAAGGTTTTTGACATTTTCACAAAACACAATTTTCGGTTTATGTTCCTTTATAATCCTTGCAACATCAAAAAACAATGTCCCTCTCGCATCCTCGAACCCTCTTTTATGTCCTGCAAGAGAAAACGCCTGACACGGAAAGCCGGCAAGCAATATATCATGATCCGGAATATCTTTTTCATCAACTTTTGTAATATCTCCGACTACATTTATACTGTCATTAAAATTTGCTTTATAAGTTTCTACCGCTTTTTCATCCCATTCGCTTATAAAAACGGTCTTGATATTTTTTCCGAATGCCTGGTCAAATCCCAGCCTGATCCCTCCGATACCGGCAAACAAATCAATTGATTTATACATCTTGTTTTCCTCTTTCATACTCAATGATATCTTCAATGTTACAATTCAATCTCTCACATATTCTTCCTAAGATTTCAAGTCTTACGGGTTCGTTTCGTCCCATTCTTGAAATGGTGGACGGACCGGTTTCTATTAATTTCTGCAAATCGCCTTTATTCATATTTCTGTCGATTAACAACTTCCATAACTTGTTATATGAGAATTTCATAATACTCCTCTCCTCTATTCATTCGCATAGAATTTCTATGTTTTATTATAACATTTTTTTGTAAAAAATGAAATCCCGATTTTATCTTTCAATACCTCGATTTTTAGGTAACTTTCTTTTCCAATCTTCTTCCCCGATTTCTTTAATTTGTTTCAAGATGCTTTCCCTCGGCTTTTTCTCTATCCTTTGTTCTCTGCCCAGATAATCATCCATATTATTCTTAAGGTGTCTAAGCTCGGTAAACTCCTCCATTAAAGAATCATGCTGTTTCGCTATCCTTTCTTGTTTTAATCCCAAATCCTTCGAATGCTCATTCAATTTCCTGAAAAGATTTTTACTTGATTTTGTCTTCAATCCTTCTAATACTATAATGCTCAGTATGCTGATAACTCATTATACTTTTTTTCAGTTGGTTCATTAACTTGGGAAGGACATGATTTTTTAGATAAAATTAGAGAAGATACTACATGGAATAATGTCAAGAAGATAATTAAAGATAAAGCTCTGCCGTTTACATTAGAAGTTGCTAAAACCATCGCCACAGATTTGTTGGCAGTTTCGATGAAAGCAACATTAAACTTATAAATGATAAAAAACAAAAAAGCAACTAGGATTTTTCTCTTAGTTGCTTTTTGTATTCCTTGAAAATTATTCTTCAGGTGACCAATTTCTAAAATTTGCAAGCATTTTGCAAGCACACCACTTACAAAATGGCTATTTATAAGGCTTTAGAGCCTGTTTTTAATCACTCCCACTCAATTTATTCGTTAAGACGGCAAAGTATTGGTTTATGGAGCGATCAAGGCCTGCCGCCGCAATTTCTTCTCTAAAAACGGCATCGGCATCACGCAAGATGTCCAGTTTTTCTTTTGTAATTTCGCCCATAACGCGAATGGCCAGTCCCGGTCCCGGGAAAGGCTGCCGCCATACGAGATAGTCCGGCAAACCCAGTTCTTCACCGAGTTCGCGAACTTCATCCTTAAAGAGGTTGCGTAGCGGTTCAATAAGACCCTTGAAGTCTACAACAGCCGGCAAGCCGCCTACATTGTGATGGCTTTTAATAACTGCCGCATCACCGGCACCCGATTCGATGACATCGGGATAAATCGTGCCTTGTGCCAAAAAGTCGACGGCACCGATTTTTCGTCCTTCTTCTTCAAAGACGCGAATAAATTCTTCGCCGATAGTTTTACGTTTTCTTTCGGGATCGGAAATACCTGCCAATTTAGACAGGAATCGCTCCGATGCGTCGACGCGAATGAAGTTCATTCCCGAATCCTTAAAGGCCGCTTCAACTTCATCGCCTTCATTTTTGCGCATTAAGCCGTGGTCAACAAAAATACAGGTCAATTGGTTCCCTACGGCACGGGAAATCAAGGCCGCCGCCACAGAGCTGTCGACTCCGCCGGAAAGAGCCAGTACAACCTTACCGTCACCGACAGTCCGACGCACGTCTTCAACAGCTTGTTTGGCATAGTTTGCCATCGTCCATGTGCCGCTGCATTTACATACTTCAAAGAGGAAGTTATGCAACATTTCCTTGCCGTGTTCCGTATGAAGCACTTCAGGATGGTATTGCATGGCATACAATTTCTTGTCCGCATTTTCCATTGCGGCTACGGGGCAGTGTTCCGTATGAGCCGTAATCTTAAAGCCTTCAGGAATTTCGGCTACATAATCCGTATGGCTCATCCACACGATTTCTTTTTCTTTCAAGCCTTTAAAGACAAGGGACTTCGTATCCACCGTTGTTTCCGTTTTGCCGAATTCCCGCTTATCCGCTTCCTTAACAGTTCCGCCCAGAAGATATGCCATCATCTGCATGCCGTAGCATAATCCCAGAACGGGCACACCCAGTTCAAAGACGGCGGCATCAATATGCGGTGCCTTTTCTTCATATACACTGTTCGGTCCGCCTGTAAAAATAACTCCGCGAGGCTTCAGTTCTTTAATCTTTTCAACCGCTTTATGATACGGGTAGACTTCACAATATACATGATTCTCTCTGACCCGTCGTGCTATTAACTGATTATATTGCCCGCCGAAATCGACGACAATGACTAATTCTTTCGAGTCCATCAACAGCCCTGCCTCTCTGAAATATTCCATTATTCATATGACCGAATTATACCATAAATAACCGCTCAAACCAATTAAATCGCCTGTAGAAAGAGCGTAAATCCGCTTCCTTATATACAAAACAGGCGGACACCTTCATGGGAAAGTGTCCGCACATACAATACAGTTTTTTATAAAATGTACCTAGGCTTTTTCTTCTTCGTATTCTCTATGCATTTCTTCCAAAATAGACCGACGTGTAACGACACCCACACACCGCTTATTGTCTACAATGGGAATGACCTTGAGGTGCTCTGCTACCATAACGCCTGCCAACTGTTCCACATCCGCATCGGGAGCCGCAATGATAACGTCTTTAGTCATCAATTCTTTAGCCGTACTGGCCATGAGTTTTTTAAAGCTCTTATCGTATTCACTGATGCCGTTGTAGTAAATGCTGGCCCCGAGAAGATTGACATAGTGCGGCACGTGGGGCTTGATTTTCTTATACAGCAAATCGGCATCCGTAACAATACCGGCTAAGGTGCCGTCATCGTTAACAATGGGAATAGCCGTAATCTTATTTTTAATGAATAACTGGATTAAATCCAAAACGGTTGTACTCGGATCGGCCGTTACAAAAACCTTTTCCATAATATCCATTGCTTTGCGTTCGCTCATAGTATCCACCCCTCCGTTCCGAACTGTAAATCGAAACCTTTGTTTGTACCTTTATTATACTATCTTTTACAAAAAATAGATATATACGCTGTAATTATAAGTGATAAGGCTCGTGCCGCATGATTTTTACAGCCCTGTAGATTTGTTCCGTCAGTATCATACGAATCATTTGATGTGTCAGCGTAATGCGACCGAAAGAAATACAACGGTCGGCT
>QWCW01001600.1_pt1 | contig 12551 bp, 8 predicted proteins | sample 1972691 | NCBI WGS metagenome assembly QWCW01 (sample SAMN09866698, study PRJNA288562) | Human oral metagenome isolate pre2_saliva, whole genome shotgun sequencing... | reverse complement strand
CACCAATTCTACTACACTACCTGCAGAAGCAGCTGATTCAGCACTGCTACGAACACCCCAGATGCTATTGAAATTTTGTTCCTCTTGGTACGATGCGAACACACCACCGATGGTAATGTCGGAACCAATAGATGCCATCGCACGCCCCACTACATCATGTATAGATGCCGTGCCGAGTAACAACGGCGTATGCAAACGTACATATACGGAATTGCCTGCACTCGTTGCCGTTGGCACAGGCGTAATGTCGCCAATCGTAACGGTACAATGACCATATTCGGTACGGCGAGAACGGCCGATATGGCAATCCAAATCCTTAGGGAATTCTCGAACGAAAGATTCCAAGGCCTCTTTAGGGCCTACCACGGACCCGACGAATACTTGATTGGGTTCCAAATATTCATAGTTGAAAATCGTGCCATCACTGCTACGGCCTTGTACACGTTCTTGTTCAGATGAGCGAGACATGTGCAATTTGATGGCGGTTTCCACAGAAACGGGGCTACATTCTGTACCATCTAGTACGATAAATCCCTTTACGCCTTTAAAGCCAAGAAGATTTTGTTTCTCTGGTACATCGTATTCTTGTTTTGCATAAAAGGAATCGACCACCGTATTAGATGCAAACTTAGTTTCCTTAGCAGCATTCTTATTTTTTTGCAAGCTCAATGGCGCAGGGAACGATGTGCCCTTTACCGTATCTTTATAGGCAGACACGAAACGTAAATCGCCGTAGAACAAATCCATAAAATCCTTGTTCGTATGCGCTGTTTTGCCACGGTTATGGGATTTAATAAACTGAGTGGCAAATAGGCCGCGTAAAATACGTCCGTCAATGGATCCGCGCGTAGCGGTCAACACGCCTGCCGTAGAAGAATTGGCAATGAGCGTTGGGGATTGTATAGTGACCGTAATATTTACTTGTTCCATAGTTTACCCCCTATTGTATCTACATCAAATGCTTCGTCATCGATTTTGCATACCACTTGACCGAATCCACGGTTTCTCTTACCACCGATGCCCGTCATATTGCGTACGGCGCAGCTCAAAATATAGCGGTCCGTATCCGTCATATCCTCTACATCGATGTGGCCCTTAAAGGTAAGGCCTTTGTTAAGCACGCGAGAGTTGTGCAAGGTCCCTTCCATAGCGGTTCCTGTCGTTTGGTCGATGGATGTGTAATACCGCATGGATGTGTATTCTTCAAGAACGCGGTCCTTCGTAAACACCGTTGGGTATTGTTCCTCTAATTGCGCCAACTCACGAGATACCACATCATAGTCAGCAATGGTCAAATTTGAGATGGACAATCTAGGTTCATCCGTAACGCCTTCTAGACGGTTAAATAGGACTTTCACATCGTCCGTCGTGAACGCCGTCATCTTAGCAGTTTCCATCATTTCCGCCACCTCGAGGGCGCTTTCATATAATACACCGCGCACCCGTTTCGCCGGAATGAAAGGAATTCCGTAACGGTCATGAACGATGGTGCTGTCCGTATTCACGTCGCCTTGGCCGGACATCAGCATGGTTGGCGACAATAATTGTATGGTTAATGTGTACATATACTTACTCCAATCCAGGCAATACATAATCCATCAATTCAATGGCATCCGTATACGGTGTGCGCATGTGGCCGTCGATTTTAGCCCATAGTTTGTCTGTGAAAGCGTCCCAGCCGGCTACATTTGGCAATGATGCCCCTGTATTGCGCAATTGTTCAAGGAATACGGTCCACATATGTTCATTATCTTGCAATACGGAACGCAATTCCTTCACTTTATTATGAGCCATCACCTTGCCGGCGTTGAATTGTGCTGTACAATCCAATACTTGAGACAATCCTTCTATATCACCAGAGGCTACGGATTCTGTACGACCGTAGACTCGATATGGACCAAAGTGCATATTGCCTGTTAAGCTGCTGTATTCATTGGCAAAGAATTGTTCCAATGTTGGCGCTGTTTCGCCGTGCAAGAAAGCAAAGTCCATCCAGCAGGATTCTGGAATCGTATGGGATTCGTTGTATGCACGCATCTTGGATTTGGCGCTATCGCAGAGCTGTTCTGCCATTTCGTAGCCTCTAAAGAATGGGTACGATGTAGGAATGACCGCAATACCAGCACAAGATGCAATGGACATGCCATCCGCATCACTCAATAATTGTTGCATCAAGAATTGTGACGTTTGCACCGCAATACGAGCATTACAGATGAATGTAATATCGTCACCGCCTACGATGATAGGACGAATTGGCATCATGTTTGGTTTCAATTCCAATTCTGCATCTAGCACATCATAATGATCGATAATCCATTCTACTGTGGCCTTAAAACTAGCCAATGTTTTTTCATGAACACGTTTGGACAAAGCGCTGCGTTCTTCCAATGTTTTGCAGGCTCTGAAATGAGCACCCATGTTATTACCGTCAATATGAACGATAGCAATGTCGTTGATACCCGTTTTGCTATTGTCTGTGGATTGATTTTGACCCAAGTCTTCTAGTTCAGATGGGAATACCCAGTCCGTATCTTCTGTACCGAATAGGTCGAGGCTCAATCGTTTATTCGCTGCATCAAAGGCGTTGAATTTAGCAGAAAAGGATGTTGCCACAAGGCGTTTTTCACCTATTTGTTCCGTTGTATCCGCCACATCACCGCTATAGTCGCAAATCGTCGTCAACCCCGTATTGGCTGGTGTCACAATCGGATGTAGGGTGTATTGATTGGTCTTTAATTGTGAATACAATACGCCTAAATCACTAGAGAACTTGTCCTTGTCGAGGGTAATTGTTCCCGATGTAGCCCCCACCTTGAGGGATGGATATTTCGTCAATACGCGAGTGGTAAACTGTTTAATAATATCCGCAACGAGTGCTTCATGAGCTTCGTCAATCAACACCAATGCATTACCGCCACCGATGTATGCCACATATACGGGGGTTGGCAATGCCGCAAGGCTTTCACCACGGCTTAGCCAAGACGTCGTATCCGCCATCACTCCGATATTTTTAATGACCTCATCGCACAACACATTCTCAAATAATCGGTCCACAATATATGAAGCCCCTACGTTGGCCTTCAATTTATTGTTCGCGAAGATGTACTTTTGAATAGACTGCACATCAAACAAAATCGCATTTACTTGCATAGGCTCACTCCTTACCTATAAAACACAACACGGATTAGCGACAATACTCCCGGAACTGAACGAACTGAAAGTTCACGATTTTCTCGTTCACCCCATCCTCATAGGATTCCTCGACCACCCGTTCACTGGTGGCTGCTACAACGGTAATCCCGACGGCAAGCAATCGTTCCACTAAGGCGTGACAATAAATGAATTCCCCTTGGCAGAGTACCGCCGTTGGATGCAAGGCGATGATGCGCGCTGCATATTCTTGCGCTAACTGACTAATCTCTGCCGAAGATGCCATCGGATCAATCTGAGGGAATGGCATGTCCATAATCACCCCATATTGACGCCCTGCATCGAGCTGCTCATCCGACCAATACTGGGACGGATGATTCGTATGATTGATAAACATGTAACCCCCTCTTTCATGAAATGCGATACGCTTAACTTCATTTATACTTCATCTTAAATAATAGCAAATACTGAGAAAAAAATCACTTATAATCATGCACTTTATGAAAGTTTTATGATTACGAAACAGTTTTTACCTCCATATCTGCATTTACATCACTCATTTGGTCTAAATAACTCATACAGTCCTTTACACATTGTTGAATCCACTGACGTGGTGACACGCCACCAAACCGCTTAACTGTAGTTGTCATATAGGACTCATATAATGATACCCAGTTCTTTTGAGCAGCTTTAGACATAAAACAACCACGTTCAGTGATTTCAAAATCTGTATCATTTACCATATGGCGATTCAACACTTTTAAAATAAAACGATCCATCACCTCTTGTCGTACTAAATCCATCAAGTCATAAACGAAACTATCCTTACGATTATTCGTACTATGTAGCAGTCCAATACGAACATCGAGGCCCGATGGCAAAAGACAAGCTCGCACCTCACGTTCTAGAAATGAATAGCCATAGCTAAGCAACGCATTTACAGGATCAGGACTTGGGTGACGCTTACGTCCAGTAAATTCCCAAGGCTCAGAAAGGCATGCGCCCCATACGGAAAAATAGGTTTTAGACGCTAACCCTTCCATACCGCGCAGACCATCCACAGTCCTAACTTTACCTACACGCTTTAATAGGCCGTATAAGGTCTTACGCACAAAATCATAGTTAGGCAATGCTTTAGTTTTACTATACTGTTCTAAGATAGAAATCTGTGCTTGAATCTTCTTCTGCACAATATATTGAGCCCCCATTAGGGCAAAGGATTCGTCTTGAAAGTATCGTGTTTGCCATAATAACTTAGATAGTGATGTTTTTTCATCCCCCAATGTGCCAACTAGGCGATATGCATGGTCCACAAACTGAATAAGAGACCCCTGCTGCACCAAAGAATACATCACTTGCGTAGATAATTGCGTTGTACGACCAACTACTAACGTTCCTACTGTCGCCATTGGCAATTCTCGCAATACCTTATGATCTTGTTCTAATACTAATAAACCACCATCTTGATTAACTGACACACCCGGTGTCATTACATATACTGTTTCTACCATGTATACCACCTCCTACAAATTAAATGATTAATACAGGCCCCTCATTAACAGGAAGGTCCTGATTACACCATATCGGCGTCTTAGCCGTATCTGAAATTGAAATCACAAGCAATCGCTTTGTCATATCATTACCGGTTAACTTCTCTAATTGTTTTATAATTGTTTCAATGCGTACACGTACATGAGAGCATAAAAATACGCTGTATTGAACGCGATAGCAAAAAGATTCTAAATACTTAACAACCTTGTTTCTGATTTTTGTATCTGAAATATCATATGAAATAAGATACTGCATACAACACCTCCAAACTAATAACAAACTCATTAACTACATTCATTATACAAATCTAAAGAGAAGTACAATAATCAAAAAAACTAGGAATGAAAAAGCTGTGCCTCTGTTATAACACAGAGAGCACAGCTCTTTTAGTAATAGATATGTAATTGTAAGTTAGAAATGTTGAGGCCGCATCATCGCTTTTTCCCTTTGCTAGCACCCTTCGTCGCATACCGTAAGCGGTAAGTACTGTTGCAACTAAAAAAATACTATTCTGCACAAAAGCAAATAGGTAAAGTGTTTCAATACCGCAAGTGGTAAGTACTGTTGCGACTCAAATAACCATTGGGCATATGAAGCAGTAGAAGGACTTCGGTTTCAATACCGTAAAGGGTAAGCACTGTTGCAACGCAAAACCAGTACTTCTCAAAAACATCATCTAAAAGTTTCAATACCGTAAACGATAAGTACTGTTGCAACATTATACCGCTTTTCAATCGTATAATACATTGATTGCGTTTCAATACCGTAAACGGTAAGTACTGTTGCAACGATAGACCCAAAGTAAATTTGTTAATCCCGCATGGGTTTCAATACCGTAAACGGTAAGTACTGTTGCAACTTTAATAATGAGTCTAAATATCCAGATTGGAATGCTGGGTTTCAATACCGTAAACGGTAAGTACTGTTGCAACGTTCCCTATGACACAAAGTGGTTGCGTAGGTAACTACGCTAGTTTCAATACCGTAAACGGTAAGTACTGTTGCAACAGCAGGTCCTAGAAAGCCAATATTCATGGGGCTCAAAATTAGGTTTTAAAAAACCTCACACCGTAAACAGTCAAAATATGATTCCATTCGGTTCATAATATCTACAAACCTAGGTAAATACTGGTAGAAAATGATTTTTCTAAGATTACAGTAATTATAAGGGTTTTCGAGTTTTACGTCAATATGCAGGGAGATTTTCTAAAAGGAACGATTTTTATAAAATACAGGTAGTAACTAGGCTTATTGCTATTTTGAAAACTTTTATAGATCAAGAAAACCTTTTCCACTGCTAGTATATTATAAAAAAGACCTACCCGCATGATATCACACGAATAGGTCTAACCATTGTCTAATTCATTATTCACTTTTTAATTATACCTCAACACATACATGTACTAAACCAAAATCTATAGATGGGAACATATAAAACACCTCCTCATAATATATACGAAAATATTTCAATTAAAACTAGTCTTCATCAAGTGCATCTAGCACTGCTACTAACACTGCAACTGCAGCTTCTACTACTAATGGGGACATAATACACCTCCTACTCCAGCATCTACCGCTAATGGGGACATAGTATAACACCTCCTTATTAATAATATGATTAAATACATTTCATTCAACTATAACTTTAGAATTAAATTTCGTTTCATGTTCATTAACCTCACAATCTACAACAACCTACATTCATAGTATAAACCAATAAGTAAAAATCCCTCTATCAAAATAACTAAGACAAACACCCCTCCGAGCAAATCAAATTGATCTACTCGGGGTTATCGATAAGCACTGTTATAACAAGCATATTCCAATATCAAACTTGGAAGGTAACTCAGATTGAGTTTCAATACCACAAACTGACAAAACTAGTCAGATAATAACCATGCTAATAATAATAACATAGGTCCACCTCCTATTCATTCAATAACGTATCAACTGTGTATAGTATATATCACATCGACCAATTAATCTCATCAAAATAACTAAGAACAATATACTAATTAGATAAAACAAAAGAGCCCTGCCCATATGTTACCATACGGACAAGGCTTCGCTTAGAGGTGCAATCTAGCACGAACTTTGATGATATAGTTTATAGTATTTACCGAAAGGAGAAATTTTTACATTCGCACCTCACACCACTAAGTACTCAGTATTAACTGATGTATTTATTATAACAAAGGTATCAAATTATACGTATTCAAAAAAACTAGGAAGAATTCATTTCGCTACAGATTAATACTTAGAGTATGATGGTAGCTTTTTATAGCCTTCCACATCTACAGATGAGATTTCTACGGCACTCCACCCCCATTTATTTTTTGAACGATCATAGGAGCGAATCGCAGTACCAGCAACTACATCACCACTAACCAATTTATAATCATCTACTAGTTGACGTTCTATAAATACATTGGTACGTTCTGTGAAAGCAATCCCACCAGTAACAACTTTTACTATATTCTCAAAATCCATAACTAATGAACTAGGTGGACTTTGTCTTACCTTTTCACAGGAAATAACATTATTTACAACGGTACCATCCTTACGTTCAGCAGATGAATAGGAAACAGATACAACATCCATTACCTGTAAAGGAGTGCTTTCATCAACAGTATAGGAAAGTAAAACATCACCACTGGCTACTATATAAGCATGATTACGGCGAGTGTCCACTCGATTCACAATACCAATATGATGAGGGAACTCTTTGGTAGCATCAGTCTGCTCAATCATAAAAATGTCACCACGACTATATCCAGTCCATTTCATTTTTACACGAATAGGTGTACCAAATTCTTTAGATATATTACGTAATATAGAAGGTTTAACATGAATTTCCTTAGGTGGCTCAGAATTGGATTTCATCACAATAATATTAGTAGCTTTTCCTTTTTCAGTTGTATAAGTCGTCCCAACAATCCCTTCATACCAAGGAAAATCCTTATACAACAATGCCAATGCAGGCACACTATGCTCAATATAAAACTCATCAGTAACAGGTTTACTATCTGGCATATACCAAGACGCGTTCACATATTGATTTAATATGTCTTCAATCTTGTGCCCCTTTGCCTGTCTAGCTTCAATCAAATACCGCGTTTCAGAACTAGCTATATCAAACCATTCTAATTCGATTAACTGTTTAATCAAGCCGAGTCTTGACTTACCATTATAGTATGCATCTGTTTGACACAGAATCGATTTACAGTAACATGCCAATGCGAGCTTTGCATCACCTTCTACGGTTTCTGCCAATCCCTTCCAAAGCCAAAATTCATAAGGTTTGTCATGTAAGAGCTTAATAATGATAGCTTGAGCACGATCAAGCTGATTTACCATTGTTAACGCTTTGGCAATATTCCATTTCAAAAATAATGTATTTTCATGTAACTTACTTAACCGTGATGTTGCTATATCACATAATGCAATGACGCTATCCTCATCAACCTTTTTATTAATACCATCTAGGGATTTCTTTAAAATTCTTGAGACTAAAGAACTACCTTCGCGTTGTTTCCCATCTGCATCGGTATAAGTGCTAGTCTTATAATCCTCATACTCAAAACAATTAAAATCAGTTTGTAACGCATACATATATAATTTAATAGGCTGTTCTTCATCCTTAAAAGATAAGATACTTCTCCATACACATCGCATCAATAAGGTTTCATCTGAAAGCCCCAATGAGAAAATCTCATCTAAATAAAATACAACATGATCAAAATTAACGGCTTTGTCACTCATCTTTTGTTTTAAGAGCGTATATAAACGCCACGCATAAGAGCGTTTAACATTCAAATTATCTGGAAATTGTTTCACTAATGCTTTTGCTCGTTTGGCCGCCTCCACAAATTTATTGGCGTCCTTAAGGGCCTTAATCTCCTGAAGCCCTTTATATTCTGGACTAGCCATCCGTATAGCAAACTCACGCTGTTTAAGCAAGATTTCTTCAGTTCCCTTAGAATTATCAATTTCTAGAGCTTGTAATTCATTACAATATTCTTCTAAATGTTCAAGTTGATTTGTATTAACTCCGCGTTTAATTAAATCAATTAAACACCACGCATAGGCTCTTATATTCCATGCATCATGACCTGCCGCGTTCATTAATTCTTTTGCTAACTCAAATGCACGATCAATATCTTGATGACGTAAATCAAAAACATCCTTGCTCGTATATTTCGTCTTAGTTTCCATAGCTACATAACTCCTTCTTCCAAAACGGATTTAATATCGTCAGCCAAGTCCGAATCATTACATAAGCTATCTATAAACTGGGTTTTCGTAACTCGTTTTTTACCATTATAAATGATATCCATCGTAATCGTACCTATACCTCTTTTGAAAGTATATCGAACTCGGTACGGAGCACACTTGATTTCTTTAATTCCAATATGATGTTCTTGTAACTTAGCTTCTAACTGTTCACTATAAGCTTGTAAAAACTCTTTAAATGGTTCTGGATATACTGCTCGTTGAACAATCGATTCCACATTTTGTGTTTGTTCCATAAGTGGTTTTTCATCTATTTGTATCAACAATCCTACCAACACATTCAATGAAGTATATAATTGATTAGAATTATTTTTATTACTAGGACTTATACTCCTGATAATATGCTTGCCATTATAGTAAATTTTATACTCTTCTAATTTACCTTCAATCTGAATTTGATAGATATCATGATAGTCATGAGATGCAACTTTCTTAATAATAATATCTTGACCTGCCAAAGTCTTAACAACCATGCGGCAAATACCTTGCGAAATACGAGACAATGAAGCTAACTCAAAATCAAGATATGTATCAATTGCACAATCTTCTTGTAGTTTTGAGGTTAATTGTTTTTGATTTTCAGCGAATTTCAATTCATCTACTACAATATTAGAATCAGCTCTTCTATCCCACCAATTAAGTAAATATAAGCGCTCCGTTGCCCTTGTGATTCCTGTATATAACCACTTAAAGCCATCTATAGACAATATGTTATTATAATGCTGACAATCTAGAAATACACGTTTCCACTCACTACCTTGTGCTTTATGACATGTAATCGCATACCCATATTTAGCCTGAACCGCATTAAAATACGGATCTGACATCATTAATTTCAATCGCTCGTGACTATTGTTAAAAAGAATTCTCTTGCGCTCTTCTTCTGATTCATCATCCTTATTTTCTGCTTTCATTTGTTGCGCAATAGATTTTAAAGCATTAGTGTTTCTTATATAAAAATCTTTATATAATGCTTTTTGTTCATCTGCATCCAACATGGCATTAGACGATGTTAACAAATCTTCTATTAATAGGGTAGGTGCTACAATACGCATACCATTTTCATTAATAAATTCGACTTGAACATGTCTAAAGTTAAGATCTACAATCCGTTCTTTATTCAATTGAATTCGACGAGACTCTACATGACCTACAGACGTAACTGTTGCAAATTCTCCATTAAACACGCGGTGTCCATCGATAAATGTATTTTTAGAGAACATAATTCGATCACCTGGCACTATTGTCTTAGCCCCAGGATATAAAGACTCTCGTATCATCATGTTATACATACCTACTAAGTCATTCTTAGAGGCAATCACAATGGTCTGCGCATCCATATTATTATTGCAGTTCATCATATAAGTGTCTAAAAATTGTTCAGCCTTAATGCCTACTACCTCTGAATCATCTTGCTCAATAGTTAAACGATTTAACTGATGTCGAGCTAAATCATTTCGAATATGCAAGGCATTCTTTAAAATGAGGCTATCTGTTTTTTGACGTACTACTTCAGTAAGTTGGAAGGAACGAATAGGAAATTCATCACCATATAACTTTTTAAAATACTCTTCAGATAAAGCTGGAGAGTGATTCATTCTAACAGGCATAAGCTGTGCATCATCACCAATAAAAATGACTTTCTTAGCATGTTCATTAGAATCTAGATTTATATAGTGCATTAAATCATCTAATAATTTCCCGCTACCAAATTGGATGAATTCGTTATTTGCCATAGCATCGGACAACATGGAGCTTTCATCAATCAAATACACATGATTAGCTGGATTTTCGTTGTCCTTTAATTCGAATACTAGTTTAAAGGTTTCTCCCTCTTGATTTCTTCCATATTCGTTCAACATATTAAGAGAGTAAATCATAGAATGTACAGTAGATGCAGAATGACCTGTTTTCTCACGCAATACCAACGTCGCTTTACCAGTTGGCGCAGATAAACTGCAACTACGTCCAACATTCTTAAGATAATTAACCACACCTTTAAGGATGAAAGTCTTACCTGTACCAGCATAACCTTTCATTAGGAACACATGTTCCGAATCATTGTTAAGGAAATCCTCTAGTTGCGCTACTAATTCTTGCTGATCTGCGGTCAAAGCATATCCTTTAAACTCGTCTACCAAATGATAGTAAGCTGCTGTTTCTTCTGGATATAGATTGATATGATTCTTTTGAATAACATCGGCATATTCCTTAGCACGTACCGCTGTAATTTTCTCGCGCTCTTCAGAACTAATCTGACTATACACTTCATTACGTTTAGCAATGGAACCATCTGGGTCACGATGTAAAGCTTCTAATTCATCATCCAGACTAATAGAATCAGACTGATTTACAATTGATTTATTTTCAGGCAAAACGAATTCAGGATAATCCGTAATAGCAGGGTCCAATTTAAAACATAGCCATTTACTCAATAAATATGATTCCTTTAAGCAATGATTAACCACCTTTTGATCACACTCAATAACCTTATGAGCCATATCATTACCATTAACACGAAGAAGATGCAATTTTTTTATAATATCACGTGGAACTGCTCTAGAAAATTCATATTTTTGTAATTTACTACAAAAACTATCATTAGGATTATTAGGCAACTGTAAGTCGTTATACAAATAATTAGTAAAACTCTCGGCAAATACGCGTAACTTAACTAATGCAATTTGATGATCTGCATACAAATACCGTTCAGAATCCGTAGCCATTTTATACATCTCAGGATTTATGGTCTCTAATCTTGAAAAATTATGTGTCCCCATATGCCACCTCAACCATTTACAAATACTTTGTAAATCATGAGAATTTCATGAATTATTAATTTTAATTATAGGGTAGCCATAAAGTTCCGTCAATAATTGTAATACTATACATTAAATCAACTTAATACTAGTTATGTCAAAACAAAATATTAAAAATAACTAAAAAAATCCCCAAGTAAACATGATTGTCTACTTGGGTGTCTTTGCTTACACTATGTTATTAAAAATCACAAATGAGAAAAAAATATTTCACTGATTAGGTTTTCTAGCACAAAAATAATGACTAAAAATTTGTGAGTATATTCATTATATACCGTAAACGGTAAGTACTGTTGCAACCTGGTGGCGAATATTCTAAAGCAAAAGGTCGTAATAGTTTGTTTCAATACCGTAAACGGTAAGTACTGTTGCAACGAGGTGAAATGAGTGAAAATAAATCATATAAACTAGGGTTTCAATACCGTAAACGGTAAGTACTGTTGCAACGTAAAATGTCTAAAGAAGATAAAGCTAAATTAGATGGCGTTTCAATACCGTAAACGGTAAGTACTGTTGCAACCATCTTGTTCTATAATACGAGAGGAGACGAATGTGTACAAGTTTCAATACCGTAAACGGTAAGTACTGTTGCAACACTGCAATGTTTGGCTTTTCGAATAAAATTATATAGTTTCAATACCGTAAACGGTAAGTACTGTTGCAACTTGCAGAACGATTTAATCGTAATGCAAAAGCAGCAGGTTTCAATACCGTAAACGGTAAGTACTGTTGCAACAG
>QWCW01000667.1_pt1 | contig 12566 bp, 10 predicted proteins | sample 1972691 | NCBI WGS metagenome assembly QWCW01 (sample SAMN09866698, study PRJNA288562) | Human oral metagenome isolate pre2_saliva, whole genome shotgun sequencing... | reverse complement strand
CTATGAAATTATACTAGATTCTATACTCATCTTAATCAAGTTATGTATGTGATAGGATTGCTGTTAGAATCTAAGTCTTTCTGTTCTACATGTTGGTGAGTTCTTTCACCTGTTGATGTAATTATAATACACGTATCCGTGTGTGTCAACAATTATTTTTTTTAATATTTTGCTTTTATGAAAGTTAGAACTAGCAACACATATTTTACTGTATTGCTAGTCCCTTATAGTTACTACTAATACTTAGCCTCAACGCGCCAAATTTCATCAGCTAACCATCTCAATGGTCCGCGTGATGGTCGTAGAAATCTTGCCGCCATGCCTTCTATACTAAGTTGTGTAGATTCTAGTTGACCTGTTTTACACCAAATAGCAAAGTGTTCACAGTTATGACCAAACAAATTATAATCGCCTTTGCCAATCATGGATCTAGCACGTTGTACAGTTTTACGGGGCCCATAAAAAGTAGAGGTCACATCTGCATCTTGGAAAATAGATAATAACGTATCGTCTTCGGCAATATATAAGGTATCTCCGTCACAAAACTCTTCAATGCTAGTTTCAGCAATTCGCCCATCTAGTGGAGAATCCCCTTTTATATAATGAATAATCTTATGATAACCAGCATATACGCCATAATGTTGATATACATCACCAAAGAGAAAATTGCTTCGTTGACAAAATACAATATCTCCTAATTTTAACTTTCTTGAACCCATTATTACTCCCCCATACAACACATTATTTGTGATTATTCATATACGTGATAATATCATCTAAAGAAATATTTTGATTCTTGCCTCGTAATAATCGCCATACCTTTCTAACTAATTTATAGAACAGGTATAAACCTGCCAATGGCCAAAATACACCAAATGGATTGTGTTCAAATGGATTCCGTGGATGAGGAAATGGTCCAGGCATGGGTCCTATAATATTAGGCCAACTGTGTTCTTGATACACTCCTTCAGGATGAACACCAGTTTTATTTCTATTAGAAGAAATATACTCTACTACATCGTCGTATAATTTAGGGTCTTCTTTTTTTACACTTTCAAGAGCTTCTTTAATAACATCTGTTTTCATATCATACACCTCTGTACTACAAAACAATATTAGAATAACTAACTGATTACATGTATATTGTACAAAAGTGTATGAGAAAAAAATAACGCATCAAAATATTATTGATGTGAACAATATATTATTTTTCTTTGGCTCAGTAGAGATAGATACTCCATTTATAGCAGAAATATTTTTTAACATACTATTAGGAACACTACTTGTAGTAAGAATAACAATGTCTTCTGGTCTTACCTTATCTTGAATCATTTTTGTAACAAACTTTGTAACGATGGTTCGTAATTCATTTTCATTCTTGTAGAATGATCCAAGTGGTTGTATCCCTGACAGTTCATTTATATAAGCATCTTTCTTTATATCACTTAATGTTGTTCCTACAGTCTTAGCTATTTCAGCAGTATTGCGACAGTTTTTATACAAGACAAGACGACAGTCTCCATATGTATCTAACCAATGCGTCGATTTATGCATCATTATATACTGATTTTTATCATAGAATACGTAATAATGACCGCCTAACATATCTATTAACATAGAAATATGTTCTAATATACGTTCATCAATATCTTGACCTTCATCAATAACAACATTTTCATAAGACCATTCTAAATCATCATATTTATTTTGAAAGTACTCAATAAATCGAGGAATAATTTCTGCAATAGAATAATTGCTATTAGGCATTAGACTCTCAGCTAATGATCTAACATTATGAAAAACTATATTATCACTCGCATAATGCTCTTTCACATAAGATAATAAGAACTCATTAAAGCATAAATATAATACTTTTTTACCTTCAGCAGCTAACATTTTAGCCTTTTCAATGGCAAGCATAGTTTTACCTGTACCTGCTGGGCCATGTATAACAGCCGTTGGCTGTTCCCGTAAAAAATGCAATATAGATGCTTGTTGTTGAGTCATTTGAATATAACTCTTTGTTGATTCAAGAGCTGTACTTGCAACAGATTCAACAATATTAAATGTAGGCATTAGAGCCTTAATCATATTCTGAAAGTCATTTGGTGATTGTTCTGACTCTCTAAACCCTAAATTAGATTTCCAATAACTAAAGGCTTTATCTAAAGATTCTTGTGGATTAATTAAACAATCCACATCAAAAACTATATCCCTGTTGGCTTCTAATGGTAAAGAAACCTTATTATAAACAGCAACTGATGGAAACCAAGCTGCACGTCCTATAACAGGCATTTGTCCATTATAATGTTTACGTAAATAGTTCTGAATCCTGAATTGACTTTCTGCAGCTTGTCCCAAAGGATCTATAATTTTTTCTTCTTTTGTATTTCGATTCGTTTGAATCCAGTTTCCATCACGGTAGGAAACCCCACCAGCCTTTACCTCTATAGATAAAACACCTTTTTTAGGATGTAAAATAACAAAATCTGCCTCGCCTTCACTCCTACGTTGGTTCAGTTCACCTAACCATCTATAAGAATGAAAAATTACATATTCATTATTTAACTTAGAGAGCGCCTCATATACGAGACGCTCTCCTTCACTACCGTGGAAACTATTTATTATTGTTGGGTAGAATTTTGGCACGATATTTTCCAATATATATCATTTATATAATTTTCTCATCATTAATATCACTATAAAATTTGTAGTAATACAATAATTTTTGAAAAACTATTATTAATATAGATATATTTAGTAAAAAACTTCATAGAATATTAAACACTATCTCATCAAAAATACCCTCTAATTGAGACTTACCGATTATTATTTAAATCATTTTCAAATTAGAGTCTAAAATCATCAAAATCTTTTTCTAGTGCTGCCATAATTTCTTTTTTAGACTTACCAATAACTTTATCATAGTATTCATCCATGAATTTTTGCCCCTCTTGTGTAAGCATTTTTTCATGAATAGAAACACTACTATCTATTCCTAAATCAACTATTTCTTTCCCTTCAGAGGAAAGTAAACCTCTATCTAAAAGAAAATAAAGAATTATTTTTAATTTGTCAACAACAGATATTTTATCCTCCCCACCATCAATATGCCACTGTGCTTTATCATAAATTTTTAACATTTTTAATCTCTCCTTTCAATACGCGTATGAACTGTTGACGGAATTTCCACTAAATTCCCTTCATTATCTCTTATATAATTCCCACCACTCTTACGTATTCTTTCTTCCTTAGCTGATTGTTCAGTTTTATCTGCGGTCTTTGAAGTAACTTCTATAGAGTCTATTACCTTACCATCTTTAACAACCATAAAATCAACTCTTCTTGCCTCTCCAGTTTCCGAATCTTTAACAATATTACCGTTTTTATCTCTGAGATATGTTTCAGAAATAACTTGAAAGCCCTCTTCCTCTGGATATTGTTTTTCTAATTCATTAGCAACTTCAGCTTCCCTAGCTAATCCATCTATTTTGTTTTTAATGGCTTCCTTAACTTCAGTGACAATTGGTTTATCATAATGTTCTGATTCACTAGAGTTTACATCAATACTCTTCGCTTGTCGAGCTAATGGACTTTCAACTAATAGCTTATTATTCTCTACTATATCCTTTTTTTCATGCATATCAATCATACTAGAATACATCCTTCCGTAATAGAATCAAACCAGTATTTATATATTTTTTCCCGTATATCAGAATCACCTTTTTGAACACTCATATCTTTCATAAAACACTGAACCAAAGTTAGCTTTACTTCTGCACTCAACTTAGTAAATTGCTTATCTAGTAGCTTACTTAATTCAACTGTTAACTCAATATTATTGCTAGAAGAAATTACAATGCTTTCAACTTGATTACGTACATTTAGAATATCGGTTACAATATTTGACAACTTTGTAAAATGATCATTATTCCACAATTCAATAGTTCCTCGATCTCGATATTCTGAAATTAGATTTTTAAAATAATTTTGATTTTTAGCCGACAGCCCTAATTTGTTTATAGCCAAATTTATTTCATTAATATCAAAAAGTAACTTTTTATTCACTCTACCTTGAATTATAAAGTATATCAGTTGCTTAAAATAAGTATTATTATCTATTAACTCAATTTGTTCTTTAAAATTATACATCTTTTCTGAAATATCACATTTATTGATTTGTACCAGTATAGGTTCAACCCAATTATTTTGATAAACTGCCGCAACGCCTTTTTTTAGTTTTGCTAATTCAGATATTTGATTCTCATTTAAACTCGCAGAAAAACCAACTAGTTCTCTATCTTGTCTGTCTGGAAGTCTCAAAATTATTTTTGTATTAGTATTTCTAATTACTGATAAATCCAATAATCCAGGAGATTGATCAGCTATAATAAAACCTTCTCCATAGGTTCTCATTTCAGCAATTGAATTAGATAGTAATTCCACTGATTTTCCGATTAAATTCGAATTATCAGAAGATTGATTTATTGATGTCCGTTTTAATAAATTATGTGCTTCTTCTAATACAGTTATATGCTTTAAAGGACTATTTATTCTTCCAGAAACCATTCTATATTCATTTAACTTCATTACTAATAACCCCATTATCAAGGATTTTGTTTCCAATGATCCAATACGACTTAAATCAATAATTACACATTTATCAAATAAATCATAATCAGAAATACTCTCATTAGAAAAAATTTGTCCATTTAACCCCGTAGTTAATGATCGAACTCTTGTCATAAGTGCTCCTGAGTAATCAGCTTTACTATCAGAGGAATAATGTGATTCATTAATAATAATTTTAATTTGTTCAAGTAAATCAATAAAGTTAGGAAATCTATCTATCGTGTCATTCACTGAGCGATTAATATCCCAACCATTAGAAATATATGCACGTTCTAAAGCTTCTTTTAAAATGACAGGCATAGCCGCATACATTGGCCAACATACGTTAAATATCTCAACTAACCGATCTATATGTTCTAAAACATGAATATCTTTAGGAAAACTAAAGGGATTAATCCTCAACAAATTGGTAAGATTTGGATTAGTTCCGTATACATTAACATCAGCGTATTGACCAAAAATATTTTTATATTCACCTTTTGCTGGTTCAATAACTAAAAATGGTATCCTATATAGAGTTCTCAATTGATTTAAAATTTCATAAACAGTATTGCTTTTTCCTGAACCTGTAGAACCAGTAATGAAGGTGTGCATGGTTAATGAATTACAATCTAACATAACATCAGTATTAGATTCTTCTCCCATCCCAAAAACATGTCCAAGTTGAAAATCGTCCTTATTTAATGCTACATCGTATCTTACAACTTCTTTACCAAATTCAGCATGTTCAATAACAGGAAATCCACATACGGATTTTCTTGGTAAGCCCATATGAATTGCAAGTTCATTACCACTAACTAAAGATGAAGCAGTAACAGGTATTAATGTTTTTTCGGAAGGATATTCAAATACAGGATGAATAAAATTAGTAATATAGTCCTTCAATAAAAAAATTTTTTCCCTTTGTTTTTTTCCCCAAAAGTTAATAGCAGATGTTTCTACGCCTGAATTCTCACCTTTCATTAAAGCCTTATAGGTTCCTGCAGCCATCTCAACGGTTTCTTGCTTATCAGAAAGAATATACGCAGCACACTCCCACATACCAACACTTTCACATTCATCAATTCGTTTAATCTGCATTTCAATTTTTTCCATCTTATCCATAAGATTTTTATTCTGCATAGTTAACATCATATTATTTGATGATCCAGTAGTATGTCCTTTAGTTTTTGTAATAGTACTAGATGAACTATTGTTTGTACCAAATGATTCTCCATTTGTTGTACTGTGACTAACAGTATCACTTTCAGATATAGTTGTACCATCAGAATATGTCTTAGGGCTGATACTGTTTAAACCAACTTGACCAAAAGAAATTGCGGTTGCTGCAGCAATGCTAGCACCACCAGTTAAAGGTGCAGTAGCTAAACTTGCAACACTTAATGCAACTGTACCTAATGATTTTGCGGCAGCTGAAAGCATATCTGGTTTTGAAACAGAATGACTTTCTGAGAATCCTTCTTGATGACTTGAACTAACTTGAAATGATTTATTTCTTGAATAATTTTTTCCTGTAGTAGTACCATTTGAAAGCGCATCAGATAAAGAAATAGCAGTATTAACTCCATATGAGAGTTGCATATTTGCATATGGAGATAGCTGTGTATATATGGTCTCATAAGATTTTCTTAATTCTTCTAATTGATTTGCTGATGTACTTTTAGCTAAAACTATTATCGTATACTTTTGTCCTTGCATAGCAATAATTAGTTTCTCTAAACCTTGAATAAATGATTCATTATTTTTAAATTCTTTATCTTTATTTTTTGCTACACAGGAGATTGAAGCTATGTTTTTATTAGAAAATGTTGAGATCAAATCTTCAGCCGTGGGATCAAGTAAATCAACTGTTTTTACACCTGGAAATTGTCCTAATAAAGCATTTCTAAGTGTATCTTTTAATGATTTTGTTGTTCTTTTATTATCTAACGAACGAACTCCCATATAGAAATCTGTCTTTTTCCCATTACTATCAGCAATAATAAAAACACCACAATTTAAATTCTGTACCGCATTAAAAACTGTCTCAAATTTATATGTTGAATATTCATCATTTTGATAAACCATTTCATTAATTTTAAAAATTCGAATATCACTTATTTTTTTTAATTCTTCATCAAGTGGAATTATATCTAAATCATTTAATCGATAAAGATATTTTTTTAATACAATATCATCAACTAATCGACTTGCATCTTCGAGATTACTTTGTAGCTCCACTAATGATGGCTGCTCTGAACTTTTTGCAACCATATCTTTATCAGAATTAGTTATAGGCATATCTTTTTCAGGCACTAGTACCATTTTCTCTGCCATTCCTAATTACTCCTTTTCATTTTTAAAATACACAACGGTACCACCAACAGCACCTCCAATCACAGCACCTCCAATTACATAACCTAAAATAGGGAGAGTATAAACTGAAGCAATTGTATATCCTATGATACTACCACCTAAGGCACCGCCACCAATACCAACAGCATATTCATATTTCCCAGATAGCTGGTCTTTCAACTTTTGTTCCTTATATGAAAGTTCTTTTTTAGACGTACTATTTGTAATGTTTTTATTATTCATACATGGTTTACTGTTACAAACAGGTCTAAGCGTACGAACAACATCTTTCAAATGTTCAACTCTTTCATGAGAAAAATTCCCTACAACCTGAACCATAAGAGTATCCATATAACAATCATTCCACTCACTTGAGTGAGATTTAAAAGGTCTACCATCGTGTTTATCATATAATCCAGGAACATTTGAGGCGACTTTCTCCATCTCATTAAATCTTACCAATGTAGGGTCAACTAAAAGGCTATCTTTTAGCATAATTCTAATTTGTCTTATATTTACTTCTGTGATAGCCTTATTAAAAGCATTTGTTATTGCCATAAAATTACTCCTATATATCTAAAATAGATTCAACCTCAGCTTTTATTGATTCAAGCCATTCTAATCGTTTGTCTAATTCTTGAATACGTTCTTCTGCTCGAGATTTATCTGTAGCGTAACTTTTCAATTGATCAAGCTTATCTTTCAGTATATTATCTAACTTTTCGAACTCTTCTTTAAAAGCTCTTAAAATTTTAAGAGATTGTTTTGTTGCATGTTTTTTTGTATTTTCACCGTTATTATAAATGAAAATTTGAATTTCTGATAAATATTCATCGGCCAACTCTCCTGCATCAATATATTTTACAGTTTTATATTTTTTTCTATAATATCCACTTTCTTGGAACCATGTCCATGGCTTATACCATTTCTTATCAGTATTTTCAATCCATTCACGACCATTTTCAACTTTTTTTGATCGAATCATATGTTCAATTGAGAATGAATTAATTGGTGTAATATCCCCCTCCATAAATTTTAATGGCTCAATGGATATTCCTATGAGTGAATCTACATCCAACTCATCAGTTAATGATATTAATTTATCTCTATATGTTTTTAATAATTCTTCACTTGATTTTATTAGATTATTTTTAATAAGTTCATCAAGCTCTGCTTGAAAATTTGGCTCAAGTCTTCTAGCAAATTGTTCTAATTCTGCCACTTCATTCTCAACTAAAGCAATCTCAATTTCTTTTCCTCTAAGCTCATCAATTTTATTTCTTATTTTAGCTTGAAACTTTGTAATAATTCCTTCAACAACATTCTTAGCATCATCATCGACTTGAAGAACTACATGTTCAACCGACTCTTCAAATTTTTGAGCCTCTTTTACATCACTAATTTTATGTTCTATCAACTCAATTTGTTTAACTATTTCTTCATTTTGATCTAATCGACTTGCTAATTCTTTCTTTGTCTTTTCAAAACAATCCAAAGCGTCCAACTTATGGATAAAGGTATCAACTATATTCTTAATTTTTGCCGTTTTAGCGTATTTTTGAACATATTGACGAATAGCTGCTTCAATAGATACTATACCAGTGTGAATTAAGGCTTGGTTTTCTAAGTCGCCATTTATGCTAGCTTCACTCAATTGTCGATTAATTTCGCCTCGAATACTTGCTGGAAGCGAGGCATATGTTTCAAAATGGAAATTTTCATTTCTATTAAGCTTCCTTACTTTTAACTCTGTTTCGTCAGCTGTATCTTCATCAACAATTTCACCATTTTTTATTCTTCGAATATTTAATGCTGGAAGTGCAGCAGCTGGAAATAAATTAGGATTTACAATACCATGCTTCTTTAAATAACTTCTAATTCTAGTTAAAGTCTGTGATGTATCACCATCTTCTGTATTTCTATTATCCATTTTATTTACGACAAATATAAAACGGTCCTTAGATTGCTTGCCACCAACAGACATACTTTCAGCAACCCTTTCAAGAAGTGCATTATCATCATCTGTGCCAAATGTTCCTTCCATAATATATAAAACAAGTGACTTTGATGATTTATTTAAAAATTCACTTTGAACTCTTTTATGTTCTGGATCTCTTGAATTATTAGGACCAGGAGTATCAATTAAAATAAGTGATACATCATCTGCAGTTACAAAAGGAATATTACCTGCAGCTTTTATTACTGATACATTTTCATCACCATTCAATCTCTCCATTGTAGAAATTGTGAGATTTTCATGTGCTTCAATTAAACGACCTTCTTTATTATAAACTTCAGCCTGCCAACATTGAGAATCATTATCTTTAAGTTTAGTAATTATAGATGTACATGCTTCTTGCTTTGAAGGCATAAGTTTAGTTCTCAACATAGAGTTTATTAAAGTAGATTTCCCAGCACTCATTGTGGCAACGACACAAACTTCAAAATCACTACTTTTTGCGTGTTCAAAAGCATTAATTATATCAACATCTCTTAACTCACTAAAAGGTCCATTCTGTATTTTTTCAAAAACACAATCTATAAGTTTTTCTTTATCTTGAGATTCTTTTGCTGGTTTTCTATTTAGCTTTACAGTAAGTTGTCCTTGCTCGCAGTACTTATTAAATACTTCTGTCAAATCCTCAAAATCTAATAATGTACCGTAAAATTCAATATTAAATTCTCTATCATTATATTCATCAATTAAATTTTGAGGAAGTTCTTCAACCCACTCTTGCAATCTATTTCCAGGTGAAATACTCTCTCCCAAATAACTATTTTCTGCCAAGTTTTTACCATCAACAGTTATATCTGTTTCGATTCTATATGGATTATACTTTATATATACTTCTTTCATTATTTCCTCCTAAAAAAGTAATTGAATGCTTGTTTATTAAAGCAACCTATATAATTAGTATATAAATACTATAAAGCCAAGTTCAATTCTGTTAAATTGTAATAATTAAAATATTTTAATATGAACTCCTATTTGTTTTTATTAATTTATCTACTCAAGCTCTTATGCATATAATTAGAATTTTCTTCCTTATTTTATCTATAATATTTATGAAAAAATAATCTTTTCTAGCTCTAAAATTCCTGTATTATTAATATATAGCATATTTATATCATCAATTTTATCAATATATCTATTTAAACCATAATAATCACGACAAATTCTACGTTTGTACAATTCTAACTCATCGATCTCATCATCATTCAAATATTCATTGAATTTTTCTAATTTAAATAATAATGCAGGATATGCCATTATTGGGTATACTTTAGCTGATTGGAATCCTAATGCATTTAAATCAAATTGTAATTTTCTAATAGATTCAGATAAATTATCTTCTTTTGTGAGAATATCAACTTTATTTAATACAAATATAACTTTATTTTTATCCACATTATTAGCAATCCAAGATAAATAAGATAGTTCCTCATTAGTCCCCAACTTACCACAATCTAAAACATATACTAATAAATCATATGATTCATTCGTTATAAATCTTAATGTCATATCTTTGTGACTTAAATCTAAAGAATTATTCACCCCTGGCGTATCAATTAAGTTAATATACGTCTTATTATATACACTTCTAAAATATATATTTCGTACTGTTTTATTGTTAACTGGAGAATTACATTTTAAATTATTTACTATTGAATCTTGATTAATTCTGTAATCATATAAAGGTAAGTCATCCCATACTCTATTATGATATTGAATAATATTATTAGTACAAGCCTCTAGTGCTGATTGTGCAATTTTGTTACCAATAATAGCATTAATCAGAGTTGATTTTCCCGAACTCATATTAGCCGTAATTATAATATTTTTTCTATGAATATTATTGCTAATAAACGCCAAATATAATAATCTAAAATCTGAACTTTTAATTATTACTCGTCCTGTCAAAAACTCATTAATAAAATAATCTAATTTATTCTTATTTTTACCTAGTACAATATTTCTAATATAAATAATCATATTCTCAAATAGACAATCATTATTCAATATTGCTGATATATGTAAAAATAAATAAGCTAAATATTCAAATTTAATATCAAAATCTAATAAGTTATCAAAATAGGCTTTTAAAATTTTATTCGGAATAATTTTAGGAGTATTGTGATAATATGTAGTAAATATTAATTCCAATTCTGATTTTTTCCATATTATTACATTGCTCTGTTTAATCAATGTATATACAATATCGATCAGTTTTTTATCAATATTTATTTTATTTATTACTTCAAAAAAATTACTAGAATAAACATTGATGCTAGTATTATAATGGCGACATTTAGAATTCAACTGACCAGTTACATAATTACGAATATAATTTATCAACTTAACTTTTCCCACCATATAAAAATTTTGTTTTTTATGGTTAATTGTATATGTAATTTTTAAACCAATGGTCTCTCTAGTCCGTGTATAACTCTCACATATAGAATAATAAAAGCCATTAATAGATTTATTATTATAAATATTATTATCCCTTGTTATCCGATTTATACTATCATAGTAAATAGTAAAGGCCATCTTATTTCTTGATAAAATATACATCTTATCATTGCATAATAAAATATATTGATATTCTTTACCTTTCAATCTTACTAATGAATAAATATCATCAATATTAATTAATGGACTAATATTTTCCTGTATAAGGCTAAATATTTTTCTATTTATCTCACATGCACTTGAAGAAATTATATTACCTTTTAAAGTCAATAATTTATTAATATCTTTTCCTAATAACATTAATCTTACCTATAAAATATACAATACTTTACTTTCATTGTATCAATATAAGATTATATTTTCATCAAACTTTCATTAACAAATACTCCCATTCATCTTCTAAATCCACATAATATTCAAAGGAATGAGCATCACTGTATTCAACTTTTTCTGGCAAATTTCGATCTAACAATGTAAACACATTTGTGTATATTAGTTTTAACTCGTCTGTAAAGGATCCTTTCATATAGAAGTCATTAGTTAAAAAGGCTTTCATCACAAGTAATTCTTCACACCATTTTAAAAGTGGTACTACTTCTACATCAAAGATATTAAGAATTCTTTGGTCATGTTCTTCTAAAGCTTCTTCTAGATTACGTTTTACCTTTTCTTCAGCTTCATCTCTTGAGCCACTTTCAGAGGAGACAAAAATTTTCATCAATGCAGCGCATTCGGATGCTTCTCGAGTTATTTCAATCTCACGTAGTTTTAGCTCCTCATTTATAGTAGCAATATAAGTATCCACATCTCCCCAGATATCAATTATCCAATTTCTGAAGGTTTCCTTATTGTTAAAAGCATCATTAATTTCTTTGCGGTATTTTTTTAAGCCTTTTACCTCCCACTCCGCATGTAAACGATCATAGCGATCATCAAAATCCTCATCTTCTCTTGGAACATCAAATTCTGCTTTTTCAATTTCTGCTTTAATGTCTTCTACTGTGATAATGTTTTCTTTTAAAGTTTTCATAGCTAATCTCCTATATAACACAACAAACAAAATAAATATGGTTCTGGATTACCTTTAGTATATCTAACCCTATACGTAATTTTTTACACACAAAAA
>QWCW01000532.1_pt1 | contig 12566 bp, 9 predicted proteins | sample 1972691 | NCBI WGS metagenome assembly QWCW01 (sample SAMN09866698, study PRJNA288562) | Human oral metagenome isolate pre2_saliva, whole genome shotgun sequencing... | reverse complement strand
ATAAACCGCCAATCGCTTTACGGCGTGCTTTTGGTACGCAGTGATACATGGCTAAACAAGCAGCAGGTAAACCGAACATCATGGTATCAAAACGGCCAGCAAAGAAACGTGTTCCTTCAGTAAATAAGCCTTGATGGTTTGGGTCTGCTAATTGTGCGAAGAAGATTTTTTGCGCACCAATAATGGTTTCACCATTAACCACTTCCGTACCGCCTAATTCACCATACCAGAAGAGCGGATAAATCATATGATGCAGACCGACCGCGCCACTTAATCGCATTAAGAAACCGTAAAGGAAAGTACCGAATGCGCCGAGAGAAGCGATTTTCTGACCTGAAGTAACTAACCAACCTTGGAATGTTGGCCAAATTAAAAAGAAGAATACGCCAACAAAAATAGCGGCAAAGGCGGTAACAATCGGCACAAAGCGAGAGCCACCGAAGAAGCCTAGAATTTGTGGTAATTGAATATTGTGGTAACGATTATGTAAGCTGACAGTAATTAACCCCATCACTAACGCACCAATCACACCGGTATCAATGCTTTTAATTTCCGGATTAAATAACGGAATTAGTGCAGCAATCGTGCCGGTCATGATTAAGTAACCCACCACAGCGGCTAACGCTGCGACGCCTTTATCGCGTTTCGCTAAGCCAATGCCTAGCCCCATACAGAGTAATAATGCCAAATTGCCGAAAACGACACTACCAGCTGCCGACATAATTTGGAAAATGTTTTGTAATGTTGGATGGTCAAGCATTGGGTAGGCTTGAATAGTCGCTTTATTTGATAGCGCTCCGCCAATGCCTAATAACAAACCTGCTGCCGGTAAAATGGCAATCGGCAACATAAAGGCTTTGCCAACCTGTTGAAGTTGTTTAAACATAATGTATCCCTCCATTGAGTTATGTTTGAAATATTACGCCATTTAAAGGGATAAAAATGTGATCGCATTCGCATTTTTGTATGCTAAAAATGAAATACTGGGCAAACTAATTTTAACGGCTCTCTTGAAAAACGGAAAAAATCCCCCAATCTAGAAGGCAGTTTTTATTTAAAACCAAGGATAAAAAAATGACAACGATCGTATGCGTTCGCAAAAATGGCAAAATTGCTATCGGTGGAGATGGCCAAGCAACTTTAGGTAATTGCGTAGAAAAAGGTACAGTGCGCAAAGTCCGCCGTTTATATAAAGATAAAGTCGTCACAGGCTTTGCAGGTTCAACAGCTGATGCATTTATTTTGCGTGATTTGTTTGAGAAAAAATTAGAATTGCATCAAGGGCATTTAGTGAAATCTGCCGTTGAATTAGCAAAAGAGTGGCGCACAGAACGCTCATTACGCAAGTTAGAAGCGATGATGATTGTTGCTAACCATGAAGACTTCTTATTAGTTTCAGGTTCTGGTGATGTGATTGAGCCGGAATTTGATGTATTAGCTATCGGTTCTGGCGGTAACTATGCCAAATCGGCAGCATTAGCCTTATTAAGAACAGAAAATAATCTCACTGCGAAAGAAATTGTGGCAGAAGCACTGAAAATTGCAGGTGATATTGATATTTACTCAAATCACAATCACGTTATCGAAGAAGTGTAAAAAAGTCCCCCTCTTTAGAAAAGAGGGGTTAGGGGAGATTTGAAACGATCTTCCCTTTACAAATATTAGCGAAAAAATCACCGCTTGTAACAAATCTTCCCCAGCCCCTCATAAGTAAATAGGGGTGTTTTTCAAGGAATAAATTATGTCAATGACCCCTCGTGAAATCGTCTCTGAATTAGACGCACATATTATCGGACAAACAGAAGCTAAACGTGCAGTGGCAATCGCATTGCGTAATCGCTGGCGCCGTATGCAGTTACCAGAAGATCTTCGCCAAGAAGTAACACCAAAAAATATTTTAATGATCGGGCCAACTGGTGTGGGTAAAACTGAAATTGCTCGCCGTTTAGCAAAATTAGCCAATGCCCCATTTATCAAAGTTGAAGCCACAAAATTTACTGAAGTGGGTTACGTGGGTAAAGAAGTGGAGTCGATTATTAAAGACTTAACTGATGTTGCGGTCAAATTAGTGAAATCGCAAGCGGTAGAGAAAAACCGTATGCGTGCGCAAGATGCGGCAGAAGATCGTATTTTAGACGTGCTGTTACCACCAGCAAAAGATCAGTGGGGTAACGTACAAGAATCTGATAACACTTCAACTCGCCAAGTTTTCCGTAAAAAATTACGTGAAGGTCAGCTTGATGACAAAGAGATCGAAATTGATGTAGCGGCACAAGTGAGCGTAGAAATTATGACACCGCCGGGCATGGAAGATATGACTTCTCAGCTGCAATCTTTATTTGAAGGGATGTCACCAAACAAAACGAAAAAACGCAAAATGAAAATCAAAGATGCGTTAAAAGTGATGTTAGATGAAGAGGCGGCAAAATTAGTCAATCCTGAAGAGTTGAAACAACAAGCGATTGAAGCGGTTGAACAACACGGCATCGTATTTATTGATGAGATCGATAAAATCTGTAAAAAAGGTGAGCATTCAGGTGGTGATGTCTCTCGTGAAGGGGTTCAACGTGATTTGCTGCCAATTATTGAAGGCTCAACGGTAAACACTAAGCATGGCATGGTGAAAACCGACCATATTCTCTTTATCTGTTCAGGTGCATTCCAAGTGGCTCGCCCATCAGATTTATTGCCAGAATTACAAGGTCGTTTACCAATTCGTGTAGAACTCAAATCACTAACCAAAGATGACTTTGAGCGCATTTTAACTGAGCCAAATGCTTCACTGACTCTCCAATATCGTGAGTTAATGAAAACCGAAGGGGTAGAAGTAGAATTTACCCAAGATGGTATTAGCAAAATTGCTGAATCCGCTTTCCGCGTAAATGAAAAAACCGAAAACATCGGCGCCCGCCGTTTACACACGGTATTAGAACGCTTAATGGACGGTATTTCATTTGATGCAAATGAACGCAGTGGCGAGAAAATTGTGATAGATGAAAATTACGTTTCAACTGCATTAAATGATGTGGTGGAGAATGAGGATTTGAGTAGATTTATTTTGTAAAAGATTGACAAATTGGTAGGAATATTTGATAATTAAAATATTAGGTATGTCATTATCTACTTCTAGATACGTTGGTAAAGTGTAATTTTAAATTTGCTCTCTTTATAATTTGCTTAAAGAGGACAGTTTATAGATGATATTTACTACTTATATTTATATAAGAGACGTTGTGAAAAAAAATAATGTAATAACTATAAAATAATAAAATCCCTTAAATATTTAAAATATAATTAATTATATGAAAATATTTAAGGGGTTTATCATCTAATAAAGTCATTATAAAATATATTAAAATGTGAGTGTTTTCTACTCTCCACGACTTTATGGCAAGAAAGCAAATTATCTGCAGTGATTGTATGGTCTTTGTTCGTCACATTAAAATGCCTTTTATCTTTTAAAGCAATGCCAAATCTAAAAATAGATTTAAAATAGCATTCTAGTGTGTGGCCATTTTCAGGTTTAGATTCTGCACGACCATGATCTTCATGTCCAAGTTCAAAATAAAATTTTCTGTCATCTACAAAATACGTAATCTTACTATTCTTTTTTGGTTTTCTACTTATTCTTGTAAGGGTTTTAATCTTTTCTAGATCAACATAGTCATTTACATTACTAAAACTATTAACTACATTTGCAAGATCTTTATTTTTAAAGTTAAATACAGGCAATTTAAAGGTTTTTGATAGATTGTTGTTATTTATAAATTCATTAATTTTATTGAGGTTAGAAATACATCCAAGGACAAAAGAAAAAAAGCTATTTTTATTTGATAAACGGTTTCCATCAAAAACCTTTATGTAAAATGCTATTAATAAATGTTCATTAAAATCTAGTTGCTTATATAATTTTTTCTGACAAAGAATAATTACTTGGTCAAACCTATTGACATTTTCTAATAATTTAAATAGATCTTTTTGCTTATCTTTCTTTGAGAAATAATGAAATTTAACATCTAAGTCAAAAGACTGAGATGAAATATGTTTTTTAAGTTCATCATGAGACCATTCATGCTTCGTATCTTCTGATAATAATATTAATAAATATGTATTCATAAAATTAGATTTTTGTTAATTTTATAAGAATATTTAAAGGAATAATAATTTTTTCTTTATCGCTTTCTGATAAGCTTTTATCAACTAAAGATAAAAATTCAAAAACTATTTTCTCATTTTTATTTTCATTATATTCTTCACTTGTAATAATATTTTCATCTTTAGGAATTAATCCAATTTTAGCTTTTATCTTTGGTTCAAAAAGCTTTACGCCATCTAATTTATTATCTTTAATTAGTTTGTTAATGAACTTTTTTAACTTGACCCCTTTTTCTAAATTAAATTCACTTCCTTTATTTTCTTTAAATAATGGTAACAATGAACTTAGTAATAACTGACTCTGGGATTTTTGCCATACTTTTTGGGTTTCCTCCTTAATAAATTCAATAAACTCTTTTTCTTTTTCCATTTTAATACTCCTGCTATCGAAACTATTACAATCTATATTTAAGGTTTTTGCTAATTATAGCATATAATATATGTTTTTTATATGAATTTAAAGTGTAGTATTTCATATTGTATGACTATTTGTTATTTCTAACCTTAATCTCTTTTCGGCTTACTCACCATTATTTCAATCACTTGCCGATCCGTATATTGCATACTTCGGCTGGCAATCGCACAGAGGTTGTTGATTGAACGATCGATTTGGTGTTCCACAATCCCTTCATTGCCGGTGACTTGCGTATTATCTAATGCCATTAAAATTGATTTATAGCTAGAAGTTACGCTGGTAGAAACCTTCATTGCACAACTGTTGGCTGCACCATCGCAGATGATGCCACTGATATCGCCGATCATACTGCTGATAGCCATACTAATCGCATCGAAACTCTCGGTCAGCAACCATGCCACACCTGCACAACTGCCCATTGCCGCAGTAGTTACCGCACAGAGAGCTGAGAGTTTAGGTAGTTTACTGTGAATATAAATCGCCATTAAATGCGAAAGGAATAGGGCGCGAATAAGCTGTTCTTCACTGGCGTTGATATGGCGAGCGACCACCACTACCGGCATCGTGGCAGTAATGCCTTGGTTGCCTGAACCTGAATTACTCATGGCTGGTAAATTGGCGCCGCCCATTCGAGCATCACTCGCTGCAGTGGTTTCAATCACAATGCGGTTAAGCAAATCATCACTAATCAACCCTCGCCCAATTTGCTTTTGCAAGGTTCGTCCAATATGTAAGCCGTAATCGACTCGTAAGCCTTCTTGTGAAAGGGCAGAATTCAGTTCCGCGGCACGTTGGATAAAACGAATTTTCTCTAAATCAACCCACAGTGAGAAATCATACATATCTTTGGCTGTGAGTTCTGAAAACACAGAAAGCGCATTACCGTTATCGACTAAGCAAGGCACGGAAAACAGAACTTCTCCGTTTTTCTCAATATAAATAACGTTGGTGTGATGAGCGGCGATGCGAACCGTTACGCTATCATTCGCTGCAAATAGCGTTGCTTCAGAATACAAAATATGTTCAGTATCAGAAATAGTGACGTTAACCAGATTTTGGTTGAGCATCGCTTTTGCAAGCGCAACTTGTTCTGCTGAGATCGCTTTTAATACCTCTAAACCTGCCTGATGATCGCCTCCAATAGCGCCTATGGCTGCTGCCATTGGAAGACCAACCGTGCCCGTATTTGGCACGGTAACGCCCATTCCATTTTTCATTAAGTTTGAGGACACTTTCGCTTCAATTCGTTCAGGTAATTTACCTAAATAATGGCGCGCGGTTGCAGAGGCGAGCGCTAAAGAAATGGGTTCAGTACAACCCAATGCGGGTACAACTTCTTCTTGTACGATACGTAAAATATTTTGTTCAATAGTCGGGTCAAAGGTTCTCATCACTTTTTTCTAATCTAAAAAATAAACTGTATTTTATAAAATGGGGCATATTGTATCGTTTTTTATCATTATGATTAACTACTATACCCAATTGGAGCATGAAAAAGTGTGCTGAAACCAGATAGGCTCCTGGAAAGATTTTGTGATCTACATCATAAAACCAAGAGAAAAACATGGCTAGAATAGACCTAAATAGGTACTATAAAACCCGATCGAAACATCAAACATTGTTGTTTTTCTTGTTCACCACTAACGGAGTATTTTATGGAATTTCGTATTGAAAAAGACACTATGGGCGAAGTAAAAGTACCAGCAGATAAATACTGGGCAGCGCAAACTGAACGTTCACGTAATAACTTCAAAATCGGGCCAGCAGCATCTATGCCACATGAAATTATTGAGGCTTTCGGTTATTTGAAAAAAGCAGCTGCGTTTGCTAACCATGATTTAGGTGTGTTATCGGCAGAAAAACGCGATCTGATTGCGCAAGCTTGTGATGAAATTCTTGCCAATAAACTTGATGATCAATTCCCGTTAGTGATTTGGCAAACCGGTTCAGGCACACAATCAAACATGAATGTGAATGAAGTGGTTGCGAATCGTGCACATGTATTGCACGGTGGAAAATTAGGTGAAAAATCTATTATTCACCCGAATGATGATGTGAATAAATCACAGTCTTCTAACGATACTTTCCCAACAGCAATGCATATTGCTGCATACAAAAAAGTGGTTGAAACCACTATTCCTGCAATTGAGCGCTTACAAAAAACTTTCGCAGCAAAATCTGAAGCTTTCAAAGATGTCGTAAAAATTGGTCGTACGCACTTAATGGATGCAACACCATTAACATTAGGTCAAGAGTTCTCAGCTTATGCAGCACAATTACACTTTGGTTTAATTGCATTGAAAAACACCTTACCGCACTTACGTCAATTAGCATTAGGTGGTACAGCCGTGGGTACAGGTTTGAATACGCCGAAAGGCTATGATGTGAAAGTGGCAGAATACATTGCTCAATTCACTAAGCTACCATTTGTGACTGCTGATAATAAATTCGAAGCGCTTGCCGCCCATGATGCAATTGTGGAAACGCACGGTGCGTTAAAACAATTAGCTGTCAGTCTATACAAAATTGCTAACGACATTCGTCTATTAGCTTCAGGCCCTCGTTCAGGTATTGGTGAGATTTTAATCCCAGAAAATGAACCTGGTTCATCAATTATGCCGGGTAAAGTTAACCCAACGCAATGTGAAGCGATGACCATGGTTTGCTCACAAGTATTAGGTAACGACACTACGATTTCATTTGTAGGTTCACAAGGTCATTTCCAATTAAACGTATATAACCCAGTGATGATTGCGAACTTCTTACAATCTGCACAATTATTAGCAGATGCTGCAATTTCATTTGACGAGCATTGTGCAGTAGGTATTGAGCCGAATTATCCACGCATCAAACAACAGTTAGAAAACTCATTGATGTTAGTGACTGCGTTAAATACCCACATCGGCTATGAAAATGCAGCGAAAATCGCGAAAACTGCGCATAAAAATGGCACAACCTTAAAAGAAGAAGCGATTAACTTAGGATTATTAACCGCTGAACAATTTGATGAATGGGTTCGTCCAGAAGATATGGTAGGCAGCTTGAAATAATTGCCTCATAATGAAAAACCGCCGAAAGGCGGTTTTTTTATGGCTTAATACAAGCGGTTAAATTTCTCGAAAAATTTGCAAAGTCTCAGCAAAATTAGACCGCTTTAGTATGGGTTGTATGGGGATCTCAATATTACTCGATTATAGAAATTACCATTAATCATGGTTTTATTCAGATGATATTTGCGGTAAGCCTCAAACAGTTGCATATCTGGCTCGGTTGGATTTTGCCAAAATGAAGCTAAATCCCCTTGGTGTGTGAGACCTTCAAAATGATAATTGGCACGGCCAAGAGTGATCACTGGCATACCATGTAATAATGCTGAAATACCACTCGTGCTATTCAGCGTTACCATGCCTTTACCGCGACGAAGCAGAACGGGCAGTGGTACATCATGCACATAGAATAATCGCCCTTTTAAGTGCGGATAGCGGCTTTCAAATTCTTGAATAACGGGATCATAATGAATAAAACCTCTATCCATTGGGTGATGCTTAATGACTAGATTGAGATTGCTTGGGGCCGATTCTGCAAAAGATTGCAATACTTCACGCAAAAATGCGCCGACACTGTTGAAATCACAATGTACTTTCACTTGGCTATCATCATAAACTTGCAATGGCACAACAAAGAAATCACCTAATTTCCCTCGGTTGACTTTTCTTGCAAAGGTACGATCACGCAAGTAATAACAAGCGCGCTTGATGCCTGATGTCACCCAGAGTTTTATATAGTATTTCAGATTCAGAATGCGGTGGTGTTGATATTTCGGATAATTATCTCGCCCAAAGTAAGCTTTGGTGTAATAAGCGATTGCCACTTTTGCCATCGGTAAAAAACCTTTGGCTAATTTAAGTGGTACAGCTGGCTCAGGTAAATTTTCGGCTTGCTCAAGATAGAAATCTGCCTGGCGCGGAAGAGGAGAGAACGCATTTACCCCTTGTTTTTCGAGTGTCACGTAATCAGGACGGAAATAGCCTTCTTCAAACACCCAAAATGGAATCTGTTCATCTTGTGATATTTTTTTTGCGATTTTGTGGTATTTACGGTTGTCACCAAAGCAAACCATCGCATCAATATTGTGTTGCTTGCAAAATAGTTGCAGGTAAGGGTAGAACTCACTCACTGAGCCACGATAAGCAATCGTGTTTTCAATCGATGACGGATAAAAATGCTCATCGCCACCGTTAAAATTGATTTTATAAACGGTTTTTCCTTGTCCCACTAACCAAGCAGAAAGATCGGCAAAAAAATGGCCGATCGGCCCTTGCAAAAGCAAGATCCGTTGGGAAGTTTGGGCTAATTCATCTAAATAATGTTTCATTCTAAAACCGTTATTCATTATGTAATCAAAGGATATTTTACCCTGATTTTTTAAGTACGCAATGCGCGCACTAAATGCTGTAATTTGCCATATTGTTTAGCTAGCCAATGGCGATGAATACCACTGTGATTAAGCGCTAAACGCTGTGCTTTTAAAATTTCAATCGCTGTTTGAGCATTGGTTAGCTCACCCGTATTCGGATTGACATATTGTGGATAATAGACCAATGTGCCAGCGATAAGTTCTAACAATGAAAGTTTTCGATTGCGGCGGTTAAAAGAGCAGTGATCAATGGTCAATCCCCAGTGGCTATAAAACGGTAAACCATAGCAATGTACAGTTTTGTTTCTTAGCAAGGCTTCAAAGCCAGCAAGAGATGTCATGGTGTGCAATTCATCCACAGCATTGATGCAGTCAAGCACGTTTTCTGTTTTTGCAATTTGATCCGCTAATTTGACCGCTTGCGATTCTGCAATATGACCAATGCGGTTACCACTTACAACATCTGGGTGTGGCTTATAAACGATATAAGCTTCTGGGTTTGCTGCGCGTACTGTTTTTAATAAATCTAAATTAGTACGAATATTCGGGGAGCCGGTTCGAATAGACGCATCATCTTCGACCTGTCCCACCACTAAAATTTTCTTTTTGTCTGTATTAGGTAAAGAAAATGTACCTTCACCGACATTATATTTACCGATATGTTGCGATACCAACGCATGTTGTAGCTGCTTGGCTTCGATTAAATCCGCTTCGGTAAATTGTTGATGCTGCAAAATCTCTTCTAAGCGAGAAGGGCTTTCTGCATTGAAATAGATGCCTAAATCGTCACACACTAAAGAAAGTGGCGCAACCAAGTTTGAACCAAGCCCAACTGAACGAATAAAGCCATCTTCCATTCTGAGTAAGTTAATATTATGCGCTTTAGCATAATTTAGCGCAGCTTCTTTACCCGTTCCCCATAGTAACAAGCGGTCATTTTTGGTGAATGGTTTACCATTGAGTTTGCTCACATCTTTAACAAAATGTAGCTTGCAGCTTGGTAAACGGAAAAACGGTTTAATAACCGCACGTTTCCACAACGACATTCCAACGCAATAGAGATTGCCTTGTAAGCGCAAGTTAAGTGCTTTGGTGTGAATGATGTGGTTGATTACATCAAAAATCGTTCCTGATTTACCGGTATTCGGATTCAAATAATGGGTATATTGAAAATATGCCGCATAAAACAGTTGTAAAACTGACCGCACTTTACGGCGCTCACTTTGTGCCAGCGCTTTGGCATTAGGATGACGATCATCTGTCACGCCCCAGCCAGCAAACCATGGTACGCCAAAAGTCACCACCGGTTTACCCACCAGTAATGCTTCAAACCCCATTTGAGAGGTAACACAATACACTTTCTCTACGGCTTTAATCAGCGAAATCGGATTGACGGGATCACTAAAAAAATGCACGTTGCTTGGATAGTTTTCATTTGGCGAAAAATAGCCCTGCTTTTTACCACTTAATACATCAGGATGGGTCTTCACTAAAATTTTAGCGTTTGGATTTTCTGCAATGGCAGCTTGCAACATTTGCGCAAAATGCTCTGCATCGGCTTGACCATATTTCACCGCCATATCGCTAAAGGTTTGATCGATGACAAGCACTAACTGCTCATCACCTTCTTTCTCATAATCCACCAATGTTTGGTTATATTTTGAAAGTTGATGCGTCACAATTTGTAAACGAGCTTTTTCCGCTAAAACCTCATCACATTCACTCGCTAGAACAAGCTGTTCCAATGTTGAGGGACGAGTCGTGTCGTAATAAATACCTAATTTATCTACGACCATAGAAAGTGGTGGATAACCATCAACCCCCAGACCTAAAGAACGTAAAAAGCCGTCTTCTAAGGCGATAAATGGTAAGTTATGCTTTTGTGCATATGCACGTGATTTTTTCGTAGAAGGACGCAGCCCCCAACCCAATACAGAATCAGCCTTCGGCACAGAAAAAATGCGCGCGAAAGCCAATTCCTCATTAGGAAAAAATGAGGCTAAATGGGGAATTTTTTTGATTCCGTGCGAGAAAATCAGTGCAGTTGGCATGGTTTTATTTTCTCTATTAGCTTTAATAAAAAAGTAAGGCTAATAGCCCTATTTTTTTCAAAAATGATTTATACATTAAAATAATCATTTGTTTATATAATCGAAGGGGCTTTTTCTAGACCAGTTTACATTTTCGCGAATAATTTGAGCAGGTACTCCTGTTAGTAAGGTATTTTCTTTATTAAATGGACGATTTATGTGTGCACCTAAGTCTATAATTGAATTCGAAGCAATTACACTACCTTTCATAATTTTCACAGATCTACCGCACCAGACATGATTTCCAATGACAATAGGTTTAGCAATATTAAGTACCTCTTTAGTTGTGATATCATATATCGTATGGCAGTCTGTAGGATAAATAAGAATTTCTTCAGAAAACATGCAATCATTTCCAATTGTAACCAAACATTTTGGCTCGTGACATCTTATTTCTACTCCCCAACAGGAAAAATCAGTGCCTATTTCTATTCTGCTTTGGTTTGCAAATAAATAGAGTTTATTTATTAGATATTGTGAAGCACCAATTTCAATATATGAGTCTTTGATTAATGACATTGAGCAGTCAGAAAAAGTTGTTCCCTCATGAATCACGATATGGTTATTTTCACCTAGAAAGTTAAATCTAAGACCTTTTATGTCATTTGGTCCAATAGATCTTCGACTTCCATCTTTAGTAACAAATTCAATTAGATTATTGTTCATTTTGAGTTCCTTTAAAAATAGTATTGAAAATAATTTCTGATGATTGACCATCAGTATGTAGATATATGGATTTATATCTATTTGAGAAATTCTTGAATCTCTTACTTCCTTGAGACAAATATTCTCTTATGTATTTAATTACTTGCTCTTGTTCTACTAATACTGGGCCAAATCCGTGTTCATTAAAATCAAATATTCCTTTTTGATATGAATGGCTTACTCCATAGAAACTGTCTTTATCAAATTGATAATATATTACAGGTTTATTGAGTGATGCAAAATCAAAATGCAAGGAAGAAAAATCAGTGATTAAAACATCATTGTTAAGAAATAATTCTTGATAGTTTATTTCTCTAGGATTAATAATAGTAATGTTTTTATTTTCAATAAGGTTAATAAATCTTTGTTCTAATTCATTTTGTTCTAATAGTGAAAATAATTCCTGGTGCATACAAAATGTTATTTTTATCTTCTGTTTATTTATTAATTCAGAAAGGTGTTTGTTATTTAACAATGTTACCCATTTTTGAATGTATTCAGAATTAAAAAAATCATTAACATTTCGTTCTAGCGAAAGATTTAATAAACTTAGTGAGGTCCTCCAAGTTGGGCAAATAAGAATATGTTTCGCTCCTTTTTTATGAATCTTAATATTCTTAGATTTACTAAATAAATTATCTAATCTAGGTATTCCAGAATAGATGAGATCATTTTCATGAAATATATAATTAAATTTATCGGTGAGAATTTCTTCCTTTTCAAAGGTTGTTGAAATAACCATTTTGCTTATTTGAGAATAAGATGCGTTAAATGGTTTAGATAA
>QWCW01000531.1_pt1 | contig 12576 bp, 16 predicted proteins | sample 1972691 | NCBI WGS metagenome assembly QWCW01 (sample SAMN09866698, study PRJNA288562) | Human oral metagenome isolate pre2_saliva, whole genome shotgun sequencing... | reverse complement strand
TGGCACACGCTGATTAGTGGATAAAGGCGCCAATACAAACTTCTTGCTTTATCTGTTTGTATAGTAATTCTATCATCGAAGCGGAAACTTTTAGCCTTTGCGCTCAATAGTGTCTCAAGTCAGTTGCTTTGAAGGGAGTAATGGACAAGAGGAATCTCTTCTCACTGCCGTCTGATATGAACCAAGGGGAGCGAAAAGGGTTTTCTAAGTTGCGGATGAGGTGAATTTCGCGAGCCGGTGTATTACCTTCGGCGAGGAGAAAGGCTTTTTTCCCATTCTTATTGACGGCGACGTCGACAACGATGACGGCATGGCCAAGAAATCTGCCATTCCCAGGGTTGACAAAGACGTCACCGGGTTGGATCTCTGCCAATGGACGAGGCTGCATCTCGCGGCAGAGTGAGAAGGTGCTGGCAACGCCATAGAGTCGGCGGAGATAGCGGTAAAAGGCTTCTCGTGATGCCCCACCGGTGTAGCGCAGGGACTGGCCGTTGACGTCATGAAATTTAATCTTGTTGTATTGTCCGGTCTGATACAAGTATTCTGCCTTCAAACGCATGCAAGCATCGGCACACTGTTCGGCGTTGGACAGCATAGGGAGATCGACCACGGCATAGTTCATGGTCTGAAAGTGGGCGTTTCCACCTGTGTACAGTTTTACCTTGCTGCCTTTGGGTTTCAGGGGTAGCGAACGCAAGAATTGAGTGTAGCCGGGATTGGCACCGGCGATGCGTTCATATCCGCTTGGTGGGGGAATCTCCCCAATGCGTCCATAATTTTGGGGATTGCTCGTGCGACTACCAAAGAATAGCCACAGACCTATTCCTCCGAAAACGAGGAGGAGGATTAGGAAGGTGAAGAGGATTCTTTTTGCGATCTTCATACAGTATCGTTTTGATTAGGTTCGTCAGGTTCTTTTGAATACCTCACCTAAAAGGTAGCGGCAAATTCTTGATGTGGTGAGATAGACAGTATTGATGAGAAAGGCATGCCCTTCAACTATCGCGTTTAGTAATTGGCGGACAAATATATTGCAAAGGTAGTGGTTTTGTTGGGTAACTGCAAAGAATTTGCAGCTGCATTTAACGAGCGGTAGCTTTGGGGTGAGGAACGTAGAGTCAATCGGCAAGTGCAAAATTAGGCTATTCGTTTGAAGAACTCTGCTTTTGGTGTTTCAAACCTCAGCTTTTGCCTGGGTCTACTGTTGACTTTCTTCTGTATACTCGCAATCTTTTTATCTGTGAAATCATCGAAGTTGGCTTGTTTGGGAATATACTGTCTGATGAGTTTGTTTGTATTTTCAATCGCTCCTTTCTGCCATGAAGCATAAGGATCTGCGAAATAGACGACTGCTCCCAAAAACTTTGTAATGAGCTTGTGTGCGGCAAATTCGGGGCCGTTGTCAGTGGTTATGGTCTTGATGTGCTTCTTGTAGGGCAGCAGACGTCTGACCGCTTTGGCCAACGGCTCGGACTTCTCCCCATGGGCAAGTTTGGTCATGAAGAGCATGTTTGTGGAACGCTCCGCTATGGTGAGTATGGCGTGGTTGTGAGAGTCCACAATCAAATCCATCTCAAAATCCCCAAAGCGTTTTCCGTCTGACCGCTCGGGACGCGAGTGAATGCTCGTTCTGTCGACAATGGGAAGAGGCTTGTGTTTGGATCGGCACCTATATTTGAGCTTGTGACGGGTGTGGCACGCCAATTCCACACTTGCATCGGCATGGATTAGGTTGTAGATGCATTGATGTGAGACACTGATGCTTTCATTCTTCAACACGCCCGATATTTGTCGCGGTGACCACTGTTGTTCTATGATGAGTTGTTTGATTCTCCACACCAATTCGGGAGCAAGGGCAGCATTGCGTGTGGAACGCTTGCGACGTTCCATCGCCTTGGCATACATCTTGAACCAAATGTACTTACCCGACCGGGGGCTGTTGCGTTTCAATTCACGAGAAAGCGTGGATTGGCTGATTCCCACGATACGTGCGATCTCTTTTCTTGGGCATTTTCTTTGCAGCAAGGCAAAGATTTGCGACCTTTACTCCGAGGTTGTTGTTTATACATACGCAATACAAATATAATTAATCTCCGAGAGTCCTCGAAAGCGGACTCTTTTTTTTGTATTGCCGGTATCGCTCTTCGGGGCTACGCGCCCCGGCCGCGAGGCAAACCCGCGGTGTTTTTCATGAATTATAGCCTATGAAAAAACGAATGTTTTGTTGCACTTCGATTTTGAAAGTACGGGATGATGAGGGGTACTTCACTTACTCGGATGAGCGCCCCCTCTCCTTCAATCCATTCTACACCGATGATTATGTCTTCGATGTAGAGAAGCGCGAGAGCATCTGTACGCTCCTGCTTACCCTCTGGAATTCTTCTGAGGAGCGGATTACTAAGACGGAGGCCGGCGAATTGGGCTCGGCGGTCAATGCCTATATCGAGCTTCTGAGGGCTGATCGTCGTGTTGTGCCCTGCTTCAATACCTTCTATGAGTACTTGAGAGATGTATATCGAGAGGATATGCAGCAACGGGAGATACAGGTCACGCTCTCCGACTTCAATATCAATAACCTCCTTACAACACTTAAGCAGTACTACCGAGGAGGGCGCTATGAATTCCTGCTGAACTCGGATAAGAATATTGATCTCTTGTCTAAGAGCTTCGTCGTCTTTGAGATTGACCAGGTGAAGGACAACAAAGATCTCTTCCCTGTGGTGACCTTCATCATTATGTATGGAGGCCTTCATCAATAAGATGCGTCGCTTGAAGGGGATCTCATCGAGGAAGCGCGGAAGGCGATCGCCTCGGCCAATATGGCGGACTGTATCAAGTACCTCTACAAGACGGTGCGCAAGTACTTTGTTGAGGCTATTGTCGTGACGCAGGAGGTGGACGCCATTATTCAGTCACCAATTGTCAAGGAGCGCATCATCAACAACTCGGACTGCAAGATCCTCTTGGATCAGCGTAAGTACATGACCAAGTTCGATGGCATACAGGCGATGCTTGGCTTATCGGATAAGGAGAAGAGTCAAATCCTTTCCATCAATCAGAGTAATGATCCCCTGCGCCTCTACAAGGAGGTCTGGAACGGTTTAAGTAGGATGTAGTCGGCAGTCTATGCCACATAGGTTTCCCTCGAGGAGTACCTCACCTATACAACTGAGGAGACCGAGAAGTTGGAGGTACTCCAGCGGGCCGAGCATCTTGGGGGCGATATGGCTCCTCGCTCAAGAAAAACGTCAGAAGAAATAACCAGCTAAAACAACAGAGACAATGAAGACGTACCTTTTTATGGCTCTCTTCGGATGGAGCCTTTGCACGCTACGAGCCCATGCTCAGTGGGTGGTGAGTGATCCCATGAACTTTGCTGACAATATTGCCAATACAGTCAAAGAGATTGCCACGGCGGGCAAGACCGTCAAGAAGACGTTGTCGGGCTTCAAAGAGATTGAGAAGCTCTACAATGAAACGAAGAAGTACTACGATGCCCTGAAGAAGGTCAATAATCTGATCGTGGATGCCTATAAGGTTAAGGAGTGGGTCTTGATGGTGGGTGAGATCTCAGATATCTATGTCAAGTCCTACAAGCGTATGCTTCAGGATAAGAACTTCAGGCCCTCCGAGCTAGCCGCTTTTGCCTCCGGCTACACAAAGCTTCTGGAGCAAAGCAGGGAGAGCCTCAAAGAACTTAAGTCTGTTGCTGAGAGCAATGTCTTCTCGATGAATGTCAGCGAACGTATGCAGATGTTCGATCGCATCTATACGACGCTCCGAGAGTATCGTTCACTCGTTTCGTATTATACACAGAAGAACATCTCGGCCAGCTATGTGCGTGCCCGAGCGAAGGGGGATCTCTTAGCTGTTCGCAGCCTGTATGGTAGTGACGTAAGTCGTTACTGGTAGGGAGGGGCTTATGGACTTTACAAGTTTGCACGAGCAGCTCCGCTCGACCTACCAGGAGATGCTGCCCCTGGCAGGCGAGATGACGGGGATCGCTAAAGGCGTTGCTGGCCTGGGTGCTCTCTTCTATATAACTCTTCGGGTATGGTCCTCTCTTGCTCGCGCAGAGCCTGTGGATGTCTATCCTCTCCTCCGTCCCTTTGTTCTGGGCTTCTGTATCATGTTCTTCCCTACGGTGGTTCTTGGGACGATGAATACCATTCTATCTCCCATCGTGCAGGGGACGGAGTCCATGGTCCATAAGTAGGAAGGGACGCTTGCCGAGCTTACGGCTAAGCGAGATAAACTCAAGGAAGAGGCCTATCTCAGTAATCCCGAGACTGCCTACCTGGTCTCCAATGAGAAGTTTGATCAGAAGATCGAGGAGATGGGGACCATCGGCCCCAAAGATGCCATCACTATCGCAGGGATGTATGCTGAGCGGGCAGCGTATCAGACGAAGCAATGTTTTATGAACCTGATTCATGATCTGATGGAGCTCCTTTTTCATGCTGCAGGCTTGATCATCGATACGCTACGCACCTTCATCTTGATCGTCCTTTCCATCCTTGAACCAGTCGTCTTCGGTATCGCCATGTGGGATAGCTTGTCGGTCTCTTTGACGGCGTGGTTCTCTCGCTACATCTCGGTCTATCTATGGCTATCCGTCAGCTCCATCCTTACGGCCCTGCTTACGAAGATTCAGGTCTTGATGATTCAAAAGGATATCTCCGCCCTAAGCGGTCCCAATTACCTGTCTGACTCAGGTTCATGGTATTACATCGTCTTCTTCCTCATTGGCATTGTGGGCTACTTCTGGGTACCTGCGGTCACTGGGTGGATTATTGAAGCCGGAGGCAGTATTGGCTCCTATGGGCGCAATGTCAATCAGGTGGCTCAGCGAGGGATGCAAGGGGCTTATGCAGGTGGTAAAGCAGCTGCTGCAGGAGCAGGCGCGAGCATGGGCAATCTTGGAGGCCACATCAGGGGGCTTTAATCAAAGGCTAGTAACACCAGAGAGAAGTATACACTATGGAATTTCAGTCATTAAAGAATATTGAGACGGCATTCCGTCAGATCCGCCTCTACATTCTCCTTTTTGCCTTACTCTCAACTGGAGTCAGTGGCTATGCCCTCATAGCTTCTACCGCTTTGCCGAAAAACAGCGCGAGCAGATCTATGTGTTAGATCAAGGTAAATTGCTGATGCTGGCGCTTAGCCAAGATGCCTCACATAATCGCCCTGTGGAGGCTAGGGAGCATGTTCTTCGTTTTCACGAGCTCTTCTTCAGTATCGCTCCCGACAAGGATGCTATCGAGGAGAATATGTTTCGTGCCTTTGCCCTCTGTGATAAGTCAGCCTTAGATTACTACAAGGATCTAGCGGAGCAGGACTACTACAACAGGGCGATTTCTGACAATATCAATCAGCGTATTGTGATAGACTCGATCCACTGCAACTTTGAGAGCTACCCTTATGGGGTAACAACCTACACCAGGCAGTTCATCTTAAGGCAGAGTAATGTCACCGAGCGGAGCTTGGTGACGAGCTATACGCTACAGAACTCTGTCCGCTCGGATGATAACCCGCAGGGATTTCTGATGGAGCACTTCCTCGTGCGTGAGAACCAAGATCTACGGAGCTATAAACGCTAAGGCCGTGTCTACTCGCTTTTCCCTCTATCGCTACTATCTCGGGCTGTACTACTGGCTTCGGGCTTACTGTGACAGGCTTAGTCCTAGGGCTCGTCGGCGCTTGGTCTACGGTATCAGTGTGCTCTACCTAGCCTGCTCCCTTACTATGATAGCCCAGGTGCTCTTCCCTCGGGAGGCGGCACTGCAGCCTCCTATCCCTAAGTATCAGCATCTGGATGTCCCTCTCCGTCCTTCTCGGCTGGATAGCCTCGGGTGTGAACTCTCGTAAATTACTCATCAAACGATAGCACACTATGGATATAAACAGCAAAAGCAGCTCCGTAAGGCGCTGGTCTTTGGCGGGCTAGGGCTTCTCTGCGCCCTCTCCCTTTGGTTCATCTTTGCTCCCTCAGACAAGGATAAGGCAGGAGAGCAAGAGGGCCTCAATAAGGATATCCCAGAGGCTACAATGCGCCAGCTCACCGATAACAAGCTCAAGAGCTATGAGCTCAGCGACAAGTCGGCTTTAGAGAGCGAGACACAAGCGGAGGTTGGGCGCCTCTCGGATTACTTTGCAGAGGAACCCACCTCCATCGAAGCACAAGGACAGCCCTCCTCAACGAAGCTTGAGGGCTCGCTTCAGCGCTATGAGGAGAATAAGCGCCTCTTGAACTCCTTCTATACCACGGATCCTAATGCAGAAGAGCGTGATGCTTTGCGAGCCGAGAACGAAGATCTCCGTGAAGCTCTGCGTAAAAAAGAGAGAGCGAAGAGGAGGAGGAGGAAAAACAGCTTCGCCTGATGGAGCGAAGCTATCAGATGGCCTCCAAGTACCTACCCAAGGGGGTGGGAAGTATCCCGCTAAAGCCTTTCTTCAAGAGCCAAGGATGGAGGTTCTCGCAGAGCAAAAGCATATGGTCTCTAGCCTAGCTCTACCCATGGCCGATTCTACCTTCATCCAGGAGCAAGGAGCGTCATATAGGCTTTCACTCGGCGCTTGTTCAGCCCTCTTCCGTCCAGCGTAACACCCTGCCCGTGGTGGTCGATCATACGACGATACTACGGGAGGGAGACTATGTGGTCTTACGCCTCTTAGAGTCCGCCCATATCGGCGAGCTACGTATCCCACGGCAGAGCTTGCTGATAGCTCAAGCTAAGCTCGGGAGGAATCGCTTGCATCTCCTCGTCAAGAGTCTTGAGATTGGTGGGCGGATTATCCCCATCAAGCTCTCGTCCTATGATCTTGATGGGCAGGAGGGGATCTATATCCCGGGGGCAGAGCAGGTCTCTGCCCTAAAGGAGGTAGGGGCGAACATAGGGGGCTCGGTAGGTACTTCTTTCACCTTTGCGAGCTCAGCAAAAGATCAGATCATCTCCGAGGCAGCTCGTGGCGTGATGCAGGGTGCAAGCCAGCCCCTTCAGAAGAAGCTCCGTACTTTTCAAGTTACCCTCAAAGGAGGCTATCGTCTCTTCTTCGTTTCCAGTAAGTAAACAGTAAAAGCACTATGACAATGAAGCAATGGATTCTTTCCGCCCTGCTTTTCGGGGCGAGTATGGCTATCGCCCCTGCTCAGACTACATCAGATAGTCTGAGAGCTCAGGTAAGCTATCGTCCGCTTTCCACGGGTGATCTCTATCAAGGGATGAGCAAGACCATCCCCTCGGGGCATGTGGTCTTACCTATGGTCTTGAGGTCACCTTTGACAAGACTTCGCACCTGATCTTCCCCTCCGCTATCCGCTACGTAGATCTCGGGAGCAACAAACTCATCGCAGGGAAAGCGGAGGATGCGGAGAACGTCCTGCGTGTCAAGGCCGCCGTCCGTGACTTTGAGACGGAGACGAATATGAGTGTCATCTGTGAGAATGGCTCCTTCTATGCCTTCTCTATGCCTTCAATGTGAAGTCTGCCGAAGAGCCCGAGAAGCTCAGTATCGAAATGGCGGACTTTTTGTCAAGCACGGAGGGTAGGCTACCAAGCAACCGTGCTGACATCTATTTCAAGGAGGTGGGGAGTGAGTCGCCCATCTTGGTAAAGCTGATGATGAAGACCATCCATCAGAATGATGAGCGGACGGCCAGTCAGGCACATCGGGGTACGCCAGTTTGGATACGCTTCCTCCTGCGTGGTGTCTATGTGCACAACGGCTTACTCTACCTACATACGCGCATCGACAATGAGACGAACCTCCCTTACTCGGTGGACTTCATCAGCTTCAAGGTCGTCGATTAGAAGGTGGCTCGACGTACGGCCATCCAGGAGCAGATCCTGCAACCGCTACAGGAGACTCGGGTGCGTGCAGACGGGTGCGAGCGCACGATCTTCGTGCTCGATCAGTTTACCCTCTCGGAGGGCAAACAGCTTGAGGTAAGACTTTACGAACGAGGGGGGCGGACGCACGCTTGCCTTCTACCTCGAAGAGGAAGACCTTCTTCTTGCCTGAAAGATTGACAACCTTAAGCTCAAATGGTAAGCCCTATGAAGAAGTTGTGTTTACTCCTCACTTGTGCTCTCAGTGGGTTCTTCTCAGTGAACGCGCAGTGACTCATCCCGAAGCAACAGGGAATTGAGGTCATCGCGTTTGCGCCACTTATCAAGGGAGAGAAGGCCTTTAGCAAAGAGCAGGGGGCGCTGGTGTGTCGCTTACGAAGTACCTCAAGCGAGCTAACTATGCCTTCCTCTTGGCAGAATACGAAGAACAGCGACTAGCCTATCGTGACTACGAAGTTCCGATGCATGATGTGCTCCTTCAGCTGGGCTATATGCAGCCGCTTCTCTCGGATAAGGGCAGGAACATCTTCACCAACCTAGGGCTCTCTGCCCTTGGGGCTATGAGGAAGTCAATGGGGGCAGATGTTCCTTCCGCCTCGTCTATGGTGGGGCAGTGCATAGCTCCATTGAGTGCTTCCTCTCGGATAGTCTGCTCCTCGTCCTCAAGGCTCAGGGACGATTGCTACTGGGCTCTGATCTGCATCGCTTTCGTCCCACCCTGGCCTTGGGACTGCGCTTTAGCCTATAGAACGAAGAAGAACAATGAAAAGGAAACTTGTGAATACGCTGTGGGGTATGGGGCTACTTGTCGTAGCGAGCCTTTGTCTCCCTGCTTGTGACCGCGAGCTGGAGGAACAGCAAGCTTATGAATTCACGCTGGAGACGATGCCAGTCCAGAAGGACCTCCGCAGGGGCGAAACGGTTGAGATACGATGCTCCCTCAAACTAGCTGGTCGCTTTGCTGGAGCTCGCTATACTCTCCGCTACTTCCAAAGCGAGGGTAAGGGGAGGGCTGAGGGCTGGATAAAGGAGCAGCACTCAAGCCTAATGACCGCTATCCCCTAGTGAGTGAGGGGTTTCGCCTGTACTACACCTCGCAGTCAACTGATCGGCAGACTATCGACGTGTACATAGAGGACAACTTTGGTAAGCTGCAATAGCAGATCTTTGCCTTCAACAACAAGAAGGCAGAGGAGGAGAAAAAGAAAGACGGCTAAATGAATATGCCACTCTGTTAGCTGTGTCTCGAGGCTTCGCTCTCTATGGCACAGAGTCGAGTGTACTAGATAGACTTACCACCTTTTGAACGAACGATATTACGTCAAACACTTAGAGGAATGGCACGGCAGGGAACATTATCCTTACGGCAACAATAGTTATTGACTCAAAGAGAGAGAGAAGTTTACGGCAGAGATGACGGAGCGACAAGCTGACTCTCTTTTGCGTGTCGACCTATGGGGATTCTTTGAAGTGTTTAAGGATTATGTCAAAGATACCTTACTCTTAACGCTGCCCTCCTGCAATGTTGTATCACTCGCTTGCAGGGCTACGATAAGCACGACAAAAGTCAGCTACTTCGTAAGATTAAACAAGGGAATAGGCACTGCCACAAAGAGTGCCTATCCTTTTGCTACTACCAAAAGCAAGGTCTTGTGAGGGCTACTCAGACGTAGGAAGGTAGAGTTTGCTTATCTAATAAAGTAAGAGGCAGAATTCACAACGAGAATCCTGCTTCTTATGCATTATCAGGGATAGACTGTGATTTCTTCCGTGATACCTAAGACATCCAATGCATCCTTCATCCATTTATGCAACCGAGGGTTATTTTTTCGAGGTCTAATTGCTGTATACACTTCCGAAACATCCGTATATCCAGAAAGAAAGTCTCTGAATTTTTCAATTATAAACTTCTTGTCGGAACCTGAATTTAACACAGCAATCTGTGCCTCTTGTTTGAGAACAAAGATGGCAGTATTCCAATCAGTTGGGTTGTGAGAGTTAATGAGTTTCCATCCAGAGTTTATCAACACTTCTTTTTTATCATGAATCCATTTGCTCTTTCCAGAACCTTTTTTCCCCTCTATGAGATACATTTTCTTCATAATCAGCATTATTTAGTTGATAGTTTCAAGTATTGCAAGGAAAATGCCAAGAGATAATATGGTGACACTTTGTCATATTTCGTGATTGCCTTTTGCCTCCTTTCTTTTGCTCGCTTGCTCGTTTCAAAGACAAAGCAAAGAAGCCCGAAGCGATTAAGCAAATCACTTCGGGACTTTTTAGGGGATAGGCCTTAGGCTACACGGCTTTGTATCTGTTTGCTGTTCTGATGTACGAGCTCGATGATGCGCTGTGATACTTGATATTTTGATTCACAAGCCACAGCACTGAAGAATTTCCATTGTCTGCAAGGATCGCTCAATGGTCTCTATCGGCTTGCCGTCAATACTTGCCGATAGGATGAGGCTCTTTTCCTTGAGATGATACTCATTTGTAAATACGCAATGGTGTAGAGCTTGCCCTTACTCTATTATACTCCTGCACGCTCTCCAGCACTCGGATTTGGATGGTGCTATCAGTGAAGGCTATCCCAAAGATGGTGCTTTGAGTTTTTGAAATCGTGCTTCCTCCTCTAGCGCTTTCTGTCTCGTTTATGCTCTTCTTGTTCTCTCTTGTCGGGTCCGCAACCGTCGGAGAACCTCATTGTGGGCATGTTGTAAGTCTTCGGGGCAAACGTAGTGGGCATTGTGAATGTATCGACCAAACCTTATGAGCACATCGATATAGTCGCATCATAGGGCAATGTCTGTAATGTCATAGCTCCTTCGGAGTGTGATTTTGTAGGCTGGCCAATAGGCATCCCAATTCCTTGGACGGCTGAGAAAGTAAGCGAGGTGCTCGGTGCGTCCAGCTTTCAGTAGGGCCTCGGCTCTACTGTCTGTGAGAAGGGCTGGGATAAGACTGCTGCGGGCAATCCCATAGTACTTCCCCTCAAAGCCATTCCTCTTTAGGGTATCACTTTAACCTTAGGGCTTAAGGTACAACGAGCAACGAAGCGGTAGGCTTCGTTGTCACGACGAATAGCCATAGGTGAGTAGTAAGCAAAGTTATCTATATAATGCCCCATCGTTTGCTGTACGGCGACAATCGACTGCTTGCCACGCTCATTCCACCAATACTGGCCAATCTCCATGATGGAGGTGCTGTCTTGGTAGCCTTTCTCCATGCTTGCAATAAGCAAGAACATACGCAAGATTTGATACTCTCCCGAAGTGGTTAGTACTGTGAAAGACTGCCGTTGCTTTAACTTCCTCGCACTTGTCGTTATGACCTCTAAGCCTGCTTCGACAGGCTCAATTATTTGCCACGAATGACCACAGTCCATGCAAGTAGTGTTGCCCTTGAGTATGCGATAGGCAAAGTGGTCAATGCACTCACGGAATGCGCACCGTATCTGTGTCTTCGTTATCGGGCGGAGGTACTTGCTTTGAGCGAGGACGGCTTGCTCAAACGTGTTTCTTGGTTTCATAGGCTACATATCAAATTATTGCTGCCCGCAAACTTCAAAACGACACGATTTCCCTATCCGCAACGCCCATCAATTGGCGTTGCGGATTCCTTTTTCGAAAAGTAAGCGCCCCTTAGTCAAAGAGTGAAGGATTATCGGGTGGATTGTCGTGGGTATCCAAGATCTTCAACCAATCTTTTTCCGGATGCTCGAAGAAACTATAGCAGTCAATGTTGTGCATGAGCATGATACGCACCATCGTGGCCAAATTAGAGAAACTCCAATTGCGTTTGATACGCTTAAGCAGCACCATGAGCAGTAAATTGGCGATCAATGTGACCCAAATCTGAATTTTGATGGCACTGGTACTCTCCCAATAGAAATATCTGAGGGGAAAATTATCTTTGAAGTGCTTGAAAAATACGTCACGCCGGCTTCCGTCATTTCCTCAAACTTGGCATAGCCGATGTAAGTCTGTCAAAGGCCAAGATATCGCCGCTGTGGTAGTTGGAGGGGCGGAGCATGAAGGAATCCCCCTTGGCCGCAGAGGTGAAACGAATGTCGGAGGGCACAAACTCGTTGGCATGAATATTGGCGTGAACTTTGATGCCGCCCTTCTTTTCCCCGGTCTTCAGATGCTGCCGACGCCTTTGAAAATGAGATTGGAGAAGAGGGATATGGTCGTCGAATCGATGATTTCAAGCGTTCGATCCACTTTGGACACCCGCACCGTCAGCTGTCCGCGGAAAGCACGTGCTTATAAGTGGCGTACAGCTCTCCGTAGATGGCTTCGAAGATACATTCGTTGAGGCGCAGGTTGGCATCCGAGAATGTGGAGCGACACAGCATGGCGTTATAAACCCAAAGGCTGAAGTCCAACAATGGACTTTAGCCTTATTTTATGTGGAGAGAAAAACTTTTACCGGACAGCAATAAAAGAGAAAGGAGAATTGCTTAGCCCATACTCAGGTTTTTGAAGGTACAAACAAAAAAGGAGTCCGTATCATGACTTTCGTCTGATACGGACTCCTATATTTCAGTCCTACATTCTTTGCTGTTGTCTATTTCTAGAGTAACAACTGAGAAATAGAACGTTTACTCAGTAGATCACATATAGTGTGGGATACTACTGCGTGAGATCGTGAACTTAATCTTCGAGTGCACGTTGGCGCACTTGCGGATTGATGTAGGCCGGCCAACGCTTCTTGAAGCGAA
>QWCW01001143.1_pt1 | contig 12603 bp, 12 predicted proteins | sample 1972691 | NCBI WGS metagenome assembly QWCW01 (sample SAMN09866698, study PRJNA288562) | Human oral metagenome isolate pre2_saliva, whole genome shotgun sequencing... | reverse complement strand
CGGCCCAGGTAGTCGAGTGCCTCGAGTACGCACTGGCGCATCGCTTCGATGGCGAGTGCTTCGGGGTGGGTGCCTTCGGGGGCTTCCGCTGCGACCTTGACCGTCATTTCTTCGGCGCGGGTGAGGTAGTAGTAGACGCCTTCACCGATGGTTTCGGCGAGGTTGGAGGCGAAGACTGCCACGCGCAGGTAGGGCAGGTCGGGGTACGCCTCGAGGTACTGCTCAAGGAAGATGTCGTAGGTGCGCTCGAGGATGACGTGCGAATATTCTTCGAACTTCGCGGGGCTGTCCATTTCGAGGGCGTAGAGCAGGTGTGCGAAGGGTGCGATGTACTCTTCGAGGGTGTTGCTCATGAAGACCTTGCGGGCAATGGAGAGCATTTCGGCTTCCATGCTTGCGTTTTCACCGGAGATGGTGAAGTCGCATTCTTCGAAGATGCGGTTGAAGTACTGGTTCATGCGGGTGACCAGCACGTCGTCTACGGAGGCGAAGTGGTTGAAGATGGTGCGGCGGGAGACGCCTGCGCGTTCCGCGAGTGCTTCTGCGTTGAGGGCGCCGTAGCCGCCCTCGAGGATGAGGGATTCTGCTGCCTCAACGATTGCGATGCGGTTCTCTGCCTTGCGGGCGGAACGCTTGTCCGTGATGTTTGCGGGGGATTCAACAAGATTAGCCATGCTTTTTACAATACGCGCAATGTTTCACCGGGAGTAACTATTTGGGGGTTAGATTCACCACATATTTGCACTCAAGGCAATAAACTTGAAGTGCAGATTTAATCTTTACTCAACAAGCAATTTAGTGTTTTAGCACGTCAGGGCGCTATAACACCCCAAAAACGCGCACCAAGGGGCGGGGTATGCACAACACACCCCACCCCCTCGAGCACTCACCCGGCTACCCGCTCAGCGAGCCGCTCAGCAAGCCACCGAGCAGGCGCATTAGGCGCGCGCCGCCTCCAAAGGCAGACGCACCGTAAAGACCGTATGCCCAGGCTGACTCTGCACCTGAATCGAACCGCCGTGCGCCTGCACAATCGCCTGCACAATCGCCAACCCCAGACCGGAGGGGCAATGCCCGGGCCATTATCGGTCACAGTCACTACAGCTTCACGGCGTACAGTATCCACGGCCAGGCCCGCAGTCACGCGCGTACCCTCATCGGTGTGCTTGCGGGCATTCGAGAGCAGGTTCAAGATGACACGCTGAATCTGGGATCGATCCGCCACGACCTCAACCGGCTCGTCGGGTAGGTTCAGGTGCCATTCGTGGGTGCGCGCGGCAGCCTGCATGTCGGAGGTACATTCAAGCACCAGCTCAGTCAGATCGACGAGCTCAAATTTGGGTTCACGGCCTTCATCCAGGCGAGCGAGGGTCAGCAGGTCCTCCACGAGGCGTGACATGCGTTCGGTCTGCGAGTCGATACGCGCCAGGGAGGATTGACCGGATTCACTGAGCGGCTCGGTCCAGCGGAGCATGTCGGAGTACCCCTTAATGGCGGCAAGGGGCGTGCGCAGCTCGTGGGAGGCATCCGCGATGAAGGCGCGAATCTGGTGTTCGGTACGTTCGCGCACCTCGAGGGCGGAGTTCACGTTATCCAGCAGCTGATTGAGGGCGTAGCCCACGGCACCCACTTCGGTGCGCGGATCGGAATCACGCGGATCCACTCGCACCGCCGAGGAGATGGTGTGCTCTTCCAGGTCCAGGTGCGCAACATCGGTTGCCACCGCGGAGACTCGCTCCAGAGGCTTCATGGTGCCGCGAATAATGTAGGAGCCCGCCACGCCGGCACCAACCATCACGGCGATGGAACCGAGGGCTACCACAATCACGAAGATGGTGAGGGTCTGCTGTACGTTGGCGAGCGGAATACCAACCACCTGGGCATCGGCGCTGCTATTAGCCTTCGGGGTGATTTTGATGAGGTACAGGCCGGATTCCAGCTTGACCTCTCGGACTTCTTCCCTAGTGGCATTCAGTGCCATGGTTCCGAGGGTTACCTGGTCGTTGGCGGAAAGGGTTTGTACGGTGCCCTCCTTGGTGAGCTTGCTGGCGATTTCTACGGCACCTTCGGATTCCACGCAGGTGATGATAGTTCCGGACGCCTGACCGGGCGCAAAGAGGGAGCTGCTCTTCTGCAGGTCACTGCAGTCCACTTCTTCTCGCTTGCCGTTTCGGGAGGTCGGCTGCACTACGCGGTGGCTGGTTTCTTTGAGGTCGCTTTGTGCCTGCTGGTAGAGGGAGTTCTGCAGGGTCACGTAGGTGGACAGGCCAATGATGAGGCATGCAATGCCGAGGGCTGTCACGAGGATGGCGATAAGGCGCGAACGCAGGTGGGGTACGTACCCGAGTTCTTCGGGGGATGCTTCGGGGTTCCTCATGCTCTTCCAGGCTGCGCGTAGGCGCACAAAGAAGTTCCCCGGGGAGGGTGCGGCACCGCCTCGCGTGGAAGTGCCCGCGCGCAGGGGGCGGGTTGCTTCGTTATCCGGGGAGGCGGGTTCACCGGGTGAGTAGGAGCCCACGAGCATCCTTTCTTTCCATATTCGAAATACGGAATATAACTGATATGGCGCGGTATAACCGGGTGTTATACCGCGCCATATGAAGAGCAGAGAATAAACTTAGACAGCGGGACGTAGCACGTAACCGGCACCGCGCACGGTGTGAATCATCGGTTCGCGACCCACGTCAATCTTCTTACGCAGGTACGAGATGTACAGCTCCACAATATTTGCCTGACCACCAAAATCGTAGTTCCAGACATTATCAAGAATCTGACTCTTGGAGACCACGCGCTTCGCGTTCTCCATGAGGTAGCGCAGCAGGTCGAACTGAGTCGCGGTGAGGTTAATCTGCTCGCCACCGCGGGTGACCTCACGGGTATCCTGGTTCAACACCAGGTCGCCAACGACCAACTCAGCATCGTCAATGGCGGCAACACCGGAACGCTGCACCAGGCGGTGCAGGCGAATCATGACCTCTTCCATGGAGAAGGGCTTAGTCACGTAGTCATCCGCACCTGCGGCAAGGCCCTCAATACGGTTATCCACCGAGTCCTTAGCGGTCAGGAAGAGGCAGGGAACCTCGGGGTAGAACTTACGGATACGGGAGAGCAGCTCCAGTCCGTCGAAGCCGGGCATCATAATATCCAGTCGGTTGCTTTGCTGCTCATGTGGTTAAGAGTATCGCGATTTAGGGTTCACGGTGGGGCGGGAGCCAGTTTTCAGCCGCAAACTTATGGAATGCTTGCCCGCGTCACAGCTGGGGCACAGCTTTACCCCGCATTTGCGCGTCAATCCTTCATGACAGCTTCAAACTTTCGGTAGAATTTGTACTAGCTTAGGTAACGCTCAATCACCTTTGCGTATCTTTTGAATTTGCCGTTTCTGTTCCGGCGACCAACACCCGTGAAGGAGGACGACGCATGCGCATTAGCCGTATTTATAACAATAATGTTGTCCTCACGGTGGATCATTACGGCAAGGAGTCCGTGATGATTGGTCGCGGCATTGCTTTTGGTAAGCGTAAGGGTCAGCTGATTGACCCGTCTGCGGTGGAGCAGACGTTTGTGCCGGAGCAGGGCATGTCGGGTGAGCGCTTGAGCATGACTCTGTCTGAGATTCCGCTCGTTTATTCTTCCGCTGGCTGATCACCTGCACTATGCGGTGGTTCGTGCGCGTGACGGGGTGCGGGTGCAGTATCCGCTCGCCCCGGAGGTGACTGTCCTCTACCCGCGCGAGGTGGAGTACGGCCGCACGGTTTTGGAAATGGTTCGCGAGCGCCTGCAGGTTGAACTGGACCCGAACGAGGCTATCCCCCTGGCGTTGCACCTGGTCAATGCACAATTTGCGACGGCGGACATGTCTCAGGCATTCCGCATGACCGAGGTTTTCGCACAGGTTTTTGAAATTATTGAGGCAAGCTACGAGCGGAAGATCGACCCTGATTCAATGAGTGCGGCACGTTTTGTGACGCACCTGCGGTACCTGTTTGTGCGGGCGAGCCGCGTCTCCGCGAATCGCGTGGAGGATATTGATGAGGTGTCGCAGCCGAGTTTGTTGGCGGCTCTTATATTGCGCGTCTGGCGCGGGATATGTGGGGCATTAACGCGTAGCGCATGTTCGATAGAAAGCGACCGGGAGGGTTCTCGGTCGCTTTTTCTATGCCCCCGGATTTTCTATGCCCTGAAATATATACCCCGGAATCTATGCCCTGGAACCTATATCTCGAATTCTATACTTCGGAATCCCGGCGAGGGGTTCGGGTGGGGAATCTGGGAGTGAGGATTCTAGAGGGGTGATGCCGGGCGGAACATGGCCGTTAAAGGTGGGTTGCTATTTATATATACAACCTGTCACTAAAATGTCGTTTTCCCGGGTGTTCTTTCGCGCGTTAGCGCGTCGATTTAAATTTTGAAATGACGGTTTATAGCGGCGTATTCCAGAAATACCATTCTGTGGACAAACCTCAGACAAATGTGGGTTTTTCATAAATCCCACATCTTTTGATCAATGCATTCATTTTTTGCTCGATATTTTCTTTGTAAATTATTTTCTCACACTCGCGCGATCCATATATTTCGCGTCAAACACCTCGTCAGTCCACCAGCAAGGCGCCAACATTCCCGAATTTTCGCGAGAATAGCGCCTTCCCCTTCGCGTGAACAAGCATTTTTCGGTGTTCTGTTTAAATTTTTTACGCCCTGGCAATAAATACGTGTTTTGACATCAAAAACCCCTACACACCATGTCACGAACACGAGAGGACCACTATGGTCACTATCATTGTGGCGGCACACGGCGAGTCGGCTCCGGCTCTGCTGAAGACCGCCGGCATGATCCTCGGTAACTTCGAGAACGTCCACCCGGTCACCTTCCTGCCGGGTCAGGGCCCCGAAGATCTCGTCGAAGAGTACACCCGCATCGTTGAGGCATCTGAAGCAGAAGAAACCCTGCTGCTGGTCGACCTCTTCGGCGGTAGCCCCTACAACGCCGGTGCGCAGTTTGCAGCCACCCGCGAGGGCGTCGACGTCGTCTCCGGTGTCAACGTACCGATGCTTATTGAGGTCATCTCCGGCGCAGGCCGTAAGAACGCAACCCTCAAGTCCCTGGTCGCTAAGGCGCACAAGGCAGGCACTAAGGGTATTCGCTCCTTCCAGGAGGCGAACCAGCCCGCAGCCGCCAAGCCCGCCGAGGCGAAGCCCGCAGAGACCAAGGCGGTCGAGGTTCCGGCTGCTCAGCAGGTTCCCGGCGGCACCATGGACGCTATCTTCACCCGCATCGACTCCCGCCTGATTCACGGTCAGGTGGCAGGAACCTGGGTTCCGCATATCGCACCGCAGACCTTCATCGCGGCATCCGATAATGCGGCACACGATCAGCTGCGCAAGTCCCTGCTACTGCAGGTCGCGCCGACCAGTGTGAAGACCAACGTCCTGGACATCGCTAAGGCTGGTCGCGTGTACAACAACCCCAAGTACACCGGCATGAAGACCATGTTCGTCGTAGAATCCCCCGTTGACGTGGTGCGACTGCTCGACGAAGGCGTCAAGATCAACGAAGTGAACGTTGGTGGCGTCACCTTCAAGACCGGCATGGTTCAGCTCTCGGACGCAGTGTACGCCTCCGAGGAGCACCTGGAAGCCTACCGCGAACTCATTAAGCGCGGTGTGAAGCTGACGGTGCAGCAGCTGCCCAACCACTCCCCGGTTGATTTGGAAAAGATCCTCAAGCAGAAAGGCCTGGACGCATGAGCGCCCTGACGTTTATTCTCGTTGTTCTCGTGGCGTTCATTGCGGGCGTCGCATCCGTGGTGGACGAGCGTCAGTTCCACCGCCCCCTGGTCGCTTGTACCCTGATGGGTTTTGCGCTGGGTGACCCAACTACCGGCATTATGCTCGGTGGTGCACTGGAGCTCATCGCCCTGGGCTGGATGAACGTCGGTGCGGCTATGGCTCCCGACTCGGCTCTGGCATCCACCATCTCCGCTGTTGTTGTGATTCAGGGTCACCAGGACATCACCACCGGTATTGCTATTGCTGTGCCGCTGGCTGCGGCAGGTCAGGTTCTGACCATTTTCGTTCGTACCATTACGGTGTTCTTCCAACATCAGGCTGATAATTTCGCGAAAACCGCGAACTTCCGCGGTATTGAGCTGATGCACATTAGCGGTATGGCTCTGCAGGGTCTGCGTGTGGCTATCCCGACCGCTATTGTGGCGCTGATTAGCTCCGAAGAGCTGACCCGCCTGCTGAACATGATTCCCACCGAGGTGACCGTTGGTCTGCGTATTGCCGGTGGCATGATCACCGTGGTCGGTTTCGCGATGGTCATCAACATGATGCGTTCGAAGGCCCTCATGCCCTTCTTCTTCCTCGGCTTCATCGCCGCCGCCGCTATCCCGGCAACCCAGTCGATTGTGCCGCTACCCGGCGGAAGCTCAAAGGACGTCCTCGTGGCACTGTCCACCCCGGCACAGTTCAACCTGGTTGCTATCGGCCTGGTCGGCGCCTGCCTGGGCCTGCTGTACACGCAGCTGAACCCGCTCTTCCATAAGAGTGAGGCACCCGCCGTAGCACCGGCCGCCGCCAATGACCTCGACAACGAGCTCGAATAAGGAGCATCACCATGACTGAAAACAAGAACGTCGAGCTCGTTGAAGTTCCCGAGCTCACCCAGCGCGATAAGGTCGACACCTACATCCGCTCCACCTTCCTGCTCGGTTCGTTCAACTTCGAACGCATGCAGTCCATCGGTTTCGCGGTTTCCATGATTCCGGCCATTAAGCGCTTCTACACCAAGAAAGAAGACCAGGCGGAGGCGCTGACCCGCCACCTGGAGTTCTTCAACACCCAGCCGTGGGTTGCATCCTCGATTATGGGCGTGACCGCTGCGATGGAGCGTGAGAAGGCAGCCGGTAAGGACATTGACGAAGCCGCCATCACCAACGTTAAGGTGGGCCTGATGGGCCCACTGGCCGGCGTGGGCGACCCGATTTTCTGGGGTACCGCACGTATCGTGCTGGCGGCTCTGGGCGCATCCCTGGCGGTGACCGGCAATATTCTGGGCCCGCTGCTGTTCTTCTTCGGCATGACCGCAATTCGTTGGGCAACCCGCTGGTACGGCTTCAAGTACGGCTACGAGAAGGGCACCCAGATTGTGACCGAGGCGGGCGGCAACACCCTGCAGAAGATTACTCAGGGCGCCTCCGTGATGGGCCTGTTCGTGATGGGTGCTCTGGTGTACCGCTGGACGAGCGTGAACATTCCGTTGCCACTGACTAGCTACACAAACCAGGCGGGCGAGACGGTAAATGTGACCGTCCAGTCCGTGCTGAACGATCTGCTGCCGGGCCTGGCCTCGCTGGGTCTGTGCTTCCTGTGCATGTGGCTTCTGAAGAAGAAGATTAACGCCATCTGGTTGATTTTCGCCCTCTTTGGCGTGGGCATCCTCGGTTCCTACCTGGGATTCCTGGCTCTCTAAAAATATGAGGAATGAGCCCTTTCACCCTTCAGTGAAGGCGTGAGATTCAGGGGCTATATCTCAAGTGGTGGGGGTGCGGTCGGTACACTTAAAAGTACCGGCGGCACCCCCGTTTTTTATGGGTTGCGGCGCACAATTCGCGGCAATGCAGCCCTCCCGCGAAGGAGTTTCTATGACCAAATTGATGGCTTTCGATCTTGACGGCACGATCCTGTTTAACCGTGCCGTGGAGCCTGCCACTGAGCAGGCGATTGCCCGCTGGCAGGCGGAGGGTAACCTGGCGGTCTCGTGCACGGGCAAGAGCATTTTTGCCACGCAACTGGCGTTGAACCCGACCGCCATCCGTTTTGATTACCACGTGCTGTACACGGGTGCGGTGATTACTGACCGGCAGTACCGGGTGATTTACCATCAGTCTCTTCCGGTGAGTGTTGTGCAAGCGTGCTACGAGCATTTCAGCACCGTGGACGGCGTGGCTCTGTTCGCGACGACTCTGGATAACGATTACAGCCTCTGCGACCGGGTGGGCTCCTCGACGAATATCCTGCCGGAGTTCACTCCCCTGCCGGCTGACGACCTGCAGAACCACGAGTACGTGGGTGTGCCCCTGTGGATTCCGGATGCTCAGGTTCGCGAGGCGGCGTACACCTGGATTCTGGAGCGTTTTGGTGATTCGGTGGACTGCCACAAGAACCAGGATTTCCTGGATATTGTGCCGCCCGCCTGCACAAAGGGCACCGGTCTGCAGCATCTGGTGGAGTACCTGCAGTCGGAGCATCCGGGTAGCTCCTATGAGGTGCATACGATTGGAGATTCGTGGAACGATATCGACATGCACCGCTACGCTGACCGTTCGGCGTCGTTCTGCTACTCCCCCGATGAGGTTAAGGCTGTCACCACCGATTGTGTGGATAAGGCGTACGAGTTTATTGAGGCTTCCCTGTAGAAGCTGCCGAGGTGGCGTTTAGGTGCGGCGAGCGCTAATCCTGCCACCCGCTTCCGCGTGCTCGCCACGTCTCTCGCGCGTGCTCGCCGCCTACTCCCCCGTTTCACGTGAAACGTCCGCTTTCCCGTTACTCCCCGTGTATCCCCGTGAGGTTTCTATGTGCCCCGCTCAACCCCCAAAGAACCAGCCCGGCAAGGATCAGTCTCAGAAGAGCCAGCAGGCCGATTCTGCCCAGTCTTACGACCCGTCCAGCTTCTCTGATACCTTCCGCGCTATGGCGCGTGAATCACTCGTGAAGAACCAGAAGAACCGCCCGGACTCCCCCATCGTCTCGATTTCCCCGGTGCTGATTGTTTTGGGCGCCATTGCGGCGGCGCTGTACGGGCTGTGGCAGAGCTGGGCGTGCCTCATTCCGCTGGTGCTGATTCTGGTGCTCATGTGGGTGCGGTACACGATGCAGCGTCAGGCTCTCAACGATTTCGCCGAGCTGGAGGCGGCACGCACCGCATGGAAGAAGACCCGCGACCGCCAGTACCTGAAGCTGATGGCGGCGCAGTCGGCGCGTATCCTGGATGAGAATAAGGCGCTGACCAAGCAGGCTCGCGCGCATGTGCAGGAGTACGCGGATTTCGCGGCGCAGAAGCTGGGTGCTCAGCGCTAAAGCCCCCGCTGCGCTGCGCTCGCCCCTCCTCTCCAAAACAAAAGTATTCGACGAGCGTTAGTCGAGGTGAGTGTTCAGGCACCCAAAAGACCGTAACCACTCCCCTGTACGGGGGGCGGTTACGGTCTTTTATTTACGTCAGATACCCTCTGCGGGGGTCTTTTACGTCTTAGGGGTTACACCCTAGTTGGTCTTCTGTGCGGGTGCTTCAGCAGGCTCTTCTGCGGCTTCCTCGACGGACTCCGCAGATCCTTCGTCTGCGCTGTCAGTAGCCGGAGCCTCGTCCAATCGCTGCACCACAGCGGGGCGGTCATCAAAGCCGCGGCGGGTGCCTCGGGCAGCCTTCGCCTCCATGGTGTACAGCTGCTCGCGATTCGTCAGCACCACCAGGGTCATGGCGTTCAGGCAGACACCCACAATGCACAGAATCCAGCCGATCAGCATGAACCGACCACCGGAAAGCACCGCGCCGGAAAGCATCAGAGCAACAGAAACCAGGTACGCCGGGGAAAGCAAAAACTTCGTATTCACTACCGACCTACCTAGCGTGCGTTGGAGCGGGGCTTGGGGGTACGACCCGAACGGGGACGCGAGGGCAGAACGCTCATACGGCCGGGGGCACGATCAACAATCGGCTGAGATTCGGTGGGCTCTTCCTCACGAACCTCGGTAGCCTCTGCAGTTTCAGCGTGCTCGGTCGCCTCAACAGCCTCAGCGGCTTCAACGGGAGCCACTTCATGCTCAGCCTCTGCGGTTGCTTCCGCTGACTGCTCAGCAGCTTCGTGCTCAGCAGCTTCACGCTCTTCACGGCGGTGCTCTGCGCGCTCGCGGATACGGTTCTCCACGGAGGATTCGAAACCGTCCAGGTTGGTCACCAGTGCGGGGGTCGGGTCACCCTTCGCCTTACCCACGGACAGCACAAAGGCGAGGACATTCAGACCCAGCGCGAGGATGAGAAGGATCCAGCCCAGCCAGATGAGCCAGGGACTAGAGGATCCGACCATGAGCGCGCCGCAAAAAATTACGCCGAGGGAGGTCAGGTACGCAGGCGAGAGAGTCTTGAAATCCATGTCTACTTTCAATGTGTTCGTGAGTTTGAGAGAGCTAACGTACGTTCACTACGTTTCCTGTCTCATTTTAGGTGATAGTTGAGGCTTAATCTGCTTCTGCCCCTGTCTATCGCCTGTGAGCTAAAGACCAGATGGCTTATCTCGGTGGCGTAGGCAGGGGCAGAAACGTAGTGTTCGCGCACGGGCGTACCGGCTAGGACTTGGGGGTTACCTCGTTAGTGACCAGGGGCGAGGCGGGCGCGTTTTCCACCACGGGGATTGCGCGGGTGCTCAGGGTGCCCTGGTGCTTCTTCCAGAGGTTGTAGCGTTCCATGGCGACCGCGCCGGCGGTCATGGCAGGAAGAATGAACATGCCGGAGGAGCGGATGCTTTCTGCCTGCGCCAGGATGTCCAGCTTACGCACCACGCGGGTCACGTCGTGGGAGTCGTAGCGGTCCTGAGCAGAAATAACCTCGTTCTGCGCGGCGACGAGGGCGGCATCGCGCAGGCGCACGAAGTCGTTCCTCTTGTCCTTAAGCTTCTCCATGTGCTGCTTGTATTCTTCGGGCAGTGCCTCGCTGATTTCGTCTCGGCGGGTAATGGCGGAGCACATTTCCTTCACGCGAGCGTAGGTTTCCGGGTCGGTGGTTGCCTTCGCTTCAGCCTGCAGCGCCTCGAGGGCTGCGACCTGCGCAATCTTGAGCAGCTCGGGTACGGCGGTTTCTTCTTCATGGTTAGCCTGCACGCCAAGGACCTTCACGAGCAGGGGCAGGGTCAGGCCGGGCAGCACGAGGGTGAAGAAGAGTACGGAGAGCATCATGACGATGGCGTCCTGGCGTACCTGTTCGGTGCCGTTGACCACGGGGATGGACAGGGCAAGAATCAGGGTCACGAGGCCTCGCATGCCGGACCAGGTCATGATGATAACTTCGGCGAAGCTTTCGGGGGCGCCTTCGTGGATGGGGTTCTTGCGTCCTGCCAGCCAGACGATGGTGAACCAGATGAGGCGCACCAGGATGGCGACCAGTGCGACCAGGGCACCGTCAGCGAAGAGGCTTGCGATACGGGAGGGGTCGGCGGTGGCGATGATACTACTTGCCTGCAGGCCGATGAGGCCGAAGGCGACACCGGTCATGAGCAGCTCAATGATCTGCCAGAAGGAGGTGGAGGAGAGGCGTTCTTCCGCTTCGAGTGCCGCCATGTATTTGGTGCTGGTGAACTGGATAGCGCCGATGACCACGGCAATAACGCCGGAGGCGTGCACGCTTTCAGCAGCGAGGTAGGCGCCGAAGGGGATCATGAGGGTCACGGCGTTGCTGGTGACCACGTCGTGGGCACGCTGGCGAACGTAGCCGCCGAGCCAGCCGAAGATGTAACCAATAATGACCGCGAGGATCGAGCCGAGCACGAAATCTTTGGCGACCGAGAGCGGCTCGATGTGGTGGCCGCTGGTCATGGAGTGGATTGCGGCGTGGAAGAGAACGATTGCGATAGCGTCGTTGAAGCTACCTTCGGTCTGCAGGGTGCCGATGAGGCGGCGGGGGATGCCGACGGGCTCAGCGACTGCTTCCACGGCGACGGGGTCGGGCGGGGAGACGGCGGCACCGACGGCAAGGGCGACGGCGATGGTCATGCCGGGGACCCACCACATGGCTGCGCCGGCAATTGCCAGGGCGGAGACGGTGGTGAGAAGGACCGAGTAGAGCAGTACGGATCTCCAGCGGCGGCGCAGGGTGCCCCAGGAGAATTTAACGCCGATGGCCCACAGTAGCGGCGGAAGGAAGATTGGCAGGATGATGTCGCTGTCGATAGTAAGATCCGGTCGGTTGGGGATGAAGAGCGCGGCGGTGCCGAGCAGGGTCATCATGACCGGCCAGGGGAGGTTGAGTCGATCACCGACGCTGACCATGAACACGGTCGCAATCAGGATGATGACAATAACGGAGAGGTAAAGCATTGGTCCGGTGTTGTTCCTTTCGCGCGGCTAGGGTTAGTCGGCTACGTCTTTCTACTCTACCGGAGGGGCTCATTCCGCTTTTCGGATATGGGGGTTCTGCAGCGTTTATTGTGGTGTTGTTTACCTCTAAGCCTAATGCTCTTTACGGAATATAGAGTTTTCCCCTGAATATCTCTGCTTTTCAGCAGGTTATTCAGGGGAAAATTCTATATTTGGAATATATCGATTGGGGTAGCTACCTCTAGCAGATTACTTAGAGCCGCATCCACCAGCACCGCAGCCACAACCGCCAGCGGGAGCTTCCTCCACGACCGGTTCAGGCTCGTCGTGGCCACCACAGCAGCCACCCTTTTCTTCCTTTGGTTCGTCGTGGCCGCCGCAGCAACCGCCACCACCGTGGGAGTGACCGTGAGCCTCGGCCGGAGCTTCAGCGGAGGAACCGCATCCGCCCGAGCCGCAACCGCAACCACCGGCGGAAGGTGCCGGCTCCTCGTGGCTACCGCAGCCACCCGA
>QWCW01000528.1_pt1 | contig 12630 bp, 14 predicted proteins | sample 1972691 | NCBI WGS metagenome assembly QWCW01 (sample SAMN09866698, study PRJNA288562) | Human oral metagenome isolate pre2_saliva, whole genome shotgun sequencing... | reverse complement strand
GACATGATATATATGAGTGTTTATGTCATGGACATGCATGGGACAGTGAAAATTTATCTTTAGAGAATCGATTAAAGGAAGCTAAGAAGTTTGTAATGTTATTCTTAAATGCTAGACCAAATAATGATTTAGCTTTTAGAAAACAATATCGTAACTTAAGTACATCAACAATATCTATTAATAGATATTATACAAGATTAACAGAGTTGCATAAGGACATTAAAACACCTGAAGAAGCTGCAGAATGGTACAGAGTCAATGGTGACAAGTGGTTAAGAGAATGGTTGTGAGGTGAAATTTATGACATACGATGAATTAATGAATATTATTAGAGAAAATGAAAATGTTCAGTTTAAAGTTGTAACACCTAATAAGAACAGATTAAAAGCTTTAGATTTATATAGCATCATAATTAATGATAAACAATTATTTTTCTATATTACTAGAAACAATAACAATGTTATTTATAATATTGTGCCTAATGCAATTCATACATTGACATCTGAAGAAAAACTTGGTAATGAAGAAGAGATTATTGCAGAAGTATTGTCTAAACCTTTCTTAAAACCAGGTTTCGTATTTCATAAGGGATATAGAGTAAATGTTTATCGTGATTTAGAAGGAAAATTTGTTGCAAGTATTGTTTAAAAGATATTTACATTTTAGTAAGAATAGTTTAAAATAATATAAGTAAAGAGGTAATAAAGAATGAAGAAGATTGAAGGAATTAATTTAGTAGAAAATGATGTAAAGTTTATAGCACCTGATAATTTTAGACATAATGCACTTTATGAAATTGGAAAGTTTGATAATTTCGCAACATTGTTTTTACGATTCCCAATGAATTCATTCTTTGTTTGTATTGAACCATTTGATTTTTCTGAACAAATGAAAGCGTATATGCCTCTATGTCCTATCTTAACAATTGATAAGAGTAAAAAGAAATTATTAAGAAGTATTCGTTCTAGATTAACTGATAATGGTAAAAAAATCTTTGATAGAAACATGAAACTTGATAATGATGTGATGATTTTCAATTGCTTCACATTATATAATACTATGGACCTTGTAATAGAGTCAGAAAATAGTAATTTTGTTGAACTTAGTCAAAATGATTTAAAGTATGTATCAGTTGCAATGTCAAGTGTTGAGAGTGGTTCTAACATTATCAAAAAAGATGGTTATGAACCGTTTAAAGATTACGTTAAAAGACATGTAACAATTCTTGAAAAAGAAGTTAAAATTGACAAGAATTCAGATAGGTATCAAAGTTTAAAAGCATTGTTTGGTGATAATGAAGAAATGATAAAAAGAATGTACAGAAATGAGGTGAAATAAATGGATGCAGTGATGACAGAGAGTATTAGAGATAAGTTGATGCAGTTTTTATCAAATAATACAACTTCTATTAAAAAGGAACAAATGTCGTCATTAAAACCATTTGTTTCTAAACCAACATTTGATTTGTATTTATTTCATGCTTATTTCCATAAAGATGAGTCTCAGTTAAAATATGCATGTGATTACAATGGATTTAAACCAGTGAGAGATTATCGAAATTTATATTTAGCACATATTCTTAATTTCTTAGATTTAGAAGATATTAATATGGATAATGTTATTGATTTTAATGTAGATACATATAATATTACTACTACAATTAATATTGTATTTAGTTTTAAGAAATTAAAGAAAAACAATCAATTAGATAGATTTTATGATTTTTACAAGAATATGTTGTTAAGCACTAAAGGCTTAATGAGATACAATTTTATGGTTGAAGGTAAATCATTAGTGATAAGAATTTCACTAACAGATAAGTAAAGAAATAGTATTACAATACGACATATAAATAATTAAAGGTAGATAAAAATAAATCAATAATTAAATTTAATTGTGTTATATTAACAAAAGAAAGGAGAGTGAATGTGTTGACAATATTTCAAAAAGGTATAAGGGTAAGACTATATCCAACCGAAGAACAGGAAGTTTTAATTAACAAGACCATTGGTTGTGCGAGACTTGTATATAATCAAACACTTACAGATTGTAAACAGTCATACGAACAAACACAACACTTTCCTTCTAAGAAAGAGCGCTCAGCAAATATTGTAAAAATGAAGGAAGAACAGCCATTTTTAAAAGAGATAGACTCTCACGCATTACAATATTCAGTGAAAGATTTTGATTATGCTCTAGACAACTTCTTTAAAAACAGAAGTCACTTCGGTTTCCCTCAATTCAAATCAAAACGTAGAGGCAAACAGTCTTATAGAACTCCATACAACAATGGTAAGGCTAATGTTTTAGACAACAAACACATTAAACTACCTAAATTAGGAATAGTTAAAACTAAACGTTTTGATATGCCAGAGGTGTATAAGATTTTCAACATCACTGTAGAAAAGACTAACACCAACAAATACTACGCTTCTATCTGTATTGAAACAGAGGTACAGCCGTTACCTAAAACAGGAAAACAAGTTGGTTTCGACTTAGGACTGATAGATTTGCTTATCGGTAGTGACGGAACTAGGTACGAAAGACCTAAGTTCTCTTATGCATTTAAAGCCAAACTCACACAAGAACAGCGTAAACTCTCGAAGATGAGAACCAAGTTGGAGAGAGTAAACGCAAATTTTGACGAATGTAGGAATTATCAAAAACAAAAGCATAAGGTAGCTAAGTTGCACGAACATATTGCCAACTGTGCTAAAGACTTCAATCATAAGTTGAGTAGAAAGTTAGTAGAAGAGTATGACTTTATTGCAATGGAAGATTTGAATGTAAGTAGTTTAATTAGAAATCACAGACTGGCTTATTCAATTGCAGATGTTAGATGGAGTCAGCTTTTGAACTTTATTAAGTATAAATGTCAGTGGTATGGGAAAGAAGTTAGACAAGTAGACAGATTCTATGCGAGTAGTAAAACCTGTTCTTGTTGTGGAATTGTCCATAAAGACATTGTAAACTCTTTAAATATAAGAGAGTGGACTTGTCCTGACTGTGGTACACATCACGACAGAGATGTAAATGCAGCTAAGAACATTTTAATTAAAGCTTTGAGTGTAGCTTAAAATATACTTCGGAAAGGCGCAACCGTGGTAAATTAGTTCAGAGATGGTAGTGGTGTTAGAACTATGAGAGTAACCTGGACGTTCCCAAGAAACAGTTTGTTGTGTAGATGAACAAGGCGTCACAATTTTATGGTTGAAGGTAAATCATTAATGATAAGAATTTCATTAACAGATAAGTAAAGAAAGAAAGAGGATTATTTTATGAAGAAAACGATTGATTTAGGATTTTTGAAGGGCTTCCCACTTGATGTGGTTGTAGATGAGGAAGCAAAGACAGTTACAGCGCGTGTCTATGATTTAGATTGTTGTGGTGAACCGTATGTATTCGAGGAAGCAACGGTTACATGTCATGAAAGCGATGAATTTATTGAAAGCAAGGGAATTCATATCGCTAAGTTAAAGTTGATGAAGAAGATGTATGGAAACAAAAAGACTAACGCGGTAAATGCAATTGCATTCTTACAAAAGGAATTACGTAAGTTCCGCAAGATGAGAGATGTTTCTAGTCGAAAGCTACAGAATATTAAAGACGCGCTAGAAGACGAATTTTATCGATAAAATTAATAAAAACAGTGTACATTTAAAAACAAATAGTATATAATGAATATGTAAATAGTTAATAAACAAAAACATTAAAAACAAATTTAAAAATATTTTCAAAAAACTATTTACAATACTTAAAAACTGGTATATAATGTATCAGTAAACAAAAAGAAAGATAAAATATTAGAGGTGAAAATTTTATGGCAGAATTAATGACAGCAACAGCAACTTACGAAAATGTTCGTAATATCAACTACAACGGTGAGTTATATGCTGTACCAGAAGGAATGACTGCAGCAGACGTAGTTGCAACTATGGACACTAATGGTTACTCTCTCGATGTTGAAGGTGATACATTATTCGTTATGCAGCGTACAGGAAGTAAGGGATTATAATCCCCTTCTTCCACGAGGTGAACAAATGACAGAATTAGATAACATTGATGAATTCGGTGCTATTGAAGCCGAGGCTACTGAAAACGATTCAGTAGAAGATGTAGTATCTTCAATTGGAATTGCGGTTGACCCAATGGCCGCAGCATTACAACGAGCAACTGGTGGTGCAACACCACGACCATTAACACAACATGCTCGTGAACGAGTACAGCTTGTAGATGGTAAGTTAGTTAAGGTTGTAGAATACACCAATGAAGATATTTACAAGAAGCTTGTAGATATTGAGAAGAAGTTAGATACACTTCTTGGTGGAACACAAGCCACTGTAAAGATGGAGATTAAGTAAGAGAGCTTATAATATATAAGCTCTTTTTTATGATATATTATACGGAGAAGATTCAGAACACCTACATAGGTGATTAGAGGTGAGTTGGAGGAACAACAGATGAAATATCATATTAACAACAAAGGTGAAGTCAAGAGATGTCTAGCACTTATCAGGATGTGCAAATATGGAGATGAAAACCACTTCAGTTCATTAGAACAAGGAAATAAGGTAAATGATTTAGTTTTAACAAGAAAAGCTAAGAATTATTCTGAAGCCAAGACACTCGTATTAAAAGAGCTTTATCAAAAGAAGAGTAATGAGGCATTTCGAATTATTTCTAAGAATGGCATCAATTCACCTAGCGTTAGAACAATTCAATCAGTTAAATATTTTAATGAAATAATCAGCGATTTAGATGATGACCTAAAAGAATTAAAAACAAAGAAGAATAAGTTAGTTTTAGACAATAATCAAATTTATAAGGATATTGAATTGTTTGATGGAAATACAACCAAAACTGCAGATAAGACAGTTGAGTATCTTTATGAAAAATCTATGAAAAATGACAAAAAGATAGAAGAGTTAGACAAAGAAATTCAAGAAAAGATAGTTGAAATTAATGTTTATAAAAACATGAAAAAGGACTCAGAAACATTTTCTAACTTAGTTAAAAATAAAAACACAGATGTATATGTTAGAAATGCTAAAGAAATTAAAGATGGTAAAAATGTTTTAATGTACTTAGACAATATTAAAACAGATAAAGATGGTAAAATTAACAATTTATTTTTCCAAGGTTATGATGGTAAAATAACGTCTATCGATGAGATAACTGAAGATAATAGATTTTTGAATAATTTTAAAGACATAAACATAGAAAATGGACACCTATTCACAATTGATACGAATAGAGACTTATTTGAGTCTTTTGCGATAGTTTTTTAAAAAGGCGAGAACGTTTTTGATAGTGCTACTGTACCACTTTTACAGCTGCAAAAAGGTGAAAAACGATGAAGCTGTATAATCTATCACTTTTAGTCAAAATCACGATTTAAACGATTCTGGTGCACTAATTCCAAATTGTAAAGTTAACCATTAAGATGTTGTATAATAAATAAATGGAGGTGATTTATTAATGAAAAGAAATAAAGCTTTTAAATTCAGATTATATCCAACTCATAAACAAGAAGTCTTTTTTAATAAAACTTTTGGTTGTTGTCGTTTTGTTTATAATAAGATGTTAGCTGAACGTAAAGAGTCTTATGAATCTACAGGTAAATCAACCTCAAGAACACCTGCTGAACTTAAGACAGAATTTCCTTTCTTAAAAGAAGTTGATAGTATGTCTCTCGCTGGTGAATGGATGAATTTAAATAAAGCTTATGGAAATTTCTTTAGGGATAAGAGTATAGGTTTTCCTCAATTTAAGTCTAAGAAGAATGATAGAAAATCCTATACGACAGGTTTAAGTAAAACAAGACCATTTGATGTTTCTGGAAAATTTATTAAGCTTCCTAAAATAGGCTTTGTGAGATGTAAAATTCATAGAGAAATTCCTTCTAATTGGAGAATTAAATCAGCGACTATTTCACAAACGCCGACAGGAAAATTCTATGTTTCTATTCTGTGTGAGTATGAAGTTGAGATTCAACCTATCATTCCGGACAGAAACAATGCTACAGGAATTGATTACAAGTCAAATGGCTTTGGAGTTACATCTGAAGGAGAAATTCTTTCGAATCACAGATACTTTAGAGAAAACCAATCTAAACTATCTAGAGAACAGAAAAGATTATTCAGAAAGAAAAAGAACTCTAAAAACTATAAGAAACAAAAGATGAGAGTAGCCTTAGTTCATGGGCATATAGCAAATTGCAGATTAGACCAGGCTCATCAGTTAAGTCACTTTCTCGCAGAGAAGTATGATGTTATTTGTCTTGAGGACATTAATCTTCAAGACATGGCTCAAAGTCTACGACTAGGAAAATCAACGAACGACAATGGTTTTGGAATGTTCAGAAGTTTTCTAAAGTACAAGATGGAAGAGAGAGGAAAGTATCTCATCTACATCGATAAATGGGATGCAACATCAACAGTTTGTTCTGAATGCGGAGCTTATCATAAAGATATTGTTAACTCTCTAAGCATAAGAGAATGGACTTGTCCAGACTGTGGAGCCTACCACGATAGAGATGTAAATGCAGCCAAGAATATTCTAAGATTAGGATTAGAACGTTTACAATAAAAACAAAAACTACGGCAGGGACTGTCGGAAGTAACGCTTGCGACTAGAAATAGTTAAATTGGACCTCGTTTAGAGGCAAGGGAGAGATGATAGAACACTATCGTCGTTGAAGCAAGAAGGTCTTACTCGTGAGAGTAGAGACTAGTCCACATAATATTTGTGGTTGTATAGTGGTATGGTTACTTAAGTCTTAAAAGAGTACATGTATGAATTAAAACTATATTTATGATAGTAGAAAATTAGTAAAGTTTATTTAGAGTAGAGTCTTATTTTAACTTTAAGAAATTATTACTTGTTCTTGAGTTATGAGAGTACTTATATACAAAAGAGATTAGAGAACTGTAATACTTTAAACTACTTATATTATTACAAAGAGTTATAGATTGATGTAAAAATAAATTAATAAAGGAGAGATTAATGAAAGAAAGATTTAAATTAATTAAGTTTGGACATCGAGTAGTTAGTGTAGGATTAGGAGCTGTTGCTATTGGAGTTCCTGCTATGACTACTGTAATGGCCGAAGAAGTAAAAAATGAATGGGAGAAGCCTAGAGCTGAATTTATTGAAGATGCAGAGTTTACTGAATTGCTTGAAAAGATGAAGGCTGATAGTGCTTATACTCTTGTTGAAGATAGTCCAGTAAAGGATGGAGAATTAAGCACTCAGGTTACTGAGATGAAGAAGGCTATCCAAGAAGTTAAGACTATTAGAGACAAGTATGCTCAAGATGTAGCTGCATATAATCAAGCTTTAGAAGATTATAAAGCTGCTAAGATTAGTCATGATGAAATGGTTAGAATTTATAATGAGAAGAAAGCAGAATATGATGCTAAGGTTGCTCATAATGAGGAATTAAAAGCAGAAAACGAAAGATTGACTGCTGAATACAATTCTAAGAAAGAACAGTATGACAGAGATTTGGTTGCATATAATCAGAATGTTGCTGATATTGCAAGAATTAAGCAAGAGAATGAGACTAAGAAGAATACTTATTTAGCTGATAAGGCGGCTGTTGAGTCTCGTAATAAGGTTAAAAAAGATGCATATAATCATGAAGTAGAAGTTCGTAATAATGCTGTTGAAGAAAATGAACGCAAGATTAGTGAGTACGAACAGTTTATGACTGATAATCCATCTCTACTTGACTTCACTGACAGAGGTATCGAATTACGTGGTAAGTATGATGAGACTTACGGTTATACTGATAAGGGTGAATCAGTAGCATATAAGAACTGGTGGATTGCAAATAATCAGTCTGCTGTAATGGGAACACCTGATGCATCTCAAATGGATTTCCATAACTATGGTAATGCCAACCCTAGTAAGTATTATGCAGGTGTATTTACGATGTATAATAAGGATAAACTAAAAGAACTTGGTTATGAGTATTCATTAGGTGATATTGGTATTACTAATAAGACTACAATGAATGTTACTTATAAGGACAGTCGTGTATCAGAATATGATAACCAGTACGGCCATAACTACAAGTTAGTTGCTCAAGGCCAAGTAGTCGATAACTTCTTGCAGTTCGATTTACATAATCTTGGTACTACTGAAAGTGGTAAGACCATCTCTGCACATGTAACAGTAGGTAAATGGCACCAATCTCGTGCGAGTGGCGTTTACACATTCAAGAAAGATAGCTCTATGGGTGGTTTCGAAGATGGTGCACGTGCAACCTATCAATTCTACGATGAGGCTACAGGTCAGCCTATGAACTTAGTTCGTATGTTTGGTATCGGTGATATTGAAGCAGGTGAAAACCTTGGTATTACATCTAACGATAAAGTAAGTTCTATTGTACCTATGACACCTAGCGATAAGGCTAAGGGATGGCAAGAAGGAACACATGGCTATGCTAGAGTTCAGCAGATGGGCGAAAAGACAACATGGACATTCGGTGATGAACACTATGCAAATGCTAACCACGGTCAAATACCTGGCGACCCAACGACTGTTGGTAACAACAATTCAACACCTTTAGCACAGACTATCGGTATCTTTAGTGGTAACACACTTACAGCATCTTGGAGTGGTGCAGGTGGAGGATTAGATTTAAACTCACGTAATATCTTGTTTAAGGAAAAGCCTGAAAAGATTACAGATGAAAATTATCCAAATCCTAAAGAACCAACTTATGAGAAGATTCCTGATGAACCAGAGTATACGTCAGTACCTGATGCATTACCTGAACCTACTGCTCCTGAAGCTCCTACATTGAATACAATTACAGAGCCAGTTGCACCAGTTGCTCCAGGTGAGGCACCAACAGAGCCTAAGAAGCCTGAAGATATTGATGTATCTAGAACAATTCATTATCATCGTGCTTATCGTCTAAAGCCTGTTACAACTAAGTGGGTAGACGAAGAAGGTAATGAGTTAAAGACACCTGTTACTGACGATACAACTAAGGAACATGGTGATATTACAGGTTATAGTTTTGTAAGAAGTGATGAAGATGAGAATGAGAACGTAACTCATGTATTTAAGCAACATACAACATCTTGGGTAGATATTGATACTAATGAGTCATTGAAGAATACTGAGAAGGGTATCAAGGAACATGGTGATATTGAGAAGTATTACTTTGTTGAGAGTGAGACTAAGCCTACAGGAGATGTAGTACACAGGTTTAGAGCTGTTACAACATCTTATGTAACTGAAAAAGGCGAAGAAGTATTCCCTACTGAAAAGGGTACTCACAAAGAGAAAGCTCATAAGGATTACAGTTATAAGAGAACTGAAGTTGATGAGCATGGTAATACTAAACATATTTATGTGAAGTTTAACACTGAATACATGGATGAAGATAAGAATAGAATTGCTAATCGTGAAGAAGGCGCTAAGGACCCTAAGGAAATTCCTGGTTATGAATACATCAGAAGTATTCCAGATGTAGATAAGTCATTAATTACTCATGTTTATCGTCAGGTAACAACATCTTGGGTAGAAGAAGGTGGTAAAACACTAAAACCTACTGATAAAGGTATTCAAGAGCATGGTGAATTTAGTGGTTATACTTACATTCGCACTGAAACTAAGAGCAATGGTGATGTAGTTCACACTTTTAAGAAGGTAAGTAAAGAACCTACTAACGATTATGGAATTGTTGGATTCGCAGTAACATCAGTATTAAGTTTAGTTGGAATCGTTGCTCTTAAAAAGAAAAAACAGTAAAAACTGATATAAAAGATGTACAGCAGTTAAAATTGTTGTATAATATAATTGTAATCAGTAAAGAAACTGGTTGCAGAGCATAAAAACACCTCTATTAACTTAATAAATTGGACCAGTTAAAGTCTCAGTGAAAACTTAACACAAAAGCATTATTTCCATTTTGTAGGAAGAACGTAATGCAAGGGGATGAAGAGTCCCCTATGAGTATGCAGGTTAGCTTAAACACTAGTTCGATTCTAGTAGTACTCACCGAGGAAGAAGCGTATGACAAAAATGAGTTTAAGAGAAAAGATAACAATCGCGTTTTTATTAGGTATTGCACTGAAGACAGATGCAGTAGTAATTAGTACAATTATTCTTGTTGCAATGGTGATATTTGACCATATTAAACCAGAATCTTAGAGAATTGTTGTATAATAATTTTAGGTAATTGACAGAAGATAGTTCCTTTAGAAAATTCTTTTTGATATAAAGAGCCAAGTGATTACTATTCGTCAATTAAAATAACAAATTCTACAAAAATTAGTTCCTTTATACTATAATGGAAAGTGAATTGAGCTGATAAGAGTAGTTCATCTACTTGTATTGGCTCGGATAAATTACTAATCGTAGAAAAAAGAAAAAGAGTAGGACATTAAAGTTCTACTCTTTATTTTTGTTTTTAGTACAGACCACTAATTCTTCCGATACTAAAAACTATAATTAGGATAAATATGATTTGGAATAAAAATTCTCCAGTTCCACCTGTTTTCATACCACTGAATCTTGTAATCCACCAACGTTTCCCTTTTACTTTAATAGGGAAAGTCACTGGAGTACCACCTGTTGTAATTGTATCACCGAATATATGAATTAAATGACCAAGAACAATACATCCTGATAACCACGAAAAATTATGTCCAGAAGGTATTGTATAGAAAATAATTCCTGTAATTGTTACAGAGATAATTAAAATAGAAATATTACCGATGATACCTTTATTCTTGTACTTTTTAAATAATTTACTGAATAAACCAGCAAATGCTAATTGAGTACTAAATAGAATAATTGCTAAACCAATTAAAGTACCAATCATGTATTCTTTATTAAAGATTGTTACAGTTCCAGGAATAGATGTCGCAAAGAATGTAATAACACCTAATAAAATAGCATAAGGTATTGTATGAGTAAGTTGTCTATGAGGGTCAGCTTCAAGTGGTTCTGTTTTTGTTTTAGTAATACTATAGATAATACTTGAGATTGTTCTCACAATCATAGATAATATATGACCGATAGGCCACAATAGATTTACAATAGTTGATGATGGATTATCTATATCTGGACCCAATGCTTGTCCTGCTGTTACTAAGCCACCTGCTGTTATTACTGATACTGCTGTACTATGTAAAACTGAATTAGTAATTAATGCAGGATTTAACGCTAATATTAACAGATAAAGAGCGAGACCAGACAACGCATGAGTAGGTCCCATAAAATTAATGATAAACATGTTTACATTTTTCTCCTTTTGATGTATAATATATATCGATAAGAGGTGTAATTATGGAAAAACTATTCTTTTGGGGTCATACAGAGCATGGTTGTAATGTAACAAAGGCTTGTTTATCGAATTTCTATCCATGTAAATTTGAATTTAATGGTAAAACATTTAATTTCTCAGAACAGTGTTTTATGTACCAAAAGGCATTATTGTTTAATGATTTTGAAATCGCTGAACAAATATTGAATGAAACAGATGTAAGGAAGATTAAGGCATTAGGTCGTAAAGTAAAAGACTTTGATGAAAATTGGTGGAATCAACATAAAGAATGTTTTATGTTTAATGCTTGCTATGCTAAGTTTTCACAAAATGATAGATTAAAAGAGTTCTTGTTAAATACAGGTAATGATGAAATTGTTGAAGCAAGTCCTGTGGATAATATTTGGGGTATTAGTTTCTCATCGGATAAGGCAATGGAAAATGTTGATAAATGGGGACAAAACTTACTTGGCAAGACATTAATGAAAGTGAGAGCTGTTTTAAGATGAGTGAATTAACATTAGAAGTATTAAAAGATTTGGCAAAACAAGGTAAAATATTTAATGTTATAACAGAAGAATGCGTATGTTTAAATGAGTTTTACATTAATTATAATGAAAACAATACAGTTCGATTTCATATCAATTCTAAGATTATCATGTACTGTCATAGTGGTATACATTTTGAATTAATGGCAAAATTACAGAACATGTTCGAAGAGGCGTATCAAGGTTTTCATCTAGAAATTGAAGAGCTTATACAAGGACAATGTACTTTTGTAATTAGAAAGAATGATATTGACTCTTTAAAAATTTCAGATGATTATAGACTTGTGACTGAAAAGATGTCAAAAGTTAAAGAATTGCGTAAGTTGACAGAAGAAGCATTAGATATTCAAAAAGAGTCGGCCACTCGCATTAACGACTTATTTAAAAAGTTATCAGAAGTAAAAGAGTATACAGACAGGCTTCAATTAAAAGAAGAGAATGAAAAGAAAGTGTCAGAACAGTTAAATAATATTAACTCTGATATTAAAGAATTAGAAATTAGATTAAAGAAGGATATTCCTGAATTAGACAAACGTTTAGACATTAATAATTTTAGATAGGAGTGTAATTTATGGCAGAACAGCGCATTTCATATAGCAGACAACAAAAAGCGTTAGAAGAACTAACAGAACTCGATAGTGTTGTAGAAGAAAAGAAGAAAGAACTAAAAAAGCAAGAGGAGATTAATCGCTTTAAAGAGCGGATAGATGGTATTCAGACAACAAAAGAACAGTCTATTGAAGATATTAAGCAATGGTGTGGTAATAAGACTTCTAATGAAAAATTGCATGACAT
>QWCW01002059.1_pt1 | contig 12661 bp, 9 predicted proteins | sample 1972691 | NCBI WGS metagenome assembly QWCW01 (sample SAMN09866698, study PRJNA288562) | Human oral metagenome isolate pre2_saliva, whole genome shotgun sequencing... | reverse complement strand
TGAATGGTTTAACAACTCTGACTTTTTAATCAAAATGAATGAAATAGATCTTTCCAAGCTTCTTGGTGTTGTAAATCGCTTTACAAATATCGATAAAAACTGGTCTTGCGTGTTGTTGTACTGGATGCAGCGTGCTACCGGTTATCTGGAAATGATGACTCTCGATGACGATGAAAATACGGCAACCTTCCTTATCGAGAAGCTGGAGAAACTTTTAGAACCATTGCCGGAAGATAGTAATGACACGGTTTTTGCAGACGCATTGGCCGATGACTTTGAAATCTTATTTCTCATGGCTCAATACGGTTCAGAATACTGGAATTCGCTAAAAGAAAGTTTCGGTGATTTTTGTATTAGACATACTACGTTACCCAATCAATTGATTGCTGATATACCACATGCCCAAAAGGAAGAAGTCAGCATGTGGCTAAAATCTTTGCTTAAAGCATCATGAAAACAAGCCTCATCACATTAGCATCCTCACTAATGCTTATCGGTGGCTCGATGCTATACCTGATAAATACGAAAAAAAGTGCTGAACCCGCATCACATAATGATGAGGGTTCCCATCGCGATCAGAACATAGTCAATGACCGGTTTCGCATTTTAAAAGCGCATGAACTTATTCAGGTGCTCGACTTAAGCCCTCAAATATCCGGTATTAAGATGAATTTAGGGTTGTCGGATGAAAACTGGAGCAAGGATGCCTTTCCCTTTTTGGAAAAATATATAGCCTTTGTTCAAAGGCTTCCCGCCAGTGAGTCTCATCACCATGCAGGTGATGGTGGTTTAGTCCGCCATACACTCGATGTAGCTGCACTGGCCCTAGTCGCATCCACATCTCAATCATGGCCGCCTAATGCCAAAACAGAAGAAATAGCGAAGAAAACAGCGGCCTGGCGTTATGGAATCATGTGTGCAGCCCTACTCCATGACGTTGGTAAAACTGTGACTGGATTTCAAGTTGAGCTGTTTGATTCGGCTACCAGCCTAGAAAAATTGCTATGGTTGCCTGATGCAGGTTCGATGGCTGAGAGCGGTAAGCTTTATTATCGTGTCGAATTTCCTGATGCAAAGTCTGCTTACAGCACACATGCTGAAATTGCTTGGACATTCTTTCAAGCTTTGGTTCCTTCACATGTCAGACAATGGCTTGCCACAACAGATCCAAATTTAATGATTACCTTGAGAAATTATCTGAGTGGGAAAAAAGATGGTAGTCCTCTTGAGCAGTTAATAAAAAATGCTGATATGACTTCGGTTTCACGAGATTTACGAAGTGGTAGCCGTCAACGCTTCTCAACTGCCAAGCGTAAACCATTTATTGAAACGATTATGGAAACATTGAAGGAAATGTTATCCGACAGAGGGGTCCATTTCAGCATCGCAACGACTGCCGGTGGTGACCTGTTCCGTAAGGGTGATCGTATCTATTTGATGTCAAAAAATGTACCTGACTACATCCGGCAGTATTTGAGAAAAAATCAACATCCTGCTGCAGGGTCATTTCCAACTGATAACCAAAGGATATTTGACACATTATTTGAGTACCGTGCCGTCATTCCGCCGGAAAACGATCCTCACAGGGCAATTACCCATATAGAGGTTGAGTTTACCCGCATGGACGGTGAAAAGATTCGCAATGTATTCAGTGTACTTTGTTTCAATGCCAAAACCTTGTATCCGGATGGAGATTATCCGGCGGAGTTCTTAGGCAATCTTTCTGAAGTTGCCGCTAAAAAAGAAATAGCAGATGTTGTAGCTTCGGAGGATAAAACATCTAATCAAGCACAAGATATTGAAGTTAAGTCAGCCAACACCAAAGACAAAATGGATTTTCTGTCTATTCAACCGGAAATAACAGAACAGCCTTCCCTACCCGAAAAAAATCAAACTGAGACAGTGAACTCTGCTTTTGACAACAGTAAGAACACACCTGCTCCAGAGAAAAATAGATCCAGTGAGGTAGAAAAAGCAGAAAACCCGAATACACAGAATTACAGCTCAATAGATAACCTAATCGAAAACTTTAACCTGATAGAACCTGATTCAGAACAAACAGAACCAACCAATTCAGAAGCTGAGACAGCAGTAAATGCCGTTAGCCCGATTCAGGAAAATATAAGCGTGGAAGTTGAAACTGAGACAGTAGCCAAACCTCACACTGAGGTTAAAGACACTGAGACAGATAAAACTCCAAAAACAATTAAATCGGGTACCAAAGCAGGTCGTAAAAAACTTGCCGACCTTTTCTCAGACGATCGTAAACCTGTTGAGAAAGCAGCTGATCCTGAATCAGAACATGGACAGATTAAAACAACTGAGACAGTGAACCATCAAATTAATACTGAAGCAGTTTCATTGCCTGAATCTGAATCAGCACAAAATGGTATGCGTGAACTGGAGCAGCTAAGACTAAAAGAACCTACATCTAGTCCACGCCCAGTTCAAGTCATGGATGACTCTCAAGGTTTAGACAGCCTTGCAAGCGGCGCGAAGAATATGGCAGAACTCGAAGCCTTAGTTTCTGAACGTAATTTGAAAAAGCAATCAGAAACAGAGTCAACCGAAATAGTCGAGGATTCAGTCAAAGCCAAACATATGGAAGCCAGAGACCGTGGTATGCAATTTTTACGATGGCTGGCAGATGGATTAGGAGACGGCAGCATAGCTGTCAATAGAAGCGGTGCAACAGTCCACTTTATTGAACAGGGAATGTTGTTGGTTACGCCAGCTGTATTTAGAGATTACGCCGGCGGCGTGTTCAATAAATCTGATACGGAAAGTCTAGGCCCTCTTACACAAAAAGGCTTTGAGGCTTTGAGGTTGCATGCAAGGACGAAAAAAAGCTCATTGCATAGGGTTCTAACGACAAATGGTAGCAATCGCAGACTCTTCTATTGCTACCTTATCCCTGAACATAATATCAAACATATCATACAGCCAGGTTCAAGACCTCAGAATAATACCGATATTAAATTGGACGAATCCGACTTATTAGTAATGGAACAAAAATGAGTGCCCACTTCCCTGAAAATGTTTATCGATCACCCTATGAATGGATCAGTGTAGCCGCATACTCCACCACAGCGGTTTCAGTAGCACATTTGCCTGTACCTCCGGTAATTGCTTATGGCAGTTTAGCCATTTTTTCGGTGGTTTCAGTCAAACGCGCGCTATCAGCATTACGCATTATGCGTTTCCGTAAGAATATCCGGAAGTTGCCCTATTATGCCCTTACCGCTGATGAAATTCCTTCTTCTGATAAAGCACTTTTTCTTGGGAAAGGATTTAGATGGACACAGACACATACCCAACGTCTTTTTATGGTTCGCCAGCCTGAGAATGACGGACTTCGAAATCCCTCAAAACTCTATAAGGCAGCAAGAAAACATGAGATTGAGACAATGGGTACAGACTGGATTTCACGCATAACTCGAAAATCGGCATGGTGGAATCCGGTTGCTCCTTTACCTCCAGTTGGAGGTTCTCCTGAATTACATGGCATTGAAATTGATGAAGATGATATTTGGGAAGATTTAGGGGAACGCGTTGGCCACAAGGTTGTATTGGGCACAACCCGCGTTGGTAAAACCCGACTATGCGAAACCATGATTGTTCAGGATATTCGGCGGGGTGATGTAACGATCGCCTTTGATCCAAAGGGTGATGCTGACCTGATGACTAGAATGTATGTCGAATCGCAAAAATCAAACAGGCCATTTTATATGTTCCATTTGGGTTTCCCCGAGTACAGTTGTCGGTACAACCCTATCGGGGATTATGGTCGTATTACTGAGGTGGCGACAAGGATTGCAAACCAACTTCCCTCTGAAGGTCAGTCTGCTGCTTTCCGAGATTTTGTATGGCGTTTCGTAAACGTTTTAACGAAAACCATGGAAGGTTTATCTATTAAACCAAGCTATGAAAATATCTATAAGTCTGCTGCAAATGTAGATGAACTTGCGGGGGATTACTTTAAAAAGATATTGGATAAGCACCACCCTGGTTGGGAGAAAGACTTCGACAATTTTGATATGCCGGAGTCGGAAGCAAAAAGCGCAGTCAAGACAGGGCGCAATTTGGACACAATGAAGCTCGGTTCATTCTTGAAGGCCAAAAAGCACAACGAACCTCTTATTGACGCATTGGGTGGTATTTTGTCCAATGACAGATCCTATTTTGAGAAGCTAGTCAGCTCTCTGTATCCATTACTGGAGAAACTGACGACTGGCGAAGTTGCCAAGCTTATCAGCCCGGATACAGAGGATTTGTCAGATCCAAGGATCATTATGGACTGGCGCAAAGTCATGGAATCGAATGCTGTCGTCTATATTGGATTGGATTCCCTATCTGATGCCGAAGTTGCAGCAGCCGTAGGTAATGCGATGTTTGCTGACTTAACCTCTCTTGCAGGTCAGATCTATAAATTTGGCCATGGGGTTGGACAGAGTGGAAAAACTCAGAAAAGAAAAGTCTCAATTCATGCAGACGAATTCAATGAATTAATCGGTGACGAATTTATTCCGTTATTGAATAAGGCCGGTGGTGCCGGCTATCAAGTGACGGTTTATACACAAACATGGAAAGACGTTGAAGCCAAAATTGGTTCTCCGGCTAAAGCAGGTCAAATTGGTGGCAACTTGAATACGATGATTATGCTTAGGGTGAAAACCGTCGAAACAGCAGAGATGCTGACCAATCAGTTACCGGAAGTCAAAATTATGACCAGCACCTTGGTATCAAGGGCTGGAGATGTTGCTTATCCGGATAGTCACGAGGATTTCAGCAGTGGAAACGAAGACAGGATTGGTGCTGAGACAGTTCCTATGTTAACGCCCGCTGATTTAACCCAATTACCAAAGGGTCAAGCTTTCGCGCTTATTGAAGGTGGCCAGTTATATAAAATTCGGCTTCCCTTACCCAAAAAGGACAAGCTGGAGAAAATTCCAGCACATATTGGCGAAATGGCGGCTGAGATGCGCGAAGTTTACAGACTAAGCCAGCCTTCGGCTGAAGAAAACGCATTTACGGAGGGAAGTAGTTATGCCGTCTAATACAAGCGCATGGTACATGAACTCATTGCCTTTAAAGTTCTTATTCCTCCCATTTAAAGCTGCTTATACCTTATTTTTGATTGTGTTGCTTATCTTTGGTAGTTCGATGTTGACTCAAAACTATTTTGGTACCGGTAATCTCTTGGAAGATGAAATCAAATGGTCTGAGTCTGTTGGCCATGATGCGTTTCCAGGAAAAGAAGTTGGAGATACTATCAATCTGCAAATTGCCAGACTAAGTTACAAGGGGCTGGAAACCGTATTTTTTGACCTGACATTAGTCAATGAATCTCTGAAGGCTAAGTCAGAGGCGGATTTCGGCTATAAATTCAAAAATTACTTAGCTCCCCGTATGAAATACCTACAACAATTTGATGCTACATTGAAAGTTATATCATTACGTTTAGGAAACTTGGCATTGTTTGTAGGTATTGCGGCAATCTTTGCAATCCCGGTTTTGATAGATGGGTTAGTGATGAGAGCTATCAGACAGGAAAATGCCTCACGGGAGAGTGCCGGAATTTATCACCGGGCAAAATACTGGAGAACAGGAATTATTTGGTTGGGGTGCATGATTTATAACTTGCTCTCTTTGCCTTTGATAGCGGCAATTTGGATGATTTTCATGCAGGCCAAATATCTTAAAAAGTATCTTTAGGATTCCAGTGGAACCGATGTGGTGCTTTTTTAAGTTCATTGCGAAAAATATTGATGTCATATAATCTGTATTTAAGAATGGAGGATACATTTTTATACCCCATCAGGATTTGAACGGCTCGAACGTCTCCAGATTCGATCAAATAATTATACAGACAGGAATTTCTTAAAGTCCTAGGTGTTACAGCGTGACCTATAAGTTTAGAGGTCAGTCTGGATATAATTTTGGTAATCCCACTTTCTGTAACAGCTGTCCCATTTTTTTTGGTAAATAAAGTGAACTTAGGATTTAATTTCGATTTCAAGTCAAAATTTAAAACCAATAATTCTATATACTTATTAAGGTACATCGTACTTTTTTGGTCTAAGTATATGATTCTTGGTCTTTTAAATCTGTTATCAAGATATATTGCTTTTTCACTTGGGACAAAATTTCGAATTTGTAACTTTGATAATTCACAGTTCCTTAGACCTGCATGGCATATGAGATCTAAAATGCACCACTTTTTTAAGTGCTCCAAATCTTTATCATCCTCCGGGACATAACTGGAAAAAGGGGTTAGTGAGATTAAATTGGGCATGCTATCCGGTCTTTTAAAATACCGGATTCTTTCAGACGGCGCATGTAGATTTCGAGAAAAGCAAAACCACTTTCGAAAACTATGCCAGCTTGCTATGAATAGATTCAGAGAAGACACAACTCTCTTCTTTTTATCATTTATACAAAGTAAACGATGATATTGAACGAGCGTTTTTTTAAAAACTCTTTGGTCATTTAAAACCGATTCACAAGAATTTTCTGTATAGCCATAAGATCTCAATATATGACCATATATCTTTAATTTATCCAAATAGGAACGAATTGTCGAAAATGGATATTTGTTTGAAGATAAATAGGATACAAATTCCATAAATACGGAATTTGGCCAATGATTTTGTAATTTGAAAAATTTGAACATCTATCTTTCTCCAATTTGATACCAAAAGAGAGATATTCGAACTTAGTGTTATAATCAAAAAATAAGTTGCAAATTTGTCGATAGGAGCTTGATAAATACTTAAATTTTGAGTACACTTAAACCTTGATGGTTACCATCAAAATACAATTTATTTTGCATAGGAACAAAACAGCGGAATTTGTAGAAGAATAGGAAAAAGGAAATTAATTTATATTATGTTAAATTTCCTATTAAAGATGATTTAAGCATATTCTTCGCGTCTTGAATTGCCTCTTCTCGCTGACGTTGTTCCTTGATTATACAAGGAAATATTATGTCCGCACCCGTAATATTGTCTGCGGCCGCTACCAAAGGCGGCGTAGGCAAAACAACACTCATTGCTAATGTCTCCGGCATTCTCGCTGATATTGGACTCCGCGTCCTAATGATCGACTGCGACGTTCAGCCATCACTGTCTAAATACTACCCAATAAGCCACCGCGCTCCAAATGGTATTGTCGAATTGCTTCTCGGTGAAAATACCGAAGAAGTCATCCGCTCAACAATATCCAATACCGTTTTCCCAAATTTAGACATCGTTATTTCCAATAACATTTCTGCTTTTGTCGAGACTGAAGTAACTTCTCGTCCCGATCGTGCCTTTTTGCTGAGAAGCAAACTGCATTCACAATACATACAGAATAACTACGATGTGGTTTTGATCGATACTCAGGGTGCAGTCGGCCCTCTCTTGGATACAGCTGCCTTCGCTGCTACATGCTTGCTTTGCCCGATCATGCCTGAAGTTTTGAGTGCCCGTGAGTTTCTCACTGGTACCCAAGAACTTCTGAAGCGACTGCAAAAAGGCGAAGCAATGCGCATCCCCATGCCTCAATTACGAGCCATCATCTACGCGCAAGATCGTACCAATGATGCGAAATTCATCGCATCTTCTATCAAAGACTTCTTTAGTAATACCTTAGACGACAGACGTAAATTGTTGAGCGTAGCAGTTCCTGCTGCCAAAGCATATAAGGAAGCCACAACTTTACGAGTTCCTGTTCATTGCCATGAGCGCAAACAGCTTGGAAAGATGCTGCCCGCTTATGAAATCATGCACCGTATTGTCTATGAGATTTTCCCTGGTATCGAACAGAAAAATTTGCGTGGAAGCTGTTTCAACGACATGACCAGCCTGCTGCAAGAGGAGGTACAGTCATGAATCTGGACCAAACCAAAGCAGCCTTGAGTCTGCACATCGGTACTCCTGCACAGACCAATAGGAATTTTGGCCTCGAGGAAAGTCCTTCTCACGGCATGTTAATGTCGTTGCCAATCAGCGAGATCGATTTCTTTGACAAAAACCCACGCCGTTTACATGATGTTTCCAGCTATGAGGCCATCAAAGAGTCCATTCGTTCTTCAGGTATTCAACAACCGGTACACGTTACCCAGCGACCTGGTGAAAGTAAATATGTACTGGCACAGGGTGGTAATACCCGTCTCAAAATCTTGCGCGAACTCTTGGAAGAAACTGGCGATAACCGCTTCCGTATGATGCCGTGCATTTACATCCCCTACACTGACGAAACTACATTGCAGGTTGCGCACCTTGTTGAAAACGAACTGCGTGCTGAAATGTGTTTTTGGGATAAAGCCTGCAAATACGCCGAAATTCGCGATATTTTCCAAGATGAATCTGACTCAGGGAAACTTTCTTTGCGCGAACTGGAAGTGATGTTTTCTGATAAGGGCCTTACGGTTTCTCATAAAACTCTGGGACTGTTCTTTTTTGCTTCTGATAATTTACAGGAACTGCAAGAATACGCATTCAAACTTTCCCATGCCAAAGTAGAAGAAATAAAAAAGCTTCACTCTACCCTGTTCTCAGTTTCAAAATCAATTCAGTTGGACAATTCTTTCCAATATTTATGGTCAGATGTGCTGGAACAGTGGCATAACCAATATTCTGCAACAGAGTTAGACGTACATGAGCTTTGCCAGTTTGTACTCGACAAATTCAAATTTGAATATGGTGCTGAAGCCTTTCCTGAAACAGAAAATTCATCTGATAAAAACAAATCTGAAACAGCTGTCAAACAAGATCTCAATTTGCATCAAAAAGAAGCATCTGAAAAAAACACTGAGTCAGGGGATTCATCTATTAAATCTGTGCCAGCTAAAGAAGATAGCCCAGAGACTGATGCAGGGAATGAGCCGAAAGGAACTGAACAGACAGGGTTCGATGCCCTGGATGTTCAGAATCATCAGCTTACTTTGGATCAAACTAGCAAAAAACTGTTTTCTGCGGTTCGCAAGTTGTTGGCCAAAGTGAACCTGTCTGATTGTTTTAAAACCCACAAAGACTTCGCATACGGTTGGTATGTCGAGTATCCAGCATTTGAGCATATTTCAGGTTCCAGTGCCGAAAATGGCTTTGCGGTATCGATAACTTCATGTTTGATGTTGGCGATAGCTCAAATCCCCTGCTTTCGCTGAAAAATGATTCAAAACTTCGTATTGCATACGAAGATCCCGACAAATACGACGAATATACAAACTGCGGCATTGGCAACAAAGAGAACATCATTGCCTCTGTGTTGAATTGGCAGACAAATACTGAGCATGAATTTCACGCCAATGTAGTAGAAATTTTATCGTTAAGCACACAATACAACAATTTAAAAAATAGAGGGAGTGAGGAGTGATGCGTAAGCCGTTTATAAATAACCCCGTATATCGACTGTTCAATACAGATCCGATTTATACGAATCTTGCACTGACAAGATTGGCATCCGCGCCTAATACGCCGCGAGAAGCCTCTTACAATGCTTTGGTCGCGCGTGAACATGAAGGTGTTTTGAATACTCTCAAACGGATGAACCCAAAGCGAATTGAGAAATTGGCATCAATGTGCCCCGATGTCGTGACCTATTCTATTGATCTGAAAATTTTGCAAAGCAAAATTGCGGAAATGGAAAATCACGAACAAAGACTTTACCAGGTATTGAAGGCATGGAGTAAGTCAGAAAAAGAAAGTGATATTTTTATTCGCTATCAGCAATTAATCGATGAATTCCCCGGCTATAGCCTTGCACAGTTACATTCAATCATCAACGATGAAAAGTTTTTTGGAGCATGAGCATGTATATGGATTTTTCTACTTCCTACGATTATGAGACTGGTTTTGTACCTGCTAAAAGCATGTCAACCAATGACTTCATGCGAGGCTTGGTTGCTTTGTGGGAAGAGCCAGCCACATATGTGCGTCAGTTTGCTCAAGCGGTCGGTTCTGTATCCGAGGGATATTTTTTGAGTTGGTTTGTCGAGAAATGTCTGCCAGGCGAATGGGTAAGCTTGAATAATGATCTGTTGTTTAATGAAGCAGGTATTACCGCGAAACAGTGGCGAAATATTCGGAGTAGTCTTCTGCAGAAAGGTGTTTTGCTCAATCGGAGAACTGTAGCTCCAACCGAATCCCAATTTACTTTAAATGATGCACTGTTTGAGGAATTGGTACGCAAACATAGTGAATCAACCGATGTACTTGATATGGTTGCGCCCCCTATTTCGATTAATAAACTTCATCTGAAGACATTGGCCGACAGAGGACTTTCTTTTGTGTCCGTCTTGTATTTGTCGTTTCTTCAAAGTGAGGCTGAATATCAAGATTTGAGTAAGCGTGGTGACTGGTCGCCTTGGACTCATGCAGCTGAAAAGCATGTTTTTCATTCAACAATGTTGTCTAGGCGACAACAGGAAAGAGCTATTGCCGAATTAACCTCTTTTGGTTTGATTGAAAGTTGTGTTGATGGTATGCCGGCAGCGCGTCGTTGTAGATACAGTTTGAAGATGCTTGCTGATCTTTCCTCTGAATATTTGAACGGATGTGTGTGATGGTTACGGCCACAAAATTACCTCCACCGAAGGTGTTCAATTCTGAACTGACACAATGCTGGCAAGCTTTGCAGGGTAGTCGAAGAGTCGCCATATATCGCTGTTTGATTGACATCACAGGCTCTCTGAAGGCTGCAGCCATGCTTTCGCAGTTGATTTATTGGACAAGAGTGAGCAAAGAGGTTGCCGAACGGGATGGTTGGATTTTTAAATCTATTGCTCAGATGGAAGCCGAAACGGGTCTGACAGTGAGAGAGCAACGCACTTGTAAGATTAGGCTTCTTGATACAAACCTTATTCAAACATGCCGTAAAGGTGTGGGTGCTGCTTTGGCCATCAAAGTGAACTTGGATACCATGGCTGAGATGATCGCGAAATTTAATGGTACTGACGATCAATTTGGACTTACGCTGGCTGATTTGCAAAACACAAGTTCCCTCTATTTTAGAAAACACTTCTCTAAGAGAATTGCTTATCACCGTGACCTGGTTTCTCTTACAGGCTGTATTAACTCGGCTGTATTGTTGTCATGTGTTTTAAATGATGCTGTTGGTTTGGTTTCTCAACACCCACATTTACAACGTCACGCCTTTGCTACTTTGACTGCTGCTGATTGGGAAGAACGAACCTCTCTCTCTTATAAATCTCAATTAACAGCTCGTAATAGGTTGAAGAATTTGAATCTCATTTATGAGAAAAATTTCTTGGCCAGTCGCCGTATTTTTACACTGGTAAATGGTCACGATATTGTTAGAGCTATCAAAAAACTTCTTGCTGGCAAACAGGACGACGGCTTCAATCCATATAACACCAAAAAACGTGAAATTCTCAGTTTGGCGGAAAGGGCCAAATGTGATTGGCGGAAAGGGCCAAATGGATTGGATAAAGGGTTTCAGGGCAATTTTGAACGTGATAATCCCCTATTTTCTGATATGACATTCAGAAGTGTCGAAAGGGAATATTCGGAAGTGTCGAATAGGAATTTTAAGAAAGGTCATAGTGGGAAATTAACAAGCGTCGATTGGGAAAGTTCAGAAGTGTCGAATCGGCAGATTATTTATTATATAAATTACAAAGGGGTTTATAACTACAACTACATGACTGTCGAACCCAACAAGTCATGTTCTCCAAAACAAGATCATGTTGTAGTGGTTGATGCTGATGTTGATTTGATTTATCCAAGTTTCTTCAACGTGCAAATGCGTCAACAGGCAGATTTGATTTTTGCAAAACATCTTTCAAAAAGTTCCTGGGCTTTGAAGCAGGAAATCTTGGATGAGATAGAGGGGCAGAAAAAGGAAGTTACTAGCCCACTCGGCCTTTTAGCTAAACTATGCCAACTTGCTTCGCAAGGTAACTTTACTGCCATTGTTGCTCCGCAGGTTAAATTTAATCGTGAGCAAGCTCAGAAATTACGGGTATTTCTTGAAAACCAAAAAAATTCAGAGAATATCCAAAAAAAGGATTCTTCGGATATTGAGGCTGCCCGCGCTAATTTGAGAAAGTTTTTCGCTAAAAAGTAATATTTAAGTTTAATAATATATAAATCAATAAAATAAAATTTCATCTATTTTTGTTTTACGACAATTTTATGATGTTTATTTGAAAAGCTGTAACGGGGCGTTACAGAACTGGATCCAAACGTGGCCACTGTAACGTGTCGATCCAGTCATCGGCGAAGCGGGAAGACGATGGTGTTTGCCGCCTGAGAATATGCTGCGCTGAAAGGGGCTTTACAAGAACTTTCTGATAACTTGATAGGATTTGAAAATGGAATTTGCGAAACAGAGATATATTGTCAAACCTGGTGCGATTCACGTCGCTCAGCAATTTGATCTCAAAGTCACGACAAAACAGTCACCTTTCAGCGACGGTTACGATATGGCTCGTGCTGCTTTGGCTTTGGGGGGTAAGGTCAATCAAAAGTTGACTGAGGATGACGAACAGTTCCAACTGTGGGAAGAGTTTAAAGCCCATGAATTGCTGCTCAAGCAACATCTTCAAAAGGAGACAGGTCGAAAGCATCACTTGGTTTGGGGGGAGTATGAAATTCTTTCTTCTGAGAACGACCGGTTTAAAAATATTGGCAGCTTGACCTCTTCCGGTGATGAT
>QWCW01001390.1_pt1 | contig 12713 bp, 10 predicted proteins | sample 1972691 | NCBI WGS metagenome assembly QWCW01 (sample SAMN09866698, study PRJNA288562) | Human oral metagenome isolate pre2_saliva, whole genome shotgun sequencing... | reverse complement strand
AAGGAATAGAGACTATTATAGCACTTGATATAAGTAATTCAATGTTGGCTGAAGATGTTGCTCCTTCACGTCTGGAGAAGAGTAAGCTGTTGGTTGAGAATTTGATGGATAAATTCAGTGAGGACAAGATAGGCTTAATAGTATTTGCGGGTGATGCCTTTGTTCAACTCCCTATAACAAGTGACTATGTTTCAGCTAAAATGTTTTTGGATAATATCAATCCTTCTTTAATTGGGACGCAAGGAACAGATATAGGCAAAGCACTTCAGCTTTCTATGAATAGTTTCACTCCAAACTCTAAGGTTGGCAAGGCTATCATCTTGATTACTGATGGTGAAGATAATGAAGGTGGTGCCGAAGATATGGCAAAACAGGCTTATAGTAAAGGAATAAAAGTCTTTATATTAGGTATAGGTTCAAAAGAAGGAGCTCCGATTCCTATGCCTGATGGCAGTGAATTAAAGACCTTAAATGGCGAACTTGTGAAGACTCGTCTTAATGAAGAGATGTGCAAGCAGATTGCTACAGCAGGTCATGGAGTATATGTTCATGTCAATAACAATAGTACAGCAGATGCAGTCTTGACCAGAGAACTTAGCAAACTACAGAAAGGTAAAATAAACAATGTTGTTTATAGTGACTTCGATGAGCAGTTCCAAGCATTAGCATTACTTGTTGTCATTCTATTGATTGCAGATGTCTTGTTACTTGAAAGAAAAAGACGTTGGTAAGAATATGGTAAAACGACTTTATATCATAATATGTATGTTGTTGATGTTTGTTAGCGGTTATGCACAGACATCAAATCAGTTCATTAGAGAAGGAAATAAACTTTTTTCTTCAAAGAACTATGCACAAGCGGAGATACTTTATCGTAAGGCTGTTGATAAAGATCCAAATAATGCAATTGCCAATTATAATTTGGGTAGATGTTTACAGCAACAGAAGAAGAATGATGAAGCTAAAAAACTCTATGAGAAAGCTGCAAAGTTAGAAAAAGATCCTCTACGGCAGTCAAGTAGTTATAATAACTTAGGAACTATTTCTCAAGGTGAGCAAGACTATTCAAAGGCTATAGAAGCATATAAAAGTGCTTTGCGTAGCAATCCTGACCATAAGAATGCTCGATATAACTTAGAATTATGCAAACGTAAGCAAAAACAGCAACAGAAAAATAAGCAATCATCAAGTAAAAATAAATCAGATAATAATAAGGACAAAAATAAAGATAAGAAGAAGAATCAATCCAAAAATCAGAATAATAACAAAAACAATCATCAGAAGAATCAGCAACAAAAAGATAACCAAGGAATGAGTAAAGATAATGCTGAACAACTTCTCAATGCTGTTAAGCAACAAGAAAAAGAGACGCAAGAACGCTTATCTAAAGTTATGCGTCAGCCTTCTGATAAAAAACTTGATAAAAACTGGTAATTTTGAAGATATGAAACGATATATTATTTTATTACTATCTGTCATGAGTGTTTGTCTTTTACAAGCACAACGAGTTCGGGTAGCTGCACCTAAACAAGTGACAGTAGGGGAGGAATTTCAGGTTGAATACATCGTATATACACAAGATGTACGTAGATTTCAATTAGGTAGATTATCAAACGGACTTGAAAAGGTGTTTGGACCTGCTACCTCTTCACAATCAAATTATCAATTCATTGACGGACACGCAAGTAGCTCGTCTTCAGTATCATTTACTTACGTCTTTATCGCAACAAAGAAAGGAAATGTAAACATTGGACCTGCTCATATTTTTGTTAATGATCAGGAACTTGCATCTACGCCTGTAAAGATTGTTGCTGTCAATGGACCTACAAATGCTGGACATTATGATTTGCACAATGATCAACGGACAGCATCATTAAAAGTTTCATCAAATGATTTATTTATAAAGGTAATTGCAAATAAGACCACTGTTTACGAACAGGAGCCAGTTCTACTTACTTATAAAGTTTATACAACAAAGAATTTGCGCCAGCTTATTGGTAAAATGCCTGACTTAGTTGGGTTCCATGTACAAGAAGTAGATTTACCACAACAAAAGACTTTCCATAAAGAACGTATTGGGAAGCGTTTATATAATTGTGTTACTTGGAGTCAATACGTAATGTATCCACAAATGACTGGAACATTGAATGTTCCACCTTTGACATTTCATGGAATCATCCAAGAATCAAACAACTTTAATCCTTTTGAGGCTTTTGGTATTGATGGAGGTAGCACCAACATCAAGAAAGATATTGTTGCACCAGGATTAGCTATTAAGGTTTTGTCTTTGCCAAATCGTCCTGCAGACTTCTCTGGTGGTGTAGGACATTTCAATCTATCTGCGCAATTAAATAAGAAAGAGGTAAAGGCTGGTAATCCTGTTACGATTCGCGTTGTTGTTAGTGGAGCAGGAAACTTGAAGTTGATTAAGAAACCTATCATTCAGATTCCTAAGGAATTTGAAGCATACGATGTGAAAGTTACGGATAAAACACAATTGACGACAAAGGGGGCAGAAGGAAATATGGTTTACGACCAGGTTGTTATCCCTCATCAAGAAGGCCTAGTCGCAATTCCTCCTGTAAAGTTCTGTTATTATGACTTAGCTCAGAAGAAGTATGTTACTCTTCAGACTTCTCCATTGGAGTTGAAAGTATCAAGAGGCGATGGTATTTCAAAAGATATTCTGACTGTTGATTTACCTAACGAAGATATTTTACCATTGAAGCAAGGTGATGGTTCAGTTGATAAAGTGGGTGATTACTTCTTCGGTTCGATAGCATATTTTGTCATTCTCATCTTGTTATTAGGAGCAGGTGGCGTCTTGTCCTTCTATTATCGTGATCGTTTTGCACACCGTGTAGATATGGTTTTGAAACGAGGTAAGAATGCCAATCGTATTGCTTCTAGTCGCTTACATGCTGCCGAGCTATTGATGTTAAAGAATAAGAATCTTGATTTCTATGATGAGGTTCTAAAGACATTATGGGGTTATGCCAGTGATAAGTTAAACCTTCCTGTAGAGTTATTATCACGTGATAACATCAGTGAACAATTTAGTAAAATTAAAGTTCCTTATGATGTGATAGAAAAATATATCTCTGCTATTGATGAATGTGAATTTGAGCGTTATGCTCCTGGTGATGAAAAAGGTAATATGAAGCGAACCCTCGATACTGCCCTGAAGGCAATAGCTGATATGGAAGAAGCTGTTAAGAAACTCAAACCTTCTAAGAAAAAAACATTAAACTTCTTCTTACTTCTTATCTGTATGTCTGCTTTCTCTTTGCAGTTATCTGCACAGATAAAGACGGATGTAGATAAGCTTTATCAAAAGGGAAATTACAAGCAAGCTGTTAAAGGATATGAGAATCTGTTGAAGCAAGGAAAATCTGCAGACTTGTATTATAACCTTGGTAATAGCTACTATCGTCTTGACAATATCCCTTATGCCGTGCTTTCTTATGAGCGTGCACTGCGTCTTGCACCAAGTGATGAAGATATTCGTTTCAATCTTCAGTTGGCGCAATCAAAGACAATTGATAACCTAACACCAGAGCCAGAGATGTTTTTCGTTACATGGTATAAGGCTTTGGTTAATTTTATGAGTGTTGATAATTGGGCAATCTTAAGTCTGGCTTCTTCATTATCAATTCATTCTTCGCCATCCAGCAAGTCTCTGAGTTAGATTCTGAATCTCATGGTATCATCATGACGCCTTCAGCTGTTGTAAGAAAGATGCCTGATCCAAAGTCGGACGAAGCATTTATCCTTCATGAAGGTTCAAAGGTGAGAATTACTGACAATAGTATGAGTCAATGGACTGAAATCAAGTTGAGCGATGGGCGTCAAGGCTGGATTAAAGCAGAAAATGTTGAAGCTATATAAATCCCTATCAGTTGACCTTCATTTATAAAACCAAATAATGAATTTAGAAGTTTTAAGAGCACTCGATAAATCATTATTACTCACTTTTAATGGGAGTAATAATGTTTTTATGGACTATTTCGTCCTGACTGTGACTTCTGCTTACACATGGATTCCACTTTATGCGTCTTTGCTTTATATGGTTATAAAAAACAATGAGAACTGGCAGAAGATTATGCTTGTTATCGGTATTGTGGCATTGGGACTTCTCATTGTAAATGGTGTTAACATCGGTATTGTTAAACCATTGATAGCTCGTCCCCGTCCACTCAATAATGCTGATTTGCAAGGTATGGTTATGGCAGTGAATTATTATAATGCGAGTGGCTATAGCTTCTTCTCTTCGCATACAGCAAATGCTTTTTTAGTTTCTGTCTTCTTTTGTTTGTTGGTACGTGATCGTATCTTTACTTTTTTTATGATAACGTGGAGTGTTATGGTTTCGCTCTCACGTCCTTATCTTGGCGTTCATTATCCTTCTGACGTACTTGTAGGAATGATATTTGGCTCAAGCGTCGCTATTCTCATTTATTTTTTATACCTTCGCATTTATATTCGTTTTAGTGACAAGTTGCACTATATTTCAACGAGATATACACGAACAGGTTATAGCTTTGCAGATATTGACGTTGTTATCTGTGTGCTTATACTTTCATTTATTTATGCGGCTTTCCATGCCGTTTTGTCAATATAAATAAAAATTATGTCTGAAGATACAAAGCATATATGCATTTCTGATTACAATTATTCTCTTCCTGATGAGCGTATTGCCAAATTCCCTTTAGCAGAACGCGACCATAGTAAGTTATTGCTTTATAAGCATGGAGAGGTATCAGAGGATATCTTTTATAATCTTCCCGAATATTTGCCTACGGGTGCTCTGATGGTTTTCAATAATACGAAGGTCATTCAAGCACGTATGCATTTCCGTAAGGAAACGGGTGCACTTATAGAGATTTTCCTTATGGAACCAGCACAACCAACTGATTACGAGTTGATGTTCCAGACCAATCACGAATGTGCTTGGCTTTGTATGGTCGGTAATCTTAAGAAGTGGAAGGAAGGAGCCTTGAAGCGTGAGTTTGAAATCAAGGGACATAAGCTAACACTCACCGCATCAATGGATCGAGAAAAGGTTCATGAACAAGCAGGTGGAACAAATCATTGGATAAACTTTGAGTGGGATAATTCAAACGTCTCATTTGCTGAAATTCTTGAAGCTGTTGGAGAATTGCCTATTCCTCCTTATCTTAATAGAGCGACAGAAGAAAGTGATAAGGAAACTTATCAAACCGTTTACTCAAAGATTAAAGGCTCAGTGGCAGCCCCTACGGCTGGACTTCACTTTACCGATAGGGTGTTGAGGGCACTTGATGAGCATGGTATTGATTGTGAGGAACTTACCCTTCATGTTGGAGCTGGGACCTTCAAGCCCGTGAAGAGTCATGATATCGAAGGACATAGCATGCACACTGAGTTTGTTGTGGTTCGACGTCAAACATTAGAGAAGTTGCTTAAACATGGATGTCAAGCAATTGCTGTGGGTACAACTAGTGTAAGGACATTGGAGAGCCTTTATTATATGGGCGTAAAACTTGTTCTTTCACCAGATACGAATGAGAAAGAACTTCACGTTAATCAATGGGAACCTTACGATTTGCCACATAATGCAGAAGGATTGGTTGAGAAGGATGGGAAGGTAATAACAGTGGAGGATGCCATCCATCATCTCTTGGCTTATCTGGATAAAGGTGGACTAGATGTGCTACATTCAAGTACACAGATTATTATTGCGCCTGGTTATTCATACAAGATTGTTAAGGCACTTGTTACGAATTTCCATCAGCCTCAATCAACGCTATTACTTTTGGTAAGTGCTTTCCTAAAAGGAGATTGGCGTAAAGTATATGACTATGCTCTTACTCATGATTTTCGTTTTCTTAGCTATGGTGACTCTTCGTTACTAATACCCAAGGAGTGATGGTGATTTACTATATATTTCGCTATAGAAAATGTAGATTAGATTGTCAGAATAAGCATGGTGGTCATTAATATCTAACCGCTTGGATATTTGCATGCAATGAATTGGACATATAGGTCCAAGAGATTGGAAAAGGAGTTTTTTAAAGAGTGAACTTCATCCAATGATTAAGGATAATCATGAATTTTAAGAAGAAATTAGATGAAAATAGGAGATAAAGTTAGATTTTTGAGTTCTACAGGTGGTGGAATCATTGCTGGATTTAAAGGTAAGATTGTTCTTGTGGAGGATGAAGATGGTTTTCAAATCCCAACACCAGTCAATGAAGTTGTTATCGTAGAAGATGCCGCTTCTGATCGTGCAAAGTTGCGTATTGACCAACAGCAACGTAAGATGGAGAAAGGAGATGATAATCGAAGTATTAAACAACGTCTTACGTCTAATAATACAGATGGGGATGAAGTTGGAGACGATTGGCGTGATGTTGATTCAACCATATTGCCTGATGATGATCCTTCTACCAACTTTGAAGCTCCTGTAAAGGAACGTGTTGGCGGTGATGAGTTGTCTGTTTATCTTGCTTTTATCCCTACAGATATAAAGACTCTAACAACAACGCATTTTAAGTCTTATCTTGTCAACGACTCTAATTATTACGTCCATTTCTCTTATTCCTTGAAACAAGATGAGAAGTGGGTTTTGAAAGCTGTCAACGAATTAGAGCCTAACACCAAATTACTTATTGAGGACTTCACGCTTGCCGACCTAAATGAAATGCTATATGGATGTGTTCAGCTTCATAGTTATAAAAAGGATAAACCTTTCATGCTGAAGCCCACTTGTGACTTGAAAGTAAAGATAGATGCGGTAAAGTTTTATAAGCTAAATACTTTTCACGAGAGCGTATTCTTTGAACACCCCGCTTTGGTCTATACTTTGGTTGAGAAGGATAAACCTGCTCAACACCCAATGTTAGAACCTTTGACAAGAAAAACTGAAGAGGATGCTGAAAAGCTGAAAATTGGATATTCCTCTCCGAGTCGTATCACAAAAGAAGATATTGACAAGAAGACAGATGAACTTGCAAAACGCTATAAGTTTGAGCGTACGAAGTCAGCAAAGCAGATTCTTAGTGATAACAAGATTATTATTGACCTTCATGCCGATGAACTTCTTGAAACGACAGCGGGTATGACAGCAGGTGACATTCTTGAATATCAGTTAGATGTCTTTCGTCGTACACTTGACCAATACAAGGATCAACATGGGAAGAAACTTATCTTTATTCACGGTAAAGGAGAGGGTGTATTACGCCGAGCCATCATCCACGAACTTAATTATAAATACAAGCATTATTCTTATCAGGACGCGTCCTTTCGTGAGTATGGCTATGGTGCTACCCAAGTAACAATTAAATAAAATAACGATTTTCTATATGAAACATGGATTAATAAAGGTTGCTTCAGCCATTCCTGCGGTAAAAGTTGCAGATACGAAGTTCAACCTTATAGAAACAGAGAAGCAAATTGCAATAGCTGAAGGACAAGGTGTAGAGATAATTGTGTTCCCGGAACTTTCAATCACAGGATATACTTGCCAAGACCTTTTCCAGCAACAACTCCTTCTTGATGATGCTGAGCAAGCTGTTCTATCCTTACTTGACTTTACTCGTCAGTTGGATATCACTGTTATTGTGGGTGCACCAATTGCTGTTGGTGCCTTACTACTTAATTGTGCAGTGGTCATCCAGCAAGGTAAACTCCTTGGAATTGTGGCTAAGACCTTCCTCCCTAACTATAGTGAATTCTATGAGAAACGATGGTTTGCATCTTCACAAGACCTTCGTCCTCAGCACATTCACTTTGCCGGAAATAGGATTCTCGTAACACCAGAGTTACAGATTTTCCGTACGTCAGAGGGAGTGTCATTTGCTATAGAAATATGTGAAGACTTATGGGCACCGACACCTCCAAGTAATCATCTGACCTTGGCAGGAGCAGAGATCATCTTTAATCTTTCGGCCAGCGATGAACTAGCAGGAAAGCATACTTATTTGAAGTCGCTTCTTGCACAACAGAGTGCTCGAACGATTTGCGGATATGTCTATAGTAGTAGCGGATTTGGTGAGAGTACACAAGATTTAGTCTTTGGAGGTAATGCACTGATCTTCGAAAATGGTTCTCTCATTAAGCAATCTGAACGTTTCGAAATTAACCCACAACTGATTATATCTGAGATTGATGTTGAAAATTTGCGTGGTGAACGAAGAACTAATAGTACATTTGTAAACGCTCAACGTCCTGTAGCTACGGGATTAGCTGGTGTAACAGGTCAGATAGGAGAACTTGCTTTACATGTAGATTGTATGCCACCAGTCAATGACCATAAGTTTATGTTAACACGTGAATTCAACCAGCATCCTTTTATTCCACAAGATGAAAATATGCAGGATGCTTGCGATGAAATCTTTAACATACAGGTTAACGGATTGGCAAAAAGACTAGTACATACTAATTGTAAGTCGGCTATCATAGGTATCAGTGGTGGACTTGATTCAACACTTGCCTTACTTGTGACCATTAGGACCTTTGATAAGCTTGGACTCGATCGTAAAGGGATCGTTGGGGTTACTATGCCTGGATTTGGAACAACTGGACGAACCTATAAGAATGCAATGGCTTTAATGGAACACCTTGGGATAACCATTCGTGAGATTAACATTAAGGACGCTGTTTTACAGCATTTCAAAGATATTAATCATGACCCAGAGGTACATGATGCAACGTATGAGAATGCTCAAGCACGTGAGCGTACGCAGATCTTAATGGATTTGAGCAATCAGATGAACGGACTTGTCATCGGTACGGGCGACCTCAGCGAACTTGCCTTGGGATGGTGTACCTATAATGGCGACCACATGAGTATGTATGCCGTGAATGCTGGTGTTCCTAAGACGCTAACACAGTATCTTGTGCGTTATGCTGCCAATAATACGAAGGATGAGAATGTGCGTCAGATATTGACCGATATTGTAGAAACACCAATCTCTCCAGAGTTGAAGCCTGCTGATGCAAAGGGAGATATTACCCAGAAGACAGAAGACCTTGTTGGTCCATACGAACTTCACGACTTTTTCCTCTATTATGTTCTTCGTTGTGGTTTCCGTCCATCGAAAATCTATTGGATGGCACAAAATGCTTTCCGTGGAGTTTATTCTGATGAGACAATTCTTCATTGGCTGCGCCTCTTCTTCCGAAGATTCTTCTCACAGCAGTTCAAGCGTTCGTGCTTGCCTGACGGACCGAAGGTGGGCAGCGTGAGTCTTTCGCCACGTGGCGACTGGCGTATGCCTTCAGATGCGATGTCAACCAACTGGCTCAATGAGTTGGAAGGACTGTCATGAAACGAATAATCATTCAACTTATCCTCTTACTGATTCCTCTGTGCACGCCTGCGCAGGGGAATCTGCCTTTACTTCCATTGTCTGTGCTCGAATTACTTCAATATCAGGTGCAGAAAGGGAAGCGGGCGGTTGCACCTTATCTTTTTAGTAAGTATGGACTCAGACGAATCCCGACAGAGTTAGTGGCTGATGACACACGTCAGTTATGGGGGTGGCACGTCAGTCCTAACATGGAGTTTGACCAATCAAAGCAACCTTTCTACAGGCTCTTTGCTAAGAAGGATAACTCAAGCCTTGCAGTCATTGACGATAGGGGAGGAGCGTTGCAAATCGTCTTTTGGAATAAGGGGTATTATCGTGCTTTGGTGTCTGGGCTTCAGTCGCATGGCTATCAGCTGCAGCAAGTCAAGCCAGCGAGTAATGTGCTCCGTTTTCGTCGAGCGGGTAGTTCTCTAATCGTTGATGTAACTGTGTGGCCAGATATGTATGTTATTGAATTTTATAACTAACTAAAGTTTCCCACCCTTTGAAACACTGTCTTTTCTCACCCACTTTTGCTTGTCGTCCCCCATATCCATTGACTTTTAACACATGACTAACAGAAGTTATGCAGACTGCCCACATACTTCATCCCACTTTTCCAATGCTTCAGCCATTACAAGGATTTTGCTCATCTCTTTATCGTTTTCGCTGATTGTAGCCATAAGGTGTTGGGGCGTCACCCCAAGCGTTTCTCCTTAAACACGAAGAATGCGTTCGATACAGGCAAGAACTCGCTTCCATAACGTGAGTGCCATAAGGTCGGCCTCCATATTCGAAAAGAGTTCGCCCATGGTTTGGTATTCTGTGAACCTCTTTTCCAAAGCCATGACGGTATATGTAAGGTAACATAGCGTTGCATCGGCTATCTGACCATTGAAGTCTCAACCTTGATAACCTCCTAATCCGAGATACTGCTTCGTCTCTTTGTTCATCACCTCTATGTTCCATCTAATCTGATACACTTCAAAGGCTTTTACGAAAGACATCGTAGTATCCGTAGTGAGTAAGACGTTCCACGTGGAGTTTCTACCATACTTGATGAGGAAGATTCTGACAGGTATATCTCCTAAGTTGCCGTTGAGTTGAATATATCGACATTTATACTTACGACAGCTCTTTCCTCGTTCGTATTCATAGGCGGCAATGAGTTCCTACCCTTACATATACAGCAATGGTGTTAATCCTCCGCACATGTGGTGCATACCATCCGCACCATTGGTGCTAAGCATCCGCACCACATGTGCTAAGCACCCGCACCAAACCGGTGGAATATCAACACACAACCCACACGATTCATTATAGAGCTATTTTTCTTCCTGCCTGACACAGTGTATTTCGTCTTTCCCATTTTAGCAAGTCCGACAAAATGCATAGCCCCTTTACCTATGCTTTTAACACACGCCATAAGTTGCTCGCAAGTAAACCAACTATCGGTAATCACATACTTCGCATGCTATCCCATCTTCCATCCACGGCGAAGCATATCCATGGTGACTTCCAGCCTAGACATTTTACACTCTTGAAAGCGCTTAAAATCTGGGCTGCCATTATTTCTCTTGGTATGATATGCCTTTCTGAGTTGCTGTTTTATTAGCCCGCAGTTGCCTTGTTTTCCCTTTTCTTGATGCAGTGAAAAATCAAAGGGTATGGTTGTCTTGCCGTCAAAGAATGCACAAAGTAACAGTTTGTAGCCTAATACACATCTGCCTTTCACATGGTCGAAAACACGACTGATACCTTCCATCCTCACGCCACTCTTCTCAAGTACTGTGTCATCTATAATGAAACATGTCGTGGTGCCTGATTGAGGAGCTTCACCATACTTGCGCAACAGGCACATATAACGCAGGGCAAAGTGGTTCATCAAGCATCTCCAATCCATCTGCGGGCGAATCATCATCCGATAGAAACAGTTCTTACCATGATTTGAAAGCTCATATATCTTATGTTTGCATATGCTGTGAATACTCTCACCTACAATGCGGAAGAGGCAAAGAGAAAGGATTAACTCCGAAGCCGAAACTCCAACCTGTTTTTCCAATGACAGGCGAGATAACAAGTGACCGATGCCAAACTTGCCAAAAAGATGAAATAAATCATCACTCATTCGGTTTTTAACACTCAAAAGTTTGGATAACTCACTTATTTTCTCTATTTTTGCTTCCATAATAGTTTTGTTGTCTTGTCTTTAAAATCAGTTGTTTTGCGATTACTAATTTACAAAGAAAATTCGACAAACTGTTATTTTTCTATCTATTTTTGAAGGTGGGAAACTTTAGTTAAGCAATCTATATCACCGACCATCTACGCCAGACTATCTTATGAGAAACGGACTACTTTTGTTGTTAATGTTGTTATTTTGCTGCAGTAATGTACAGGCAAAAGATGACGCAATCCCTGTTCAAGGCCGAGTGCTTGATAACATGACGGGAGTTGGGGTGCCAAGTGCAAAGGTTTACCTGATGACCTCAGACAGTGTTGTCATAGATAGCTTAATAGCCGCTCCTGCAGAGGCTGGAGAATATGCGGGCTTCTATCAATTTGAACACTTGACGAAGGTCGGGAGTTATATTGTGCGGGCAAGCGCTGAGGGGTATGAGGACGGCTATATGCACTTTGCGTTGAGGAGTAAGCGAGAGTTTTCTGTATTTGTAAAGTCAATACGATTGGCAAAGGCGCACGAATTGGCAGAAGTGACCGTAAAGGCTACAAAGGTTAAGATGGAAAGCCTATACGATTGGCAAAGGCGCACGAATTGGCAGAAGTGACCGTAAAGGCTACAAAGGTTAAGATGGTTGTTGCGGGCGATACGATTGTTTATAACGCTGATGCTTTCAACCTTGCAGAGGGGAGCATGCTCGATGCGCTAATCAGCAAGTTGCCAGGCGCACGACTGACCAAAGATGGGCAAATATTCGTCAATGGCAAGTATATCCAAAGTCTTTTAGTCAACGGACGAGAGTTTTTCAGTGGGAATCCTAAGTTGGCACTGGAGAATCTACCTGCCTATACGGTTAATAAAATCAAAGTTTTCAACAAGTCGGGAGCAGCTTCAAAGTTGGCAGGACGTGATATGGGCGACAAGAACTATGTGATGGATGTAAAGCTGAAGAAGGAGTATGCCGTAGGCTATATGGGTAACGTTGAAGCTGGTGCAGGTTCGAACAACAGATATAAGCTACGTGGCTTAGCCATAAAGTTCTCTGACAAAGAACGCATCGGAATATTTGCCAATAGCAACAACCTTAACGACAATCAGCGAGCGGCACTCAATGGCGAGTGGAGTCCACAAGATGTAGGGAGTGGATTGCAGACGACTAAAACGGTTGGTGCTCAATATATGCGCTTTTTAGGAAATGA